>Ga0326728_10001106_pt1 | contig 97787 bp, 69 predicted proteins | sample MB3enrmetagenome_FD_207602 | JGI IMG/M metagenome (GOLD analysis project Ga0326728, IMG submission 207602) | Lab enriched peat soil microbial communities from McLean, Ithaca, NY, United States - MB31MN | ecosystem: Environmental > Terrestrial > Soil > Wetlands > Peat | place: USA: New York...
CAAACGAAGTATCGCCAAAGTGCGTATACCAATAGAAGTCATCGTAAATGGAGTGGTAGATTCCGCCACCGTCTTCGCCGCCGTAGCCGAGGTCGAGCGAGGCGATGCCGAGATGATCGACGAATGCACCATAGTCAGAGCCTGAGCCCATGGCGCCAATGCGCAGGTCGGGACGCTCTCGCGCTTCCTGGCGCTGTTCCGGCGAGGGGGCGTCCTCGATCTGCTTGAGTTGGCTGCGCTTCCAGACGCTGATCTTCTTCTCGGGGTCCTCGATGTCGCGCGCCACTCCGTTGATGAATTTCTCCAGTGAGTGTGATCCCTCCACGAAAAGATAGCCGCGGCCGTTCGAGTCTGAATTGAGGTAAGCCACCGCGTGGCGGGTCAGTTCGTCCGCGTGCTCCTCCGCCCACTCGGTGGAGCCGAGAAGCGACGGCTCTTCACCGTCCCACGCGCAGTAGATAATGGTCCGCTTGGGTTTCCAGCCTTGCTTCAAGAGCTCGCCGAAGGCCCGAGCTTCCTCGAGTTCGGCGACCAGGCCGGAGATGGGGTCCTCGGCGCCGTTCACCCAGGCGTCGTGATGATTGCCGCGTACCACCCATTCGTCGGGATACGTCGACCCGCCAACCCGCGCAATCACGTCGTAGATCGTCTTCATATCCCAGTTTGATTTGACTTTCAGGTGCACCTTGGCGGGGCCGGGACCGATGTGATAAGGGAAGGGAAGCGCGCCGCGCCATTGCTCAGGCGCCATCGGTCCCTTGAGCGCCGCGAGCAGAGGTTGCGCGTCGGCGTATGAAATGGGGAGAACGGGAATCTTGGTTATGGTCTGGACGTCCTCAAGGCGCAGCCGCTTGGCGTCCTTTGTCGCCCCCAGGCCAGGCGTGAGCGGATCGCCGGGATAGAGGGTGTCATCCATGACGCTGCCGCGTTGCACGCCCTCGCGGGGACGATAGGCTCCGGCGGGGAAAACGTCGCCCTGAAAATAACCGTCTCCACGTGGATCGGAGTAGATCAGGCAGCCCACCGCCCCATGCTCTGCCCCCACTTTCGGCTTGATCCCCCGCCACGATGCGCCGTAGCGAGCGATGACAATGGCGCCTTTCACGGAAATCCCCAGCCGCTCGAGTTGCTCGTAATCCTCGGGCACGCCGTAATTGACGTAAACCAGCGGCCCCGTAACGTCCCCATCCGCCGAATAGGCGTTGTAAGTGGGTAGCTGCTCGTCATGCTGGCTGGAGGTCGGGTCCTCGGGGACTGTCGGCTCCTCCAGCTTGGCCGTGAACTTCGTGGGCTCAACCAGCTCAACCAAGCGTTCTTTAGGTGTGGGGAAGAGCACTTCGAAGTTCTCAATGTGCGCATCCCAGCCCCACTCTTTGAAGCGGGAGAGAATCCATTCCGCGTTCTCCTTGTCATACGGTGAACCCACATGGTGCGGCCGGGCAGAAAGACGCTTCATGTAATCACGTAGGTTGTCGGGAGAGGGGACGGAGCGGAACTTTCCTTCCCATTCTCGCTCCGCCTGTGCGGCGTTCGAAGAGAAGCCTTGCAATGGAACCGGTTCCTCGGCCGGCGCGGCAGCGAGCGTTAGGGTCGAGAGCAATGGGATTACGGTGAAATGCCAACGGTGCATCGAATAGCCTCCTCGAGAAATTGCATGAGAGTATAGCGCATTCTGGCAGGTGGATGTGTCCCCTCTTCCCATGGCCGTTTAATCTCGATGAATTTGCTAAGCCGCTGGACCAAGGCAACGGACGAATAGGGCGCTGGAACCACGCGAAGGTTGTATGCTGTGGGGCAGTCGGGTGCTAAGATGGAAATGCCGATTAATCTGGAGGATTCTGTGAGCCGTCGTACTACTTTTCTGTGCCTTGCCATTTTCTGCCTGTTCCTCAATGTCCAGGTCGCACGCAGTCAACAGACCATGCTGGACGGCGTGCTTGACGACGAAATGCCGTCACTTCTTTCCACTTACAAGTCGCTGCACGCAGCGCCCGAGCTTTCCCATCACGAAGAGAAAACTTCGGCCCTTGTCGCCAGCGAACTCCGCGCTCTGGGATATACAGTCACGGACCACATCGGCAAATACGCCGGACACCCGGAATGGGTCGGCTATGGCGTGATTGGCGTACTGAAGAATGGCCAAGGCCCAACGCTCTACATTCGCACCGAACTCGACGCTCTGCCGGTGGAAGAGATGACGGGACTGCCTTACGCGAGCAAAGTTCGGACGAAAGATGACTCCGGTCAGGAAGTAGGGGTGATGCATGCCTGCGGGCACGACATACACATCACCTCGTTGCTGGGCACAGCGAAAATGCTGGTGGAATTGAGGGACCAATGGCGAGGCACGCTAGTGATGCTGGCCCAGCCCGCGGAGGAAGCCATCAGCGGGGCGAAGGCAATGCTTGACGATGGTCTCTACACTCGCTTTCCGCGGCCGGATTACGTGCTGGCGCTGCACGATGCGCCCTCTGTCGAGGCGGGCAAAGTCGGATACACGCCGGGTTACACGCTGGCCAGCTCGACTTCCGTTGATGTTACCCTCCGCGGCATCGGCGGGCATGGTTCAGCGCCGCAAGCGGCCAAAGACCCCATCGTGGAAGCAGCGCAGTTCATCCTGGCGATACAAACCATTGTGAGCCGGGAGAATTCGCCCTTCGATCCGGCCGTGGTCACGGTCGGTTCGATTCATGGAGGCACCCGGTACAACATTATTCCCGACGAAGTCCATTTGCAGCTTACCATCCGGACTTACAAGGAAGAGGTGCGGCAGCACATTCTGGGGGCGCTTGCGCGCATGGCCCAGGGTATAGCCACTGCGGACGACATTCCGGCATCGCGCGCTCCCACTGTGACCGCCAGCGAGAGTGAGTACACCCCGGCAACCTACAACGACCCGCAACTGACGCTGCGCTTGGCGGGGGTTTTTAGGAAAGCATTGGGGGCGGAAAACGTTGTGGAGCTGCCAGCGGTCATGGCGAGCGAAGATTTCTGCCGCTTCGCTCTCGAAAATCGTCAAATCCCGATTTGCCAGTTTACCTTGGGCGCCGTGGATCCGGCGAGGCTTGCGGAGAGCCGGCGCACCGGCGTGCCGCTGCCCGGACTGCACTCCAGTTTGTGGGCGCCGGTTCCCGAACCGACACTCCGCACCGGGGTGAAATCCATGACCAGCGCGGCGCTGGACTTGATGAAGAAATAAGGAGCTTGCGATTGAGCGCTGTCCCGGGGTGGGCTACAATGTCAGGAACACCACCTGCGATTCATTGAGGAGGGATGGGTGAGTGGTTGAAACCGGCGGTCTTGAAAACCGTTAGCCTCGAAAGGGGCTCGAGGGTTCGAATCCCTCTCCCTCCGCCAACAAGTCTTCAGTTTTGGAGTTCTCTGGAACACCCTGCGGAAATCCCCTAAATTGGCTGGGAACCTTAAGCCAATAATGCCGAACCGGACACAAGAGAATGTACTTGCCCGCGACAAAGCTTGAGGGAACAGCATTGTGTTTGACCGGCCGCCCCCGGGGCGCTTCACTCGAAGATTTTGCTCTCGCCCTTCCAGCGCAAGCCCAACTTCAGTGGAATGTCTTCCATCGGCCCCATCCATTGCAACTCGCGGTCAATGTCGGGGTGGAGACGATATTTTTTGCGCACTGCACCAAGCGCCGCGCGAACATTCTTGCGGCGGTCGTCACCCTGCACGATGGAGACTTGCGAAATCCCGGGGAATTCCTTCACCATCGGCGCGACGGGAAGGGCGAGCGGGGCCTGCGAACTCAGCCGACGGGCACGTGAAAAGAGAAGGCTGGCCCCGCTTGCTTGCAAGAATCTGCGGCGTGAGAAAAACACCGAATTGTCACCTCCTTTTGTGCTAACATGCATCGGTTCGAAAGTCATGACTATCGTCAATGCCTAGAGCAGAGGTACAGGCAAAATGTCTACTCGTCGGGATTTCTTATCCCTAGGGCTTCTTACCTCCGTGGCGGGCTTTGTTCCTGCTCCCAGCGCTTGGGCGCAAGCGGAACCGCACTCCGCCAAGGGACTCAGCTACCGCGTATTGGGGAAAACCGGTCTCAAGGTAACCAGCGTGGGATGCGGATGCATGGTTACGTCCGACGCCAGTGTGATCGAGCGCGCGGCGGACATGGGCATTAATTATTTCGATACATCACGTAACTACCAACATGGAAACAACGAACGGCTGGTAGGACAAGCCCTCAAAGGCAAGCGGCAGAATATTTGGCTATCGAGTAAATGTGATGCAAAGACCAAGGAGGCTGTGCTGAAAGAGCTTGACACGTCGCTCAGCGAGCTGGGGACCGACCACCTGGACGTTTGGTATCTGCACGGAAAAAATAGCCCCAGTGAGACGCCGGATGAACTCTTCGAGGCGCAGCAGATCGCGCGGCAAGAGGGCAAGATCCGTTTTGCCGGTGTGAGCACCCACAACTCCAAGGATATGGTTCCGTTCCTGGTGAAGAAGGGTGCAACGGATGTCGTTCTGGCCACTTACAACTTCACCATGGATAAAGCCTTTTCCGATGCCATGGCGCAGGCCGATGCGGCGGGCTTGGGTGTGGTAGCCATGAAGGTGATGGCGGGCGGGTTCCGCCGAATTAACCCAGACGATCCGAATGGCGCCAAGCTGAAGCGCGAGGGCGCCATGCTGGCGGCGCTCAAGTGGGTGCTGAAGGACGCTTACGTACACACCACTATTCCGGGCATAACGGACATGGATCAGCTTGAAGAAAACCTGAAGGCGATGACCGAACCTTACTCACCCCGGGAAGAACATCTCCTGGCCCGGCAGTTGGATTTCATCACACCGCTCTATTGCCGTATGTGCGGGGAGTGCGATGGCGATTGCGTAAAGGGCCTGCCTGTGGCGGACGTGCTCCGCTATGTTATGTATGCCGACGGCTATGGCCAGTTCGAATTGGGTCGCGACCACTTCATGCAATTGCCGGCGGAATTGGCCTCCGTACGCTGTGCCGACTGCCCGACGTGCTCGGTGAAGTGCCGCTTTGGCGTGAAGATTCCACAGCGCCTTAGCCGCGCGCAGGAGATGTTCGCGTAGAAGGTTCAAGCTAATACCCAAAACCCATCCTACCGACGAGGCGCGGAGACGCAGAATAGGTGTCAGGTGTTAGGCTTTTACTGACGCGTGGCACCTGGAACCTAACACCTTCTTTGCTCCGCGTCTCTGCGGTAAAAGTGGTCTTTTGCGTTTCGACCATGAAAATTCCTCTGTGTACTCTCCGCTTCGCATTTTTTCTACTTGTTTGCGCCGTGGTGGGAGCACGACTTGCCCCTGCTAGGGAGGCAGCCAATTGCTCGCTTGTCCCCGGCTGGCGACAGGAAGGCCCATTGCGTCACTATACTGCCGACAACCTTTACGAGTACGCAGACGGGAACGCGGAAAGCTACCTGGCTTACGGATTCACCCAAATGCAGGGAGTGACGTGCAAATCCGGCGAGAACATCCTCGTGATCGACATCTCGGAAATGGTTGATGCGGACGCCGCCTACGGAATTTTCAGCGTCAACCGCGATCCCGGCCATCCCCTCCAAAAAATCGGCATGGGGGGACAGGTCCTGCCGCGCCGGGGCACCTTCGCGAAAGGGAGTTACTACGTCGAGATCGCCGCCACGCCCGATATCGATCACACTCCTGCGTTGACCGCCTTCATTGCCGCTCTGGAGAAGCTCCTGGAGGGGCGGAGCACACCTCCGGCCGCACTCGCTTGGTTTCTGCCGGAAAAGCTGGTGAGTGCTCGCATGATCCCGGAAAGCGTCCTCGGCATTCGCCTGCTTAAGCGCGGCTACGTAGCGCAGTATGACCAAGGGGAGGCTTTTCTGTTGTTGGAAGCATCCCCCCAGTCCGCCGCGGCGGTTATGACCAAACTCCGCCAACGCTACCCGGCTGCCCAGGCTGCGCAGCTCGCGGACGAAGCCCTGCAGTTGCAGGACAAGTATCTGGGCGGGGTCTGCTTTTTCCGCAAGGGAAAGTACATCGGCGGTTACGCGAATATGCCCGACGGCGCAACCGCCACCGCCGCCTCTACGATCCTAGCGGCAAGAGTGCCCTGAATTACACTCACCTCTTTTTGCTTTTTGGGCTTACCGCCTCATCGAGCAGCCCCCCGCTGTGATCTTGCCCACCAGCCATTGCTCGACATCCTTTTCCGGGACCACTCCCAAACTCTTCGCCGCAAGCCTTCCCCATATCCACTCGCCGTGCTGGATCGATAGTCAAGTGGTCGCGGCAGCAGAGCAGGACTTCCCTAAAGGCCGTCGTGAAACTTATGGGTGCTGGGCACACAGAATGGATTGGGAATGAAAAGTCGGCCTCACGTCCATTGGTTGTACGTGGGGCCGGCAGCATCTGCAGTCCGATCGACCTACGGTCTTTCCCATTTGCCTGATTCCGCTGACCGGAAGACGGCATCGATCACGGACATATTCTTGATCGCATCCTCGACTGAAACCGGAACCTCGCCTCCTTCGCAAATCGCCCTCGAGAACACATCGCCTTGAATCGTATACTGGTCGCAAGTTGCGAACTCTTCCGTTCTCACGCCCCCTCCGAAGAGGTCACTCCCGTCGTCAATGACGATCCGGCAGGGTCTGTCGTTCGGGGCATTAAACGGGATCTCAACCTCGATACGCCCTTGCGTCCCGAAAAACTGCATCCGCTGATAGGGCACGAGTTGGGTACTACAGGTGAAGATGGACTGTCCCGACGGGAAATCGAGGATCGCCGAGGTCAGCCGGTCAATCTTCATCTTGGGATCGCGCTCGATCAGCCCCATCACCCGCAAGGGCTCTTCGCGGAAAACAAAACGCGAGGTCGTGATCGGGTAGCAACCGATGTCCATTAAACCTCCGCCACCCCACTCGGGGACGTTGCGGATATTGGCGGGGTCTCGGTTAAAGTAGCTGAAGAAGCCCACGATCGAGCGTAACGTGCCGATCCCGCCAGCCTCGATGATCTCACGAGTCCGCAGCCATTGTGGGTGGGTGCGGACCATGAAGGCTTCACCGATCTTGACGCCGGCACGGTCCCGAGCCAGCAAGAGGGCCTTGGCCTCCTCGGCAGTCAGGCTCAGCGGTTTTTCGCATAGAACATGCTTGCCCGCTTCTACCGCCTTGAGGGTCCACGGGACGTGAAGCTGGTTTGGAAGCGGGTTGTAGACCGCCTCAATCTCTGGATCCCGCAAGAGATCTTCATACGATCCATAGGCCTTGGCGATGCCGAGCGCGCTTGCCGCGGCTTCGGCTTTGTGCCGGTCACGCGAGGCAATCGCCGAAATCTCACTCCACTCTCCCTGCTGCATGGCCGGTATAACCTTTTGAACCGCGATCCGGGCAGCGCCCAGAACGCCCCATCGCACCTTGTTTCGCATCACGACGTCTCCTTTCCAAGCGCTGGATTCTATCTCGAATCCCCCGCCACGATCCATTCATTCCTGTGCCCCTGAAAGCTCACTAAGCTTCCGCCAAATACCGGCAGTTACCTTTGAGAATCTGGATCAAACCTCGGTTGGGTTCTCCTGACACAATTGACCACTGGAAGTTTCGCCTTGCACGGCAGGGCCATCGTTATCCGTAGGGCGTTCTAGGACCAAGTGGATTGCTTCAGAGTTCGCCGTGATCCCGGCACAACCCCGCCACATGGCGCCTTGCTTCTTGCACCGCTCAACGCCTTGCTGCGCTGCTTCGTCCGTGGGGGAACTGGGAGGCTGCCTCAAATAGAGAGTGTGAAAACGCAAGGCCGGGACGGGCTATAACAGGAGTCAATTACTGTGCGTGTCCGATGGAATTTTCCTTGTAGGCCTTCTGTAGGACGAAAAAGGCCTTTTTCTTCTGGCCATGCTCGGATATGAGTCCTTTGCGATTGTAGTAGTCCTGTATTTCCGGCAGCAGCCGCAGTGGCGAGCGGAAGTCCATAAGCAGCCAAGGGCTTATCCCCCGCAATTGCGGTATCTGATTCAGCATGACGAACTGATGCTGGTAGATATTTTCCTGAAATTCTTCCGTCCATCGGGTTGAGGCATCTCCATGCAGGCCGGCCTTTGCGCCGCCGCCAAATTCGCTCATGATGACGGGCTTTTGATAGCGAATATCCCACAGGGTGTGATCTGCGTCGGCAGCCGTGTGTTCATACCAGCCGACGTACTCATTGGTTCCAAGCACGTCCAGGACGCCACCCAGTGGATCGTCCACAATTTTGATGTTTCCCTCCGTGCGTATTAGCAATGCTGCCGTGGCGAGGCGGCTGGGATCCTGTTTGTGTACGTCACGCACCAGCGTTGTTAGAAATGCTGTGCGGGTGGGAGTGGCAGGCGTTTCATTGGCGACGGACCACAAAATGACGGAGGCTTTGTCACGGTCGCGGCGAATCATTTCCGACAATTGCAACTGCGCTTTGCTTAGCACCACGGGGTCCTCGAAGTGACAGGCCCAGTAGACGGGTATTTCCGACCACACCAGGATGCCCATGCGATCCGCAAGCCGCGTCATTCGCTCGCTGTGGGGATAGTGTGCCAAACGAACAAAGTTTCCTCCCAGTTCATGGACCCAACCGAGCAGTGTTTCGACGTCCTCTTCGCTGAACGCCCGGCCTGTGCGATACGGAGCTTCGGCGTGCGCACTAATCCCCTTGAGAAAAATCGGCTGGCCGTTCAAAAGTATTTCTGTTCCGCGCGTTTCGATGTTACGGAATCCAATCTCATCCTCCAGCCTGTCTTCTCCCGTTGTCAGGATTACGCGATAGAGCACAGGGTGTTCCGGCGACCAAAGCTGCAGCTTGCCATCGAGGAGATGAATCTGGGCTTTCCCGTCTGACTCCGTTTTGCCCGTAACGCCTGTAGTCTGCCCTTCCTTTTCAAGAGTGACCTTGATTTCTGATCCGTTGGGGGCGCCAACGACATGTACCCAGCCTTCGATTGCATCTGTCGTGCCACGCTTCAGATGAAGATCGAACTCATCAATGTAGCGGTCTGGAACCTCGACGAGCGAGACCTCGCGGGTTAGGCCACCATAATTCCACCAGTCCGTCTTCAGTGTCGGCACACCATCCGCGAGCCTGGTGCTGTCCACCGCGATGACGACGAAATTATTTCCGTCCCGAAGAGCGTGCTTGATTTCGCAATCGAATCCAGTAAAGCCTCCTTCGTGCCCGCAGATGGGGTAGCCATTGATCCAGAGATAGGAGCGATAATTAGCTGCTCCAATGTGCAGGAAGACGCGCTTGCCTGGAGTTTTGTGGTACTCGAAATCTCTCTCGTACCAGAGCGGTCCTTCGTAGAACATCAGCGACTCGCGTTGGGTGTTCCAGTCCCCGGGAACGAGAAGGGTGGGGGACTTTGCGAAGTTGTACTCGATCAGGTCTGTGGAATTGGTTGGTGCTGCATTCCTTGCGAAGCCGCTGCTCCGGACTCTTCCACTCGAGTCGTACAAACCGTTTCCATACGGATCAACGATCACGTGCCACACGCCATTCAGACTAATGGTGTGCCGATGATCCACTGCAGCCAGTACCGTGGAGAGTTGCATTTTGCCCTCTTCTGCGAATAAGGCCGGATTCCGTGATGTGGGCGTGAGCATGCATAGTGCAAGGCCGACAATACAGGTGATATACCCAGCTTTGTCAGAGCGGCGAAGGACGCGAATCGGCCATCTCCGGGCAGTTCCGACTTCGTTAGTAAGACGTTGGATCATTCCCCTAGGTCTCCTGACACAATATGACATTTCTGGATTCCAAAATCAGGCCGGACGGGCCTGAGATAAAGGTTTAAGCAGTAATCTGCCAGTAGAAGCTCGAGGCGGTGTCGCCGACACCATAGCCAACCTTTTCGGTGAAGGAGAGCTTACTGCTTTCAACTTTCTGTCCTTCCGCCGACTCGCCGCTCGCAGGTACGCTCGAACGATTCTCTCTTTCTTATCTGACAACTGGTCCGCCTGCGGTATCAGATAACAGACCTAAACCGGTTTTGAGAAAACGATATCACCCCAGCCTGTTTGCCTTGTCAAGAATTATTATCATGACCTGTTAGACGCGCTTGGAGCGCGTGGCTCTGGCTGTTGCAGTGGAGTCGCGGACGACCAACTCCGGAGTCAGAACCAGTTGCTGATCCTTCACGCCGTGGGTGATCGCGTTGATGATTTCGCGGGCTGTGATTACCAAGAATCTCTGGACGCCGCGCACGCTTGCTGCGCCTTATTCTGGCGGCGCGCGCCGTCACTGGGGAGAAATCAGGTTGCAGCTTTCCGATTACCAAGTCGTCGTCACATCCAGTTTCAGGGGAGAGCGTTCTTCGGGCCGAATCCGTGGAAGTACCCGACCATCGTAGACCTGAAGTGTGATGGTCTACACGATGGCGTTAGAGGGTCTATCTTGGTCGGCGATTTCCAGAAGAGACCTGCGAAAGTTGACAGCTCACATCAATCAGCTTGTTGAACGGCGCGCTGGCGGATACTATACCCGCGTCAATGCCTTGCCGGAAAGGAGTCCCTTCGGGAGATCGCAGACGCCAAGAAACAAATGTCTGCGCCAGCCACGAAGGGAGGGTGCATACGAATGCATTCAACGTTGTTGGGGTTTGCGCTGGTTTTCATCGCGGCGATAGCTGGAGGGGCGCTTGCCGTCCCTCTCAAGAATCGCCGGAAATTCGAGCTGGAAAACATCTACGTGCCCTCGACGCTGGTCATGATGCTCATCCTTCCGTTTCTCTTGGCCACGTTCGTAGCGCCGCGCTGGCAAGAAGCCGTGGGAGCGGCGGGGACACGGACGGTGTGGGCAGGCGCGGCGTTCGGCTTTGGCTGGGGGATTGGCGCAATCCTGTTCGGCTACGGCGTTACACTGGCTGGCATGTCGGTGGGCTATGCGACCATCATGGGGATCAACACGGCAGTCGGGTCCATTCTTCCCTTCCTGGTGAAGTCGCCTGTCGACTTGTTCACGGCCGGGGGCCTGGTGATTTTACTCGGCATCGCCGGATGCGTCATCGGGGTCGCGGTCTGCGGCCGGGCCGGCTTTCTGCGGGAACGGCAGGCGGGCGAAGCGGGGCAACGGCGCGGGTTCGGCGGGGCGATGCTCGTGTGCGCGGCATCGGGCGTGCTGAGTTCTTGCGCAAACCTGGGATTTACTTTCACCAGCCGTGTGGGCGATGAGGCCCAGAAACTGGGTACGAATCCGGTCTTCTCCACGCTGACCAGTTGGATGCCCGTCTTCTGGGGGGCTACGGTGTCGCTTCTGCTTTGGTTCATCGGTTTGCAAATCAAGAGGGGAACGTGGCGGAAGGACTTCGGTCCGGGGGCCGGTTACGACTGGTGGAATGGCGCGCTGATGGGCGCTATCTGGTTTGTCGCGACCATTCCGTACGGGATGGGGGCGTACTATCTGGGCCGCCTCGGCACATCGGTGGGATGGGCCGTGAACATCGCCTCCTCCCTGATCGTCGCCAACGTGTTCGGGTTTCTCACGCGCGAGTGGACAGGCGCTCCAGCGCGGGCCATCCGAACGCTCTACGCCGGACTTGCGATCCTCATCGCGGCAATTGTGCTCCTGGCCATCGGCAGTTCAATGACAAGTTCCTAGACTCTCCAGAAAGGGGGATTCTGCGATGCAGTACAATTTGCTCGGCAAGACGGGGTTGAATATTTCCCGGCTCAGCTTCGGAGCGTCGTCCCTGGGGGCAGTCTTCCGTCCGGTGGATGAATCGGAAGCGATCAAGGCGGTGCACGCCGCCCTGGACTGCGGCATCAACTACTTCGACGTGGCGCCCGCCTACGGAGGCACGCTCTCGGAGACGGTTCTCGGCAAAGCGCTGCGCGGCATCCCCCGCAGCCGCTACTTCCTGTCCACCAAGGTGGGCAAGTACACGAAGCCCGGCAGCTACGGCGAAGACACCCTGGACTACTCGCGCGCCCGCATACGAGCTTCGTTGGATGAGAGCGCCGGACGGTTGGGCGTGGACTATTTCGATATCATCCACATCCACGACATCGAGTACCAGAAAAGAAAGCACACCGAGTGGGCCTTGACCGAAGGGTACGAGACGGTTCAGGAACTGAAGCGGGAAGGCCGGATCGGCGGCGTCAGCTTCGGCATTTACCCCATGGATTTGTGGAAGCGGATCTTCGCCTCCCTGGATATCGATGCCGCGTTGGTTCACAATCACCACTGCCTGAACGATACGCAGTTGCTCGATCTGCTGCCCATGGCGCGGCAGAAGGGCATCGGGATTGTGAATGGTTCTCCATTTGCCTCCGGCCTGCTGACAGATCGCGGGGCGCCTGCCTGGCATCCCGCCAGCGCCGAGGACCAAAGGCTGTTCCGCACGGCCGCCGAATTCTGCCGGCGCAACGGAACTTCGATCAGCCGGCTGGCTTTGCAGTTCTCGAGCCAGAACCCGGAAATACCCACCACGCTATTCAGTTCGGCCAGTCCCGAATCCGTGCGCCGCAACGTCGAATGGCACGAGGAACCATGCGATATGGGCCTCGTGGCGGAAGTCCGGAAGATCCTGGAACCGGTTCTGGACAAGGAATGGAGTTACTAGGGATGACGATCGACGCGCACCATCACCTCTGGGAGTACAACGACCGGGACTACGTCTGGATGACCGGCGCGATGACGGCGCTCCGCCGGAATTTCCTTGTGCCGGAGCTCCAGGAGGTCATGCGAGAGTCCGGCGTGGATGGGACCGTAGCCGTACAGGCTCGGCAGACAACGGAAGAGACGGAATGGCTGCTCGACCTCGCCGGGCGGAACGCCTTTATCCGCGGCGTGGTCGGATGGATTCCGCTAACCGATCCCGATGCCGGCAAGTATCTGGAGCGCTTCGCGCAAAACCCCAAGTTGAAAGCCGTCCGGCACGTCCTCCACGACGAGCCCGACGATTCCTACATGCTCCGCGAAGATTTCAACCGCGGCATCCGCCTACTCCGGAGCTTCGGCCTGGCGTACGACATCCTGATCTTCGAGCGCCATTTGCCCCACACCCTGGCGTTTGTTGACCGTCATCCCGGCCAGGTATTCGTTGTCGATCACATCGCAAAGCCCCGGATCAAAGCCCGGTTAATTTCGCCGTGGCGGGAGCGCATTCAAGAGCTGGCAAGACGTGAGAACGTGTACTGCAAGGTGTCGGGCATGGCAACCGAAGCGGACTGGGACGCCTGGACCTCTGATGACCTTCGCCCTTATTTCGACATCGTTCTCTCCGCCTTCGGACCGAAACGGCTCATGTTTGGCTCTGACTGGCCGGTGTTGACGCTTGCCGGCGGGTACAAAACCTGGATGGACACCTTCCGCTCGTTTATCGCGGAACTGTCGGCGGATGAGCAGGAGAGCATCCGTCGGGGCACGGCGATTGCTGCCTACCGGCTGTGAATCGATCAGGGGTTATAGTGGAACCGATAGATCATAGGACAAAACGGAGGAGCAGTCGGGATCTTGTTAGGAGGCCGAAAAATGAGATTGAGAATCTCTCTGGCAATAATTCTGTTCTCTTCGCTGACTTTGACTTTTTCCCCCGGCGGGGCGTCCGCGCAGGACCAGGGATTGGTGGCCAAGTGGTCCTTCGATGAGGCTGCCACGCCCGTAACGCGTGACACTACGAGTGGTGTCGAGGACAAGGTGGAGGGTTTCTACAAGTATGTTCCAGGGGTTACCGGGACGGGCCTGCGGTTTGACGGCTATACCACCCAGGTCATCCGCGCGGGCGAGAAGGCTCCACATCTATCCGAGGCATTTTCCGTAGAGGCTTGGGTGGCGCTGAACACGCTTCCTTGGAACTGGGTGCCAATCGTTGACCATGAGCAATTTCAGCAGGTCGGCTACTCTTTCGGGGTCGACGCCTTTGGCCACGTGGGGTTGCAGGTATCAGTTAAAGGGGTGTGGCAGTCGCTGTACTCGACGGCGCAGTTGCCACTAAAGCAGTGGGCGCACGTGGTCGGCACTTTCGACTCGACAAGCGGCTTGGCGGTCTACCTCAACGGGAAGGAAGTGGGAAGGTTGCCGGTGGAGGGCAGCATGAAGGCGGCCGAGCGTGTAGACTTGTTGATCGGCAGGACGCGGGAGGCCATGCTTCCGGTTCCCGCGGAGGCCATTCACCCCTTCTACCCGGTTTGGTACTCGCTCGACGGCATTCTGGACGAAGTCAAGATCTACTCGCGCAGCCTGAGTCCGGAAGAAGTGCGGAAGAACTTTGCGGAGGTCCATGCGCCGACCGGAGAGGTTCTCCCCTGGCCGGTGCTTCCTTCCGGGCCACCAGGGGTGGGCCGCTTCGGAGCGTACTACGCTACCCTGAAATTCGAGGATGTTTGGGACCGGCCGAGGCGGATCGGCCCGGATTCGGACGTGGTGGTACGTTTTGACCAATCGCCCATGCGCCTGGTTTTCTGGCAAGGCACGAACTATGTTCCGGCATGGGTCACCGAGAACGGGAAGTGGTATACGGATGAGTTCCTGGAAACGTGGGGCCCCAGTTGCCCTGACGGCGAGGACTGCGAACCGATGTCAGACAAGCAGAGCGTCTACTCGCACGCCAGCATTCTGGAAAGCAGCGATGCCCGCGTGGTGGTCCACTGGCGGTATGCACTGGCGGAAGTTGAGCATCACAAAGGTGCGCACGCCGACCCCCTCACGGGGTGGTTTGATTGGGCTGACGAATATTGGACGGTTTATCCGGATGGCGTGGCGGTGCGCAAGCAGGTGATCCACACTACAGATCCGTCGAAGCCGTTCGAATGGCAGGAAACGATAGTTATCAATGGGCCGGGCCAGAAGCCAGAAGACAACATCAACCTGGACGCCTTGACATTGGTCAACATGAAGGGAGAATCCGCCACCTATACTTGGAAACCCAAGCCTGCCATGAGCTTTACGCGACCGAACGGTCCGGAAACCGTCAACGGGCCGCAGGACGCAAACATCCAGCTTGTCAATCTCAAATCGACCTGGAAGCCGTTTCAGATCGTTCCACCCGCAAGCGTGAAATGGGACATCTATAACGGGGAGAACACCTACTTCACATTTGAGTGCTGGAACCATTGGCCCGTAGCGCAAATCCCTTCCAGTGGCCGGCCTTGCGTGGCGTCAGATCGTCCATCCCACTCCTCGCTGTCGCACATTTATTGGGACCCCTACCAGACTTCGGAGGGCACCATGAGCAAGCTGCTGCTCGATGGCCTGACGGCGAAGCCGGCACGGGAGTTGGTGCCTCTGGCCGAATCATGGCTGTCGCCTCCTGCGATTGACGTGACAGGTGAGGGCTTCCGGAGCGAAGGATATGATGCGGCCGAGCGGGCATTCGTCTTGGCACGTGATGCTTCTGCGAAGCCGGCGGCTTTGGAGCTAGTGATACAGGCGAGCGAAGCGGCGCCGGCAGTCAACCCTGCCATTGTGATCAAGAATTGGGGTGACGGCGAAGCACACATCGTTCTTGATGGAAAACCCATGAGGGCCGGGAAAGACCTCCGATTCGGCCATGTTCAGAGGTTAGAAGGGACTGACCTGGTTGTCTGGATCCAGACTCAAGCTATGAAGCCGCTACGCGTCAGGCTGACCCCTGCAGGAGAAAGATAGGAAGGTGTACGAGCGCCCAGGGTGTTTGGCAGAACCCCAAGCAGATCGGGACTCCTCGGAATGACACGCCAAACGGGTTTTCCCGCAGCCTGTTCAGCCCCGCCGCTACAAGGCCCTCCTGATTATTCCTGTCTCCCGTGCCCCGCGCAGTCCCTCAATTAACGGGCTGCGCTCCCCTGCTCAGATTGACGCAGGATTCGCTGACAGGCTCACATCGCCCACCATGCTTTGCGCCTTCGGCGCGCAGAGCTGAAGGTCTGCACCACCGGTAGTGTCCCAGCTTGATCTTTGTAGCGGCGGTGTCTGGCCGCCGGTCTTGAATTCCCAAAGAGTTCCGGCGCTCGGAGAGCGCCGCTACAGCAAGTTGGGACACTACCCGCCAGCCGCGACCTACGGAGCGATCACGTTGGGCATGGCTCCCCTCAACCACCAACGAAAAAGGCCAAAGCTTAGAACGAGGTCAACGAGTGCTGAAGGTCGCGCACGCTTGCTGCGCCTTATTCTGGCAGAGTGCGCCGCCACTGGGGAGAAATCAGGTTGCAGCTTTCCCGTTACCAGGCCGTCGTCACGTCCATTTTCAGGGAAGGGCGTTTTCACAGGCACCAATCGGGCAGAGGCGGTCGTGGAGGGGCTGTTCTCCCTTGTTGTCATGTGTGCCAGCCGATTCCGCAACTGCGTATGTGCGGAACGGAATCGCATCGGAGGCAGACGTACTAAACGCAGGAGCTAGAGGCCGTGGGCGTCGTTACGGCGGGAAGTTCATGCGGCGCTGGAGGTCTTGGAAGCGCAGAGAGGCGAGCGCGGGCTACTTCAAGCGTTTCACCGCGGCGCGGGCTTCGGCGATTTGCGGCAGCTTGGCTGTGGAGTTCTCGAAGTGGCCGAGGAAGTTCTGGTAGGCGCTGAGGGCTTCGGTTCTCTTGCCGGTTTGCTCCAGCACCTTACCCAGGTAAAATTGGGCCAGGAAATAGGTTAGAAAATCAGGGGCGACTATCCCGGGATGCGAAAACGCCTGAAAGCCATGGGCCATCAATGCGCATCGGATGTATTGCTCGGCTTCGGGCATTGCTCCTGATTCCAGATAAGCGCGTCCAACCTCCAAGTCAACCATGGGGCGGAACTGGTTGCCAAGCTGTTGCCAGCCCGCCGTCACTTCCTGTGACCGGCCTGCATAAGCCGCCGCGAGCAAACGATCCAGGTCAACAAATTTCTCCGCCATATACTCGCCCAGCGGTGGTGTTAAAGACGCCCGCAAAGCATCGAACTCCTTCGCTGCCGCGGGCTCATTCTTCAAGAGTAGATAGGCCGTCCCACGCACACTGGCGGCCCAAGGTCCCGCGTGACGGCGTCCCAGGGCCAATGCAGCCTCCGGCTGGCGCTGTTCGAAGAAGATCTGGGCCGCTTTGAACAACGGCTCGGACGCTGCCTCCGGCGCCTGAGCCTCGAGAAGCCCCGCTACCTCTTCGTAGCGCGCCACGGCGGCATCAAGACGTCCCCGGCTGACTTCGATATCGCCGAGCAAATCTGCGACGCTTGCCCTCGCCCCATAGGCTGTCCCTCGCACACTGGCGGCTAAGGAACCAGCGGAGTCGCTGGCATACCGCGTTATCGACAGGGCGGTGGGTTCGGCCAGCGAGTATTGCCTCGCCCACAAGCAAGTGAAGACGATTTTTTCCGAAGAGCCCCACTCCCAGCTCGGGTTGATTTCCCGGTTTTGCCGGTAGGCCGCCAGAGCCTCCTCATACCGTCCATTAAACGCCAGCACGTCGCCGCGAGAGTCAATAGGGTTAGGGTCATTGGGAGGGAGCATTGCTGCATACCGGTCAAACGCGCCGAGCGCATTCGGCACGTCGCCCTCGTACCCGTAAGCGTAGCCGAGGACAAGATAACTTGTGGACTGCCCCTCATCCAAGCGCAGTTCTTCCTGGGCCAGCGGAAGGAGCTCCGAGGGCCTCCACTCGCGCTCGAGGATCCATCCCAGCTCGATTCGTGGCTCGAGTTCGCGGGGGAACTCGCGCCGGACCGACTGGAATACCTCCTCGGCCTCTTCCAACCGGCCGTCGTAGCGCAGTTGCACGGCCTGGATCATCATTTTCTGCTGCCGGGGCAGCGACTGCCGGTCCGAAATCTCCCGGGTCCGCGCCACGGCGCGGCGGGCCGCCGGAAGGTCTCCGGACTGGTAAAGCATATTGGAGAGCTGGAAGTAGGCCATGGCGAATTGGGGGTCCAGTTCCGTGGCGTGTCGGAACGCGGCGGTCGCCTGCTCAAAAAGCGCGCGCTCAGTAAAGCTGAGTCCTGCTTCGTAGGCGTGTAGGGCTTCGAGATTCGACGTGAGACTGGAGGCGGCGTTGGGCTGCGCCGCTGCTTCGCCGGGCTCCAGCCGCTTCAGGATGCCACCCGTCGCCTGGTCCACCATGCCGAAGACCGCCTGGGCGTCCTCGCCTTCTACCTTGTCAGCGAAAAGAAGCTTCCCGGTGGCGGTGTCTTGGGCGCGCAGGTCCAAGCGCAGTCGCGACCCAACCTTCAGCAATGAGCCGCTCAGGAACATGTCCGCGTGCGCTTCCTTGGCCACAGCCTGCGAATCGCTGGGCGGCAGCCGTCCTTCGCCCTTCGTCCGGCGGTTGATCAGGTCGCGCACGCGTTCAGTCGAAATAACCTCGAGCGTTTTCGCTTGCGCCAGGTCCGTCGTGAGCAGTTCAGCGACACCACGGTCGAGCCACTCCAGGGAGCGGTCTTCCGTCATGTTCTCGATGGAGACCACGGCCAGCGCTTTCCGAGCGCCGGTGACGCGCGGAGGGCGGGAAAACCAGTACCCGACGAGCGCTGCCAGGATGATGGCTGCGCTAGCCAGGGCGATTACCGGCCTTTGCCAGGCCCCTCGTAAGCGAGTCGCCGGTGGGGAGACCGGCGCAACAGCCTCCGCTCGCCCCGAATCCGCGTCGCGCTTCAGGCGCTTTAGGTCGGAGCGTAGCTCGGAGGCGTGCTGATAGCGCAGGTCGCGGTCTTTCTCCAGCGCCTTGTTGATGATTTCTTCCAGCTTCGGCGGCACTTCCGGATTCAACCGCACAGGTGAGGTTGGGGCTCGACTCAGAATCGCGTTGAAGATAATCGCCGACGTTTCGCCGGGAAAAGCCTGCCGTCCGGTGGCCATCTCGTAAAGCACCACGCCGAAACTGAACAGGTCTGTCCGGGCGTCGAGTTCCTCACCCCGGGCCTGCTCCGGCGACATGTAGGCGACCGTTCCCATCACCTCGCCGGGGCTGGTTAGTTGCTCCTCTGCGGTTCCGTAAGTCGCGGTGGGCACCTCTTGCAAGGCTTCCTTCCCCAGCCCCCAGCCCCTAGCACCCAGCCCCCGTTTTCCCCGCGCTAGCTTGGCCAAGCCGAAGTCCAGGACCTTCGCCTGGGCACGTGTCGTGACGAAAATATTCGCTGGCTTGATGTCCCGATGGATGATGCCCTTGGCGTGCGCAGCGTCCAGCGCGTCGGCAATCTGGATGGCCAGGTCGAGCAGGGTATCGATTGGTAGGGGCGAACGGCGTTCGCCCTGCCCCGTTGGGCGCGCGCCGCGCGCCCCTACATCCACCAAATGCTTGAGCGTCCGCCCTTCCAGAAATTGCATGACGATGAAGGGCTGGCCTTCGTGTTCGCTGATGTCGTGGATCGTGCAGATGTTGGGGTGGTCGAGGGCAGAAGCCGCGCGCGCCTCGCGCTTGAGCCTCTCCAGGGCCTGATGATCCTTTGCTAATTCCTCGGGCAGGAACTTGAGCGCCACGAAGCGGCCGAGCTTGGTGTCCTTGGCCTTGTAGACGACACCCATGCCGCCGCCCAGCTTCTCCAGGATGCGATAGTGGGAAACGGTCTTCCCAATCATGCAAGGGTTCCGCCTTTGGTAGCCATCTTAGGCCGCAGTTGCAGCTAAGTCAACGCGCGCCGCAGGTCTATCGGGAGGAGTCCCAGGGAAAGGGGGTCTGCGGAAGTGCCATCTGCAGCAAAACCTCTCCTTGCTGGACCAACCGTGAGGCGGTCCCGGCTGCAGACCAGAACTTTCCTAAAGGTCGCAGTGGAACTTATAGGTGCTGGGCACAGAGAATGGATTGGGAATGATAAGTCGGCATTGCGTCCGGTGAGGTCAGGACCCCTTTTTGGCTCGCCACGCAACCTTCCATCTTGTGCCGCTGCCTGGCGCAGAGGGCAGTTCTGCGCTTCAGCGTGCTGTATTAGCCCCCATTTCCCACGACGGGTCTGGAAGGGCGGGGCTTCACAGGGTGCGGAAAAGCCCTTCCAAGCTGTCATTCCGAGCCCGTTCGCTGTCATCCTGAGCCCTTCACTGTCATTCCGATCCCGCAGTCGCGGGAGAGGAATCTCGCCCTGCCCGCTCAGCGTGTACTGCGCGAGGAATCTCGCTCTGAGTGTTTTCAAGACAATGCGAGAGTCCTCGTCGTCCGCCAATAAGAATGGCGGACTCCTCGGAACGACACGTCAAACGGGTTTTCCCGCAGCCTGTTCAGCCCCGCTGCTGCAAGGCCCTCCTGATTATTCCTGTCTCCCGTGCCCGCGCAGTCCCTCAATTGACGGGCTGCGCTCCCGTGCTCAGATTGAGACCAGATTCGCTGACAGGTTCACATAGCCCACCATGCTTTGCGCCTTCGGCGCGCAGACCCGAAGGTCCGCGCCACCGGTAGTGTCCCAGCTTGATCTTTGTAGCGGCGGTCTCTGACCGCCGGTCTTGAATTCCCAAAGAGTTCCGGCGCTCGGAGAGCGCCGCTACAGCAAGTTGGGACACTACCCGCCAGTCGAGACCTACGGAGCGATCACGTTTGGCATGGCTGCCCTCAACCACCAACGAAAAAGGCCAAAGCGTAGAACGAGGTCTTCAAGTACTGGACCCCGCGCACGCTTGCTGCGCCTTATTCTGGCAGAGTGCGCCGTCAGTGGGGAGAAATCAGGTTGCAGCTTTCCGATTACCAGGCCGTCGTCACGTCCAGTTTCATGGAAGGGCGTTTTTCGTTCCCAATCCGGCGAAGTGCCCGCTCAGCCAAGTTTGGCAGGAGAGCGAGGGGGCACAAAAATAGTATTGCATCTCAGTTCGCCGCGGTGTACTATACATCTGTTTAGTATGGCGAAAGAACTGACCTCAGCCCAACGAGAAGTGTTGCTTTTCCTTGAGGAGCGTAGCGAAAAAGGTGAACCACCGCCAACATACCGTGAAATTTGCAAGCGCTGCGGGTATAGGAGTCCCAAGGCTGCTTTCGATCACGTCGTGGCGCTGGAGAAAAAAGGCTATGTGATGCGGGAGAAGGGATTCGCTCGCGGCCTTCGTCTAGTTCGGAAGAGCGCTGGCATCCCGTTGCTTGGGAGCATTGCCGCCGGGTTGCCCGACGAAGCATTGACAACAACCCGCGAACGCCTTAATCTGGACCCGACATCTTACGGCATCGCTGATCGCTCCCGAGCCTTCGCATTGTGTGTGACAGGCGATTCGATGATAGGTCGCCAAATATTTGAGGGCGATATAGTGCTACTAGAACACGAGGCCATCCCACGTGACGGCGATATCGTGGCCGCGCTGATTGACAACGAATCTACTCTAAAAACTTTTGTCCACAAAGAGGGGAACGTGTGGCTTCGGGCTGAAAACCCCCTTTACCCCGAACTGATACCCGCGATGGACCTACAGGTCCAGGGTATCGTTCGTGCCGTTATTCGTTTCTTGAAAAAATGACCGCCGCGCTTCTGCAACCACTCCCCGATCCTCCGAAGGGATTCCGCTACTACCACTCGCCAGAGGACATCCTCCGCGCGCCGGAGATCTTTGCGTACCAGCACATGCTCCTTCGCGCTTGGGATGAAATGCGTCTGTCCGGCGTTCTTACACTCAATGGCGTTCCGACCGTCTATCTTCGGGACGAGCCAAGGCCGGTTAGTGCTATGGATGCCGCCGAGGCTCACCTGCAGTTCTGGAATCAAGGCATTGCAACGGTTCTGCTGCTGCGTGACCCCCAATACGTGCGCGTCTTCTCATCCATGACGAGGCCAACCGATCCCAAAAAGGCAACCGACGCCGGGATGGAAGAGCTGTTGGTGGAAAAGATTGACCTTGCTGCGCAAGCGAGCTGGGCGACCCGTTTCTACACTCAACTCGGCACCGGTCATTACTACGCAGCTAGCGGCGAGACGAAGTTCAAGCCGAAGGAGACCGTCGATGCGTATCTACTTAACAATCTCGCCGCTGTCAGGGAACTTCTCGTCGTAGAGCTAGGACTCAAGCCGCAGTTCGCCCACGCTTTTCTAGGTCGGCTGCTCTTCACCTGCTACCTTTGCGATCGCGAGATCATCGAGCTGCCGGACTACTTCGAAGGCAAACCATGGCGGCATGTTTATGAACTGCTTGATGCCTTCGACGATCCCGGACCGGCGTTGTATGGGACCCTATTCCCCGAGCTGAAACGCGAATTCAACGGCAGCATGTTTGACGACGATCTCGGCGCGGAACAGGACCTCATCCGGAGGGCGCACTTTGAGGTCATTCGACGCTTCCTACGCGGAGACGACCTGGCAAGGGCTGTGGGCCAACGCTCACTGGGCTTTTGGGCCTATAACTTCAAGTTCATCCCTATTGAAACAATTAGTGCGATCTATGAAAAGTTTCTGGAGAGGGAGGATGTCGAGGGTAAACGCATTGCCGGCGCCTTTTACACTCCACGTTTCCTCGCTGAGATGGCACTGGACATTGCAGTGGAAGGAATCTCGCCCCTCTTTGAGGAAAACCGCCGATTTATCGACCCGGCGTGCGGCTCCGGGATCTTCCCGGTTATGCTCTTCAGCCGCCTTGCTGCTGAGTGGCGTGCCGCACAAGTATCCGAGCCGACGGTTCAAGCAAAAGCCGAAGCCCTGTTGAAGCGACTTGACGTGCTACGCGGGGTGGACAAGAACGCCACCGCATGCCGCATCACTTGCTTCAGCCTCTACCTCGCATTTCTCGACCAATTCGATCCTCCCCACGTGCGTACCTACATCCGTGAGACCGGTCAGAAACTTCCCAATCTCCTGCATCTCCAGGGCGCGAGATGTCCGCCAGAACATCCGGTAGTGCACGAAGGTGATTTCTTCGAAATAGCACCCGAATGGCAGGGCCAGTTTGACTTGCTAATTGGCAATCCTCCTTGGTCTGGCCGTGGAACAAAGCAAATTGCTCATCAGTTCATGGAAAAGGCGCCCGGCTTACTCAAGAAAGATGGCCGTGCCTGCCTTGTCCTGCCGTCAAAGGTCTTCCTGAACCAAACCGACGCCTTTCAGTCCCGTTGGCTTCGCGATGTCACACTGGAAAAGGTCATCCAGCTTGCGGACTTTAGGCGGATCTTGTTCAAGGAAGCGCGTTGCCCGTGTAACATCACACTCTTCAGACCGCGGAAACCAGACGAGGCCACGCACGAGATCGAATACATAGCCCCCAAAGTGTCGCGCACTGATTTGCGGGACGGCGTCATTCAGGTTGCTCCGCAAGACCGAAAGTGGATCCCGCTACGGTTCGTGCTTGCAGCCGCAGAGCAAATGGCCGCGGGGATCGCTTGGAAATCACGTCTGTGGGGCACTCCACGGGATCTCAAGTTTCTGGACTACCTGTTTTCGTTACCGCGCTTGGATGAGCTTGCAGGCACCGTGGCCAATTGCAGGCTCGGAAAGAGCCGCTGGCGACATGGCGTAGGATTTCAGCCTCTACGGGCAACCAGCGAGACTGATAATCCGAAATCATTGCGCCCGTGGACCGTGCGTGACCGATTTGTTTCCGCCGATTCTATCTCATGCCTACCTGTACTCCCCGAGACCCTAAGCTACGAGCTTGGAGATTATCTGCTCGCCAATCGTTACCGCGCTGATGAGTTACGTCGGCAGCCAGAAGAGGACATATTCACGCCGCCCCTTGTCCTGTGGAATCATGGATTCACCGATGCGGCGTTCTTTGACTACAAAGTGCGATACCAAGACGTGCTGCGCAGCGTTTCAGGACCGAAAGCGGACAGCGACTATCTTATGTTTTTGGCATCGTTCTTGCGGAGCCCGCTGGCTCGTTATTTCGTATTCCACACCGCAGCCAGCTTGGCTGCCGAACGTGACCAGGTGCATTTGGATGAAGCCCTGCGCTTACCATTCTTCCTCCCTGACAGCGAAGCCGCCCAGCCCAACGCCGCTTCCATCGTTAGCCAGGTCGCTGGCAAGATACGTCGACTAAAGCAAGAGATGGAGATTGATGCCGAGAGCTTGATCGAGAAATTGAATAAACCAAGAGATGGCCCGCTTTTTGATCGTGACGGGGATGAGGGCACGGAAAGCAACCGACGTGACAAGTGGCTTCAACGCCAGCGCGAGAAGGCCCGAGAGATACAGACGGAAATCAATCTTCTCATATATAAGTATTTCGGCATCAACGAACAGGAACGCGCATTGGTCGAAGACACCTGCGAAATCTCTGATAAGAGTGATACGCCCGGCTCGCTCGATGCAGCGCGGAGCGTTCCCACGCTACATCCTATCAATGCTGACGGACTTAAACCCTATGCCACGACGCTGACGGAAACGCTCAACAGTTGGGCCAGCGGCAGCCTGCGCGTGCGAGCCCATGGCGGTGTGGACCGTGAACTTGGCCTGGGCCTTGTCGAACTCAGCCAAGCGCGGACTCCACAGCCTTTCGAGACGCGCGACATCTCTAAGCAGCTCGCCAATGCGCTGAGTGGGCTGCAAGAAGCAAACATTGAACAATGGGGGCGATTCGAATTCCGGCGCAGTGGCTTGGTTTTTGACTCTGACCACACACGCATCTATCTCGTGAAACCAGCACTGCGCGGCCAGTGGACGCGAACCGCCGCGCTCAATGATGCCGTCGAAATCAGCGCCCATGTCGCCACGGCTCGGAGGAAGGTCAAAGCACGATGACGTCCGATGCCAGCCAGTGGATCCCGTTATTCCCTGAGGAGGAGGTTCCCTTCATCCTTGCGGCCGTGCTCCGGAGCGGCGCTCGGCTAAGAAAGTTGCATGCTACCGAATTGGAGAATGACCTCAGTGATCGTCTGCGTGACCAACTCGACCGCGATCCAGGTTTTCGGGATCGCCCCGTCGAAGTGTTCCGCGAAGTGCCACTATTCGATCGGAGGCGGGCCCGGCAAAAGCAATTGGGCCGCCCTGATATAGTGTTTCTGTATTCGACCGGCGTCAGAAAGCCCTGGCCCTACTTCGCGCTCGAGTCGAAACGCCTGCACGTCACCTTTCCGTCCGGCTGGCAATCGCTCATCCCAGAATATGTTACTGGGGATCAGGGCATGATGTGCTTCATCGTGGGGCGGTACGCAAAGGGCCTCGCGAGCGGTGGCATGCTAGGTTACGTCTTCGACGGGGAAGTCGAAAGGGCTCGATCCTCCATCGGTGCCTCTGTTGAGGCAAACCATAAGCAGCTAAGATGTTGTGCAATACCTCGCTTTGGGCCATCGTCTGTCCTGAAGGGCGACTCCAGAGTCAGCGAATCTGCCCACTCGCGCTCCCAAGGTGCTTTTACCATCTATCATCTGTTCCTGGCCGTATGAGCCTCTCCTCAGATTTCGCCTGCAAAATCGCATCACGTTGAGGAACTTCCGCCCACCCGAGGCATAGAACTGCCATCCGCAGTCGGCAGCACATTTTGTCCATAGCCCATGAGGCACGTTCCGACAGGACCCTCACCCACTCGGGTGTAACCCTTCGGGTGTCCGCTGAGGAACTTTATTCGGTCGGTTCAGTGCGAGTCACGGTTGCCCAGAAAGTTCCGGAGTTGGAGGGTATTCGGTCTGATAAGTCGGCTTTGCGTCCGGTGAGGTCATAATCCCTTCTGGCTCGCCACGCGCCATTCCATCTTGTGCCGCTGGCCAGCGCCCCGATAGATCGGGGCGTTTCAGCGTGCCGTATTGGCCCGCATTTCCCACCGCGGGTCTGGAAGGGCGGGGCTTCAGCCCCGCCGCTACAAGGCCCCCCTGATTGTTCCTGTGTCCCGTGTCCCGCACAGTCCCTCGCCTATGGGACTGCGCGGGGCACGGGACCAACAGAGGGCGGGAGACGCGATTCCGGCGGGGCTGAAGCCCCGCCCTTCCACCAGCCTACTAAGACCGTCCAAACGTGATGAGAAATCCGTGTTAGCGCTGGTCATGCCCAACCACAAACGCCATTTTGCGCGCGGACTGCGACTCCTGGGCAGCAGCACCTGTCGCCGCGCCAAGCTTTTTGAGAGTGATCGGCCGGCATGATTTCAGCCTTGCCTGCGGACCGCAGAGCCGCGGTCTGCGCCACCCCGCGCGATAGATGTCTCTTTGTGGCGGCGATTCGGGCGGCGCTACAAGAGTGATAAGACCAGAGCGTAAGATTGGGCCTGAAAGTCGTATCCAATCCCACCTGCTGCAATTGCTGACACACTTTTGCTCGTAGATACGCAATCTAACACAGGAGGCCTTTGCATGGCTGAAGCTGAAAGCCGCTCTAAGGATATTGGTGGGTTCCTCTGGCTGGCCGTTGGCTTTTTGCTCGTGGCGGTTGCCATAGGAAGCGCAATCTATATCGCTGTTCACCTTCTCAATCACTAGCCGCTTGTAGAGTCGCCCCTCCTCAGCACGCCCTGGCCCTGCTGGCCCGGCTGTTTCGTTGCGGGGAAATCAGCTGTCACGGCGGCTTCGTCAATTTGGCGACAGGGGCGACCTCTGTCCTGAGGATCGACCCACGATACTGGAGACGAACCCGGGGAGTGGGTGAGCGCAAGCCGCGCGTGGCGCATATCCGCCGCGGCGGACTTCTTATGTACGCGCCCCGAACATCTCGCGCGCGGTTCTTGGGATTCGGCCTGAGAAGTCGGCTTTGCGTCCGGTGAGGTCATAGCGCCTTCTGGCTCGCCACGTACCATTCCATCTTGCGTCGCTGGTGAAGCATCTCCGCCGTTTTCTTTGCGCTCTCTTTTCCAGACGCCTGTCCCTGCTCAGCCCCACTCGTTGGGACGAAGAAGTTGTCTTTTCCACCCTAGGAGGCTATCTGTGTAGCGTACTATGAAGCAGGAACGCCGCGAATGTGTCAAAATGCCACATTCATGCCATTTCTAATATGTTCACGTAAAGCACTGAAAATAAAGGGACATAACCTCGGCGCGAGCGCCGAACACTTCAAAAAGTGAGAGAAGGGTGAAAGATGGGAATCCCCTCCGCATCGGACCAGAAAGAGTTCAATTGCCGCCAGCTTCTTCCCGCGGCCCTTCGCCCGATCCACTCCTCCGGCGCGGCCATGCGTGCCACGCAAGCCCACGGCGTCGCATCCCCTTCTTTAGTGCGGATTAGTTGCGGTGGACGCACGTGCTGTGCGCCTGTGTCATCCCCGCGAAAGCGGGGGTCCGTTGCCCCGTCCTGGATTCCCGCTTGCGCGGGAATGACGTGCAACCGCTGGTGGGGTTACGGGGATCAGGCGGCCCCGTCGGACATAGAACTTCGATTCCCGCCACGAAACACGATTCGAAAAGAGTGCGGCCGCCCAGATGAAGAACCCCACGGCGTCACCCAAGGGGATGAGCCACCATTTTCTGCGTAGGAGCGGATCTTTCATTCCGTGCGCGCCGAAGGTGAGAGCCATGGCCAGGCGAGCTGCAAGGGGAATGCCCAGGCAGCCGATGGCGGCGACCCGCGAAGGCGCCACGGCGGCTGCCGCAAGCGACCAGGGCAACCCCTGGGTGAACAACAGTCCTGCATATCCCCACGGTCGGCCGTTCCGGGTGACGACACCCCACCGCAGGTGATGTTGGAAAAACTCCCGCGCCGTGCTTGAAGCGCACAGCGTCTGAACCGTGCAGGGCGCCAGTTCCACACGGTAACCACGAGCGGCAATGCGTCTGCCAAGTTCGTGGTCGTCGTCGGCGCAGTCGGCCAAAGCCTCAAAACCGCCAATCTCGGCCAGACGGGATCGGGCGACCGCCATCGTCGCGCCAAAGGCAAACTTCACCCCTTCGAGCTTCCGCGCCACTAGCGTGCTGGCCAGGAAACCCGTGGTCAGGTTCAGATCCTCAAGTTCGGACCAGAGGTTGTGTTCCGTCATTCCCACGTATAAACACGTGACGGCTCCCACAGAGGGGTCGCGAAATGGTGAGACAACGCACCGCAAGTAGTCAGGCTTCACCCGAACGTCGCTGTCGCTCACAACCAGCAATTCGTTCCGCGCCTCGCGCCCCAGGCGGCAAAGCTTGGCCACTTTGTTGTTCGAGCCAGGGGTTCCCGAGCCTATCAACAGGCGCACCGGCAGGCTGGGAAAATCGCTGATGAGCTTCTCGATGACGGGAATGGCGGGGTCGCTCCCGTCGTCAACTGCAAACAGGATTTCGTATTCGGGGTAATCCTGCCGACAGAAACTCGCCAGGTTTTCGTAAGCCTCATGCTCCAAACCCCTCAGAGGCTTCAGGACGCTGACCGGAGGCGAGAAGTCCGTCGTTACCTCGCGACGCCGCCGGAAAAAGTCCCAGGCACAGAAGGTGGCCGCCAAGTAGTAGATAAACGGCAAGACCGCTATTGCGAGTATCGCCCACTTGAGAAGTGCCAACTTTCCCGCTCCCTTCTTTGACTTGGTGTGGTGTGCACAAGATTTCCGGAAGCTCTGGTCCCGCACGGCGGTACCGGCAAATGCCACCGGGATGGTGGTGCTACGTTAACCCGTGCACACGAGCGCCACCCCTACGGAGACCAGCACGATTCCTGCCCAGCGGGCCGGCGAGAGCCGTTCCCCCAGCAGAAACTTTGCGCCCAGCCCCCCGACCACGTAACTGAACGCGGTGGCGGGAATCACAAAGCTGACATCCGCCCAGGACAGCAAGGTGAGAAGAGAGAAAAAGCCCACCGCTAATAGCCCAATTGCCAGCCACATCCAGCGCGACCGGAAGGCCCGCCCGAGGACGCCGAGCAACGCTGCCAGCTCAAAGTTCTTTACCTCCCCGATGTCCTTCATGGCGCGCGTCACGGCGATTTCTCCATTGGTGTTGGCGAGAACCGTGATGGCCAGGAATACTGCGGTACGTATGGTCATTTTTGCCTCGTGGTACTCGGCGCGGTGTGGCGCACCAAGCCCACACCCACGCAAATGATCAATATGCCAATCCAATGCAGGAGCGGCACCTTCTCGCCAAGCAGGAAATGGCCCACCAGCGGGACCACGGCGTAGACGGTGGCTGAAGCCGGCGCCACGTAACTATAGTCAGCCCAGGACAGTACTACCATGAAGCAAACGAGGTAGAGCAGGAGCGAACCGATTCCCATCCAGATCCAGCCACTGCTGAAGATCTCCATGAAGAGTCTGACTAGTTCTCTGGCCGACGCAATGTGCACCGCGCCGATCTGCTTCATACCCCGGCTCAGCAGGATGTTTCCCATCGAGCTAAAGAGCACGATCAGTGCTATCAAGATGTAGGTTTTTGCCCGCAGGGCGGTTGGGGAACTCACGAATAGGCTCCTAAGTGTGGGCGGCAGGTTTCGGGCCGGAGTCGGCCCCGGAGACCGCGATCATGCTCGGTTTGGGAGAGTTGCCCCCCACATACTTCCGGCGCTCAGCCCGTACCCGAAGGTATTCGACCGCTTCGTGGTAAAGGCGGCGACGTTCATCCCCATCCCACAGCGCCTCGCGGACGATACGCCAAACCACGCGCGGGCGGAAATAATAGGAGTCATAGAAGCGGTTCATGGCCGCCATCATCTCGGTCCGTCCCAGACCCGGGTACTCGAGGTGGGGGAGCTGATAGCCGCCGGCATCCGTAACCGCCTCGGAGGCCAGGAAGTTATTCCGCGCCGCATAGTCGTAAAGTTCCGTTCCTGGGAAAGCATGGGCCACCGAAACCTGGATGGTCTGCGTGTCGAGTTCCTTGGCGAATTCGATGGTGCGTTCGATGGATTCCCCGGTCTCGCCGGGCAAGCCGATGACGAAGTCACCGTGGATGACGATGCCCACCTTCTTGCAGTTCTTGGTGAAGGCGCGAGCCATCTCGACGGTGGCGCCCTTCTTGATGTTCTTGAGGATCTGCGGGTCCCCGGACTCGAATCCCACCACCAACAACCGGGCCCCGGCGTCTGCCATGGCTTTGACCGTTTCGTAGTCGCCATGCACGCGCGCGTTGCAGGACCAGCGGAAGCCGAGCGGTTTGAACTCTTGGCAGAGTTCCAGCACCCGGTCCTTGCGGATATTGAACGTATCGTCGTCGAAGAAAAGCTCCTTGGCCTGAGGAAACAGTTGTAGCGCTTGGCGGACCTCCTCCACCACGTTATCCACGGAACGCACCCGCCAGGCGTGTCCGGAAATCGTCTGCGGCCACAGGCAGAAGCTACACTGCGCCGGACAGCCGCGGCTGGTGTAGAACGAAACGTAGGGGTAGAGGAGGAACGGCAAGTTGTATTTCTCCATGACCAGGTCCCGCTTGTAAACTTCAGTAGCGAACGGGAGCGCGTCGAGTTCTGCGGTCTCGAGGGGCGGACGCGCAGGGTTGTGAACAACCTGGCCGTTCTTGCGATAGCTGACCCCGGCAATCTCGCTCAGAGGCTTGCCCTGGGCAAACTCCACCACCGCATGGTCGAACTCGCCGCGCACGATGAAATCCAGGTCGCGGCTGGCCATCAAGCTTTCAGTGGGCTGGACTTGGACGTGTGGACCCACGAAGGCGATCCTAATCTCCGGTTTGACATCTTTGAGGCGTCGCGCCAAGCGGACATCGCTCTGGAAACCCACAGTGGAGGTGAAGACTACAACGAAATCGTAGCCGCGCGCGATTTCGATGGTTTGGGTGGGCGTCACCTGGTGCGGGGGGGCGTCCAGCAGCCTACTGTCCGAAAGCATCCCTGCCGGGTAGGTGAGCCACGCCGGATACCAGAAGGACTCGGTCTCGCGCGTGGCGGGCCAGCGTGCGCCAGCCCCGCCGTCGAAATTCTCGAAGCTTGGCGGGTTGAGAAACAGCGTTTTCATGGCTGAGGACATAAGCGGCTCCCACGGGCTCTTGTGGCAGAAGGGCCTCCGTAGAAGGCCCAGCCCATGTTTGCGAAAGCCCATTGTACTCGAAACGCGTGCAACGTCTGAAGCTCTTTTGGTTCCATGAAAAACAACGCCACTCTGGTGTTAAGGACCAGTGAATCAAACTGCCGCCATGCACTCAACGTAACCGTTCCCCCGCTTTAACCCAAGATTTGCATCTTGGAATTCCGGGTCGCTTGAAGCGTACAACACGATCACGTCGCCCAAGTCGAGCCAGTCGTCATCGCAGCAGCGCTCAGGGGCCACGCTTAGCGGGATTGTTGTGCATTTAATTCAATTTCATGTCCCGCTTTCGCCGCTTGGGAATGGAAAGACAGAATTCAGGTGTCAGGGGGAAAAGGCAGGAGTCAGAAGTCAGGAGTCAGTAGGAGAGATTGCCTTTTACTTGGTTTTCTGCTCGGTAGCAGTCTCCTCCTCCTGCTCTTCAGCCTTTTGCCAACTGGAACTGGGGTTGTATTCCTTCATAGCTTTGGCTAAAACAGCGGTCTTCCCGCCGAGGTCCTTCTGATACACTACTCCATCCTGGTTGACGATGAATGTCATCACGCCGGACGACCTGTATTCCGCCGGATAGGCCACGAAAGCGAAACCCTCCACCATCTTGCCGTTTACGATGTAACTCTTGGCGCCGCCTGGGCCATTTTTGCCCTGACGCGCTAGCATGCGGTAATAGTAACCGCGGTAAGGAGTCGGACCGCCGCCTTGGCTCTTGGCAGCGTCTTCAGCAAAGGCTGATGCCACCAGAGGCCCGACGGGGCTCTGGGGTTCGCCCTCCGCAGCTTTCCAATAAAGGCCATTGTGCTGCCCTTCATCGCTGAGGATTTTCTGGGCGTACTCGTTGTGCTGCGTGGAGTAGTATTCCTTTTCCGCCGCCACGAGCTCCTGGCAAACCCGAATGGCCGATAATTCATTCCGGCCAACTCGCCTGTACAAAATTTCGTTCTTGCCCGCCTCGGTGTCGAAATGCCACAAATTCCCTTTGTTCACGAGCGGTATGGGCGTGGGCCAATTCTCCGCGCCGATATACAAGGTAGTGCTTCCATCCGGTTCTTTCACCAGACGATGCATTTCCTGATATCTCCGTACGAAATTAGCACGGCCCTCGGCATCCTCGGCTTCGTCTCCCGACGAGACGATTTGCTTTCCGTCTGGTCCGAGGATATCGAGCATCGCTTTTTCGTCGTTACTCTGCGTTGCTGCGACGAGTGCGTTGCTCGCGTCTTCCGGCGACGAAAACGTTTTCTGGCCCGGTTGCTGCGCCATGGAACGGATGGGAAAGCACGCCGTCAAAAGAACAGCGGCTAATATAGGAAGATTGGCCCAATGAAACTTGCCGAAGTTCAGCATCGTTCGCCGCATATGGCTTCTCTCCATTTTCAAATTTTACAAGCTACCAGGAATATAACGAAGCTTCGATTACCGACGCCCGCCACCGCCGCGCGCTGCTCCACCGCCGCCACGAATTCCCCCGCCACCGAAGCTGGCCCTTCCACGTGACGAAAAGCTTCTTGCCTGTCCGCCCTTCCCGATGCCGCTGAAGGCGCCTGAGCGGACGCCGCTCTGACCGCGGGGCGCAGCGTAGCCTCGAGCAGCCCGCGTGTTTCCGTTGAATGGTCTCGCCGTTGCGCCGGGACGGTTGTAAACTCCGCCGCGCGCGGCTCCACCTCGTGCGTTGAAAGTCCTGCCCGCCGCGCCGGGACGGTTGTAAACTTCGCCGCGCGCGCCTCCACCTCGGTAGAAGGCGTTCCGGTTATAAAACGTGCTGCTCCGGGAGTAGTACCTTCTGCCCCCAAAAGTCGCGAAATGGCCACCCCAATTGAATCCCCAATGAGGCCATCCCCATCCAAAACCTCCGAAGAAGCCGATTCCGAAGCCGATTCCGAACGAGAGGTACGGGCCGTCAAACCAAATTCCGGGGTAGGGGTACCAACCCGGCCACGGTGGTATGAGACCTCCGTAAACTAGCCAGGGATCATACGCGGGGATGTACACGACATCGGGATTAGCAGGTTGAATGATGACGGTCGAGCCTTGCGTCGTTACGGTTTGCTGCGGCGTGGTCTTAAGATTGCCCGCTTCTTGCGCCCGTTGGCGCATCACCTGTATCGCATCCATCACTTCCTGTTGCTGGTTGTAGTAGGCGTCGCCCAGCGATGACGTCCAGGAGAGGTTCTTGTCCATGTTTCCAAGGACGGATGGAAATGCAGTGAGCGCCTTGACGCTGGGGTCCCAGGGTTGTTGGTCCACAGCTTGACCCAACGCCTCGCCCTTCAAATCGGGATTCGCTTGCACCCATCTGTCGGCTTCGACGACTTGCTCGGGAAACGTGGACGCCGCCAGGATCTGCGCCACCAGCGAATCCGGATACAGCGCAATGGGCGCTACCAATTGTTGCAACTGCTCGGGAGTCTGTTGCGTGTAGGGCGGCGTCGGCGCGGCCTGCGCCGGGGCTTGCGTGTCTTGATAGGCCGGCAAGCTCTGAGGCCAAGTCGCGAACAACAGAGCCAGCGACACCAGGGAAATTAAAATCTGCCTACCCCATCGAGGCCTTGAGAACCTTGCGGCACGTCCGAAAATGTTCATGTTCTTGAACCTCCTCTGCACCTTCATCGTCTTAGGCCTCCGTCAGATTATCCACATTCTCTAAGATGCCCCACGGCGTCGGCGCGTTGGATTGGGCACGAAAATGGAGGCCAGCGGACGGCGAGGAACTGTTCCGTCTTGGCGATCAGGCAATCACCGTTAGCCGCGCATTTCCAAGCCTCCGCCAGCCGCCTGAACGGATCCATGGGTCGCGCGCTCTGTCGTCTGATTCAGCGGCAGGTAATAGAAAACGAGTTGGCTGGGAGGCAGGGATTCGAACCCCGATACGCAGATCCAGAGTCTGCAGTCCTACCGTTAGACGACCTCCCAACGGGGCACTCTGATAGAAGTAAATGGGCTTGCCTTATTTTGTCAAGTGATGATTTCTGTTGCGGCCGCCTCATCCGGCCGGGCCGGCCGCAGCAAGGATGCAGAAAAATCAGAACAAGCGGAAACTGACTTCGACGATGACGCGCACTGGGACGGGAGTCCCGTTGCGCAGAGCCGGCTTGAATTTCCAAGTCCGCACGGTTTCCAAAGCCTTTTCGTCGAGCCCGAGGCCTAGAGGTCTCACTACCCGGGGATCGGTAACATTTCCCTGGGCATCCACAACAATCCAAAGCACCACGGTGCCCTGGTACTTCGCCTTGCGGGCTTCCTCGGAGTAAGCGGGCTCGGGTTTGTAAATCGGAATCGGGGGGCTGACACCGCCACCCACGCTATAAATCCCGCCGCCATATCCACCCCCTTCTCCGGGGCCCAAACCGCCTCCTTTGCCAGAACCGATGCCGGTCCCTTCACCGGAGCCAATACCTCCACCCGTCCCCGGCCCGTTGGAGGGCGGACCTGCAACGCCTAGCGGATCGCCCCAGACCGAGCTGTTCATAGCCATTTGGGGCAGCTTCAGTTCCGGGGCACCCAGCAGCGTAGGCTCGACCTGCAAGATGGGATGAGGATTTCTAATGACGGCCAGCGGGGGAGCGAGTTGTTGCCTGGCAAATCTGGGAGCCGCGCCTTTCGAGGCCGGCAGCGGCGAGCGGTCGCCCCCTCCACCACCACCCCCTGCCTTCTTGCCCGCCGCCTCTAATTGCGCCAAATAGGGCGATATATCAACCGCTTCATATTTGGTCGACGCCTTGACCTGCTGGGTGATGTGCGACACAAAGAAGGGCAGAATAATGATCGCAATGGCCGTCAAGTGAAGGAGCAGGGAATTCAGCCACGAGCCAGACTGCGGCTGATAGTCCTGCCAAATCTGCGGGACATCGACGGGTGTTGAAGTAATCGGAATCGAGGGAGGTTTCGGCTTCTCAAAGAGCGCTCTGAGCTCGTTCGGAATATCCAGAAACCAGGGACGCATGTCCGTGGCAGGCAGAGCGACCTCGCCCCGGTAATACTCTTTCGGAACCGTGATCTTCGGTTCGCGGAGCCTTTCCAGAATCTGCCGGAAAAGGGAAACGGGTGCAAGGGTGGAATCCACAAAGGTGATGTGGTACTCAGGCTCGGGAATCCTGGGATTTGGGCGCGGCGTTGCGTCCGCGCTGACCTCGACCTGGGTATCACTGATTGGCATTACACTCATGTCCTGTCCCCCGGGCTTTTGCATAGCCCGGATATGATTCCGTCACCCTCTCTCGTTGAATGATGGCCGCCAGCCTTCCGAGGTTGCATGCCAGAACAACTATTCCTCTGTTCGCCATTGCTCAAGGACGTTGCTTATTCTACCACAGCCACTCGCCCCTGGGTCACTGGAAAACTGCCCCCGCCGGCAAGTCACGAGCCACCTCCCTATCATTTGACGCAGTAAACCCGCATCAAGTTGCGCCAGAAAATGACGAACAGTGGGGATAAGACAAGTTGGGGTGGGCCCCTTCGGTGAGACAACTAGTTAGGACACTGGCCAGCATCCCATGATGAACCATTCCTTCCAATTCGGGAACATTCTATGAGCCTCGTTCGCACTAACGTTTGTCTATCAGGCGCGATTCTGCTTTGGTGGCTGCAAGGGCGATTCTTCAACGTGAACGATCGGCAAGCCGATCTAGCCGTCGCCCAGGTGCGGAGGGGAATTGGAGTGGAGGCGCACGCACGAGATGGAGCCGAGTCACACGCTGCAGACCAACTTATGGGGGGAAGTTCATGCGGCGCCGGAGGCCCTGAATGCGAAGGCCGGAGCACGGGGATTATTTCAGCTTTGCGTATTCCGCCTTGGCTTCCTTCAGGAAGGGGATGTCAGGGTCGGCGTCTTTCCAGAGCGTAAGGAAATCCTGATAGGCGGTACGGGCTTTGGCGAGGGCATCAGGCTGTAGCGGCGCTCTGTGAGCGCCGTCTTCTTTTCGGCGGTCATAGACCGCCGCTACAGGGAGACCCGCCTGCAGGGCGTAAGCACGCGCCAGTCCGAGCCGGGCCAGCGCACCCCACGGAAAGTTCGCCACCACTCCTCGGTGGTCGATGAATTTCTGAAATTCCGCTGCCGCCGCGTTGCCGTCGTGGAGCATGAGATAGGCTTCCCCACGCACATAAGCGGGGCACAGGAATATAGTCAGGTTGGTCGTAATCGAGCCAAGTTCGATCGTGCTCGTCACCTTCAATAGCTCGATGGCCCGGTTCGGGTCTTTGCGTTCCAGGGCGACCGCCGCCCGGATGGTGGGCAGCCAATACCTCTGCACCAGCGTGTCCAGCGGGAAGGTCTTGTCGAGTTCGGCCGCCAGCTTCTCCGCCCCTGCCGTGTCGCCCGCCCGCGCCAGGGCCAGCCCCGCCATGGCCCGCACATCGCGGTTCGGGGCCAGCTTCACCGCCGCCTGGGCCTCGGCACGCGCCTGCTCCCGGTTTCCCGCTTCCACCTCGCGCAACGCGGCCTCTGCCTGATAGGCTGCCGCACTCTCTTTGGCGTCGTTGTGCTGGGCTGAATCCATCGCCCGCCCGGTCAGCTCGCGCGCGTTCTTCAGCTTACCGTACCAACCTTCCGTGTCCGCTTGCGTGGCCAGCAAAAGGTCTTCCGCGCCCGGCTTTCCCATGGCGGCTGAGACCAACTGCGCCATCTGCGCCGCATCGCCCTTCAGAAAAGCCAACCAGTAGCGGCACTCGAGCAGAACCTCGTCCTCCAGCTTGCGCTCCTCCGCCTGCTTGTACACCGCCTCCGCCTCGTCCAGCCGGTTGAGAGCCGTGTAGGCGAAGGCAACGGTGACATATCCGATCACGCCATTTGGATTTAGGCGCAGCGCCTCTCGAAATTGCTCCAATGCCTTTTCATAGTTTCCTAGGAGAACGCAAATAAATCCCAGCACTGCGTAAGCCATGTCGTCTCTTGGGTAGGTCTGCGTCCACAGCTCGTAGGTCTGCGCCGCCTTCTCCAGCTCTCCCGTCGCGTTAAGGTAGTACCCCCCGTCGATCCAGAACCGCTCCCGTTCGCTCACTTTCTCCCGCAGGCCGTAAGCCTTGCGTGCATTTTCGGCCGCCCGCCCCACTTCGTTTAGGTCCCTGTAGTCCGACGACATCCAGGCGTAGGCCATGGCAAAATTCGGATCAAGGCCCACCGCCCGTTTGAGGAAGGGCAGCGCGGCTGTTTCCTCTTTCGCATAGTAGGTCTTTACTCCCAGGCTGTAGGCTTTCAGCGCCTCCAGGGATGGCGTGGTCGCTTCCTCCACCGGCGTGGCGTATTTCTGCACCGTGCTGAGCGACTCGCCCAGCTTGCCGCGCAAGCTGACTGCGGCAGCGTCCAGAGCCTTCAGCACCGCTTCCTTGCCCGCCGCTTGCTCCTGCGCTTCCGCCAGCACATCACCCGTATTGCAGTTCACTGCCTTCAGGCCAATCACGTACTGGCTGCCCAGCCCCGCAATCGAGCCGGCCAGCATGGCCTTGCTCCCCGTGCGCTGGCAGACCTCGCGGGTAACCTCCGGCGTCAACCGGTCACCGGCGGGACGGCCCATCAGCTTCAATGTCTCATTTACCTTGTCCTGCGAAAGCAGGGCGAGAAAGGGTGATTGCTCAAGCTGCACCGAGAGCCCCTGCTTGAGCGTGTCGTCAAACACGCTGTCACCGGTCTTGTTGTCGAAATCGGAGAGGACAATGGTGTCCTTGTCGGTCAGGCGGGCCATGGCTTGGCGCGAGCGGAAGTAGAGCGTTCCCCCGATGGCAGCAGCGACGAGCAGCAGGACAGCGGGAACGAGCACCTTCCAGCGCTTCCGTAGGGGCGGTTCGCGAACCGCCCCTACTGTGGCCGCGCGGTCCGAGTCGGTGTCCCGCTTCAGGCGCTTGAGGTCGGCGCATAGCTCGGCGGCGCTCTGACAGCGCAAATCGCGGTCCTTCTCCAGCGCCTTGTTGATGATGCGTTCCAACTCGGCAGGACAGTCGGGATTCAGCCGCACCGGTGGGGTCGGGGCCTGGGTGAGGATGGCCGTGAAAATCATCGGGGGAGTGTTCCCCGTGAAGGGCTGCCTGCCCGTCGCCATTTCGTACAGCACCGCGCCGAAGCTGAACAAGTCTGTCCGTGCGTCGAGTTCTTCGCCGCGCGCCTGCTCCGGCGACATGTAAGCCACCGTTCCCATCACCTCGCCGGGGCTGGTGAGCTGCTCGGGCTCGAGGGAGGCGGTGGGCGTTTCCTGTAGGGGCGAGGCGTTGCCTCGCCCTCTCTGGGCGACCCACCGGGTCGCCCCTACAGCCAGCTTGGCCAAGCCAAAGTCCAGGACCTTCGCCTGGCCACGGTGGGTCACGAAAATGTTCGCCGGCTTGATGTCCCGATGGATGATGCCCTTCGAGTGGGCCGCGTCCAGCGCATCGGCAATCTGGATGGCGAGGTCGAGCAGGGTATCGATTTGTAGGGGCAAAAGGCGTTCGCCCTGCCCCGTTGGGCGCGCGCCGCGCGCCCCTACATCCACCAAATGTTCCAGGGTCTGCCCCTCCAGCAACTCCATAGCGATGAAGGGCTGGCCTTCGTGCTCATCAATGTCGTAGATCGTGCAGATGTTGGGATGGTTGAGCGCGGACGCAGCCTGGGCCTCGCGCTGAAACCGTTCCAGGGCTTCTCGGTCCTTGGAGAGATCTTCAGGCAGGAACTTCAAGGCGACGGTGCGCTTGAGCCTGGTGTCCGCGGCCTTATAGACAACGCCCATGCCCCCGCCGCCCAGCTTGGAGAGGATGCGGTAGTGGGAAACGGTCTTGCCAATCATGTGAGGAACCAGCCGCTGCACGCCATCTTAGGCTGCGCTTGCAGCTAAGTCAATGCGATCATCCCCTGACTGCTCCTGAAAACAAAAAGGAGCCCGCGAGTTGTTTCCCTCTCGGGCTCCCCGGAGGTTCAGGTCGGTCTAAATCATTATCTCTAGTGCGGCAATCTGCTTCCCGGCCAGCTTCTGACAATGTTGAAGGCGTTGACAGCGGGACCCACTCCAAGTCATCACTTCAGCGTCGCGCGCTCGTCAACCCTGATATGCTAGACACTCTCTTCGCACGTTCTCTATAATACTTGGCTTGCGCACTCAGTGGAGGACGAATGCATAAGACGCTGGACCTGAAGCACACTCTCAATCTTCCCCAAACCCATTTCTCCATGAAGGCTAACCTTCCGCAGAACGAGCCGAGGTGGCTGGCCAAGTGGGCGAAAGAAGATCTCTATGGCCAGATTCGCGCCGCCCGGAAGCGCGAACCGATCTTCACCTTGCACGATGGACCTCCTTATGCCAACGGGCGCATTCACCTCGGGACGGCGCTCAACAAGATTTTGAAAGACTTCATAGTCAAGTCGAGGACTGAGGAGGGATTCAATGCCCCCTACTTGCCGGGCTGGGATTGCCACGGCTTACCTATCGAAATCTATGTGGACAAAGAGCTAGGGCCGCGCAAAGCGCAAATGAGCATCGTGGAAATCCGCCAGGCCTGCCGGCGCTATGCGGAGAAATATGCGGATCTTCAGCGGCAAGACTTCATGCGCCTGGGAGTTTTTGGCGAGTGGGAAAAACCCTACCTCACGATGGACTTTGAGTATGAGGCAGAGACGGCTGAGGCCTTTCTGATGTTTCTGGCGGGCGGCTATGTCTACCGTGGCCGCAAACCGGTTTACTGGTGCATCTCTGACAAGACCGCCCTGGCGGAGGCTGAGGTCGAGTATGCGGACCATCTCAGCCGCTCGATTTACGTGCGCTACCCGGTGCTGACCGACCCTGCGAATCTGGACCCCGCACTCGCAGGACGCAAACTCTACGTCATCATCTGGACCACCACGCCCTGGACGCTTCCTGCCAGCATGGCAGTGGCGTTTCATCCCGAGTTCGAGTACGTGGCGGTGGCGGAGGATGGCGGGGATGTGTACCTGGTTGAAAGCCGGCGGCATGCCCCGGTGCTGCGTGAAACGGGCCTTAAGGCCTCGAAGGTAGTCGCGAGAATCCCCGGTCGAAACCTGGAGCGCCTGGAAATGCAGCATCCGTTTCTGGAGCGAAAGATTCTTGGTGTGCTGGCGAACTACGTGACGGCCGAGGACGGCACGGGCTGTGTCCACACCGCGCCTGGCCACGGGCGAGAGGACTACCTTACGGGTGTGCAGTACGGGTTGGAAATCTATTGCCCGGTCGGCGATGCGGGAGAATTTACCGAAGGCCTTCCTGAGTACCTGGGGAAGAAGGTCTTCGAAGCTAATGAGCCCATTGTCGAGTTACTGAAGAAACGGGGCGTGCTGGTGGGGCCGCCGGAATGGCTGACACACTCCTATCCGCATTGCTGGCGATGCCACAATCCTGTGATCTTCCGTGCCAACGAGCAGTGGTTCATTAACATTGACCACCGGGAGTTACGGCAGCGGGCGCTAGAGGAAATCAAGAAGGTGCGCTGGTTGCCGGCTTGGGGTGAAGAGCGCATCACGAACATGATGGCTGAGCGGCCAGACTGGTGCATCTCCCGGCAGCGCTTCTGGGGAGTGCCGATCACGGTCTTCCACTGTGAAGACTGCAAGAAGCCCTTGCTGGACGCGGCGCTGGCGAAGCGGGCGGTGGAGCTTTTCCGGAAGGAAGGCGCGGACGCCTGGTACGCGCACCCGGTCGAAGAGCTTTTGCCCCCGGGGGCAAAGTGTGCGGGGTGCGGCGGAGGGCGGCTGCGGAAGGAGACCAACATCCTCGACGTCTGGTTTGATTCCGGCGCAAGCCACTTCGCGGTGCTGGGACATCGGCCGGACCTCCCTTGGCCTTCTGACGTTTATCTGGAAGCTGGGGACCAGTACCGGGGATGGTTTCATAGTTCGCTTCTGGTGGCGTTGGGCACGCACGGCGCAGCGCCTTACCGCACGGTCCTCACCCACGGCTGGGTCCTCGACGCCGACCGCCGGGCCATGTCCAAGTCGCTTGGAAACGTGATCGACCCCAACGAAGTCATCAAGACGCATGGGGCTGAAATCCTGCGGCTCTGGGTGGCCTCAGTTGAGTTTGGTGAGGACGTGACGATCTCGGCGGAGATGCTGGCCCGGCTCTCCGAGGCGTACCGCAAACTGCGCAATACCTTTCGATATTGTCTGGGCAACCTATACGACTTTGATCCGCAAAAGGATTCCGTAGAGGACTCGCAGCTTCAGGAGTTGGATGCTTGGGCATTGGTGCGGACGGCGGAACTGCTGGAGCGAATCCGAGCTGCCTACGACGAGTACGCTTTCCATAAAGTGTACAGGGCGATATACGATTTTGCCACGGTGGACCTGAGCGCGTTTTACTTCGACATCTTGAAAGACCGCCTCTATACTGCCCCGGCCCGTTCCACCAGGAGGCGTTCGGCACAAACGGCGATTTACCGCATCGCGGAGGCGTTGGTTCGTGCCGTGGCTCCGCTGCTGCCCTTCACGGCCGAAGAAGTGTGGGCCAATCTGCCGGGGCCGCAGGGGCGCGAAAATAGCGTCCACCTCGCTACATTTCTGCGGCCCGAAGAACTTCTCAAAAGAGTCCCGCAGGAGTATTTCGAGCGCCTGAAAAACTGGCCCCGATTAATCGGGGTTCGGAATGCGGTCCTGAAGGCGTTGGAAGTGGCTCGTCAAGAGAAGTTCATAGGCGGCTCGCTGGAAGCCAAGATTTGCCTGGAGGTGGAAGGCGACCTGCGCAGTCTGCTGGAGGAATATCGGCCGGCACTTCCCTCGATCTTCATTGTTTCGCAGGTCGAAGTTTCCGCCCGTCCGTTGGCAGGAACGGCTGAAACAGATATCCCCGACCTCAGGATCAGGATTGAAAGGGCCCTGGGCCGCAAATGCGAACGCTGTTGGAATTATTCCGAGCAGGTGGGTAAAGACAGCCGCTACCCGACGGTGTGCGAGAGGTGCTCGGAGGCGCTGCGGGAAATTGAAATCAGTAGTCAGTAATCAGTAATCAGTTATCAGTCGTCAGTGGTCCGTGGTCCATTGTCCGTTGCAAGGAATGAGTTGTTGGGCAGGTGTGATTGGCGATGTGAGGACCGGCATCTGGGCGGCTAAGCTCTTCCTACTGACCACTAGCCACTAACGACTGACTACTGACCACTGAGGACTGAGAACTTTCTTATGGGTGCAATTCGCGGCAGCCGGTTTTCGCGCCTTCTCTGGGGGATCACTGCCGTTATGGTGTTCGTCGCGGACCAGGTTACAAAGGCTGTGGTGCAGAGCTCGATTCCGGAGCACACGACGGTTCCAGTTCTTCCTCACTTTCTCAACCTTGTCCATACCAACAACGCGGGCGCAGCCTTTGGTCTATTCTCTGACTCGCCGGCGCCCTGGAAAACTGTGCTGCTCATCGTCATCTCGGGTGCATTGCTGGCCCTGGTGATTGCCGTCATGTGGCGAAACCACCGACTCCGGTGGGAGACAGGTGTGGGGCTTGCCTTGATTCTTGGCGGCGCGCTTTCCAATCTCTTCGATCGTATCCGGCTGGGTCGAGTCGTGGACTTCCTTGACGTTTACTACCGCGCCTATCACTGGCCCACTTTCAATCTTGCCGACAGTGCCATTGTGGTAGGAGCCGGGTTCCTTGTGTTCCAGTTGCTTTTCTTGGAGTGACTGTGAAGGGGAAACTGGAAAATAGAAACTGGAAACTGGAACCCGAATTGCGAAGTTGGAACCGTCGGTCATCCTGAGCCCGACGTGCGTTCGGGCGGGCGAAGGATCTCCGCATTTGCCTCTTTTGCTCAGCATCCAGCGACAAAGTGCAGGGATGCTCCGCTGCGCTCAGCATGACAGCACCCAGGTAGAGCTGGTGGCCGAACAATCGCCATTTTCGAGTTTCAATTTTCGAGTTTCAATGCCCCAAGTGCACAAATATCTAGCCGGAGCAGAAGATGCCGGAGAGCGGCTCGACATCTTTTTGACCCGGCAGATGCCGGACTGGAGCCGCAGCCAGGTACTACGCCTTATTCGCTCGGGATTGGTCAGCGTGGGTGCTCGCTTGGCCCGCAAGGGAGGGGAAGAGGTCCAAGACGGCGATATCATCTCGGTGCGCGCGGAACGAGAAGAGCTGACGGCCACACCGGAGGCATTGCCGCTTTGCATCGTTTACGAGGATGAAGATCTGTTGGTGGTGAACAAGCCTGCGGGAATGGTGGTGCACGTGGGAGCAGGCGCGAAGTCCGGCACGCTGGTTAATGCGCTGCTGCACCACGTCAAGACTCTTTCCGCTGCCGGCGGCGCAGCCCGCCCTGGGATTGTGCATCGTCTAGATAAGATGACTTCGGGGTTGGTCGTCGTGGCGAAAAACGATGCCACGCACCGACAACTGGCGGAGCAGTTCAAGTCGCACGCGGTGCGCAAGACCTATGCGCTTCTGGTGCACGGCCAGGTGAGCAGCGCGCAGGGTAAGATCTGTAAGCCCGTGGGGCGTGATCCCGTCCGGCGCACCCGAATGAAGGTGGGGGGACTGCGCGCGCGGGAAGCAGTGACCCGTTACGAGGTCATCCGACGGTTCCCCGGCTTCACGCTGCTCGAAGCCCACCCCGAAACCGGCCGAACGCACCAGATCCGGGTCCATTTCGCAGCCCTCGGGCACCCCATCGTCGGCGACACGACTTATGGCGCGCCGGGCAAGCTCCACCTCGGAGGTGGGGAAGTGGCGACCCTTTCGCGGACCTTTCTCCACGCAGGTTCTTTGAAGTTTCAACACCCGCGGACGCGCCAAGCGGTCAGCTTCTCGGCGCCGCTTCCCCCCGAGCTGGAAGAATTCCTCGCCTCGCTTTCGGAACGAGCGTGACCATAGCAAGTCGGCAGTTCTCAGTTTTCAGTTATCAGTAATAACGGGTAGTAAGACGCGGGCTGGCGCAAAACGCAGCTCTGTTTGGTATTAGCGAATTTCGGGCTAACATTCTAGGCTGCCATTGCTTTGACTCCTCTTGGGCGGGCTGGCGCAGACCTCTGCTTTGGGGGTTTGCGATCCCTGGTCGATGCACATGAAGGATCGATGCACCGGTGGCGGGCGCATCAAGTTACGAGAGCCGAGCGATACTCGGGTACCCGTCAAAGCCTGAATCAAAACTCAAGATTCGGTTGATTCCATGCTGTTCCATGGCGGCGAGATGGACAGCATCATGCGCCGCCAGCCGTCGGTGTGTTCGAATCAACCAGAATCACGGATGCGCACCCGATCCGTATCCCATCTCGATCTGCGCCAGCATGCGGTCGATGTCGCCCGTGGGATAATCCAATCGTGCTGCGGCACGGATGACTTCGAGCTTCTTGCCGACCCTGCCCACAGGCTGACAGCGATGTGCCTCAGCGAGCGCCTGCCGGACCCATTCGGCAACCGACATTCGGCGGGAGCGCGCGGCGCGCTTAATCTCGCCGTATTCGGGGTCCTTGAGGATGACTTGCAGTCGTTTAGCCATAACTCGAGTATATTCGACTCATGACGATGAGTCGACTTTAGGTAGTGGGTAGATTTGATTTTGCAGCGGCGAGTTTACCTCGCCAAATGGCGGCGTAAAGCTGCCTCTACATCAAATTGACCCCAGTACCCACTGCGGAAGAAATTTGGCGACCAATCGCTTCCGGCTGTATAATTCCGCGCTGGCTTTTGAATGATGAGGGTGCCGGGTGACCGGCAATTCGGTTAGCTCATTATTGATGACGGGCGGCTATGCATCGCATGCCGGCCGATAACAAGGAGGGAGACAATGAAACGATTTCTCATTGTGGTTCTGGCAATGGCGGTTATTGGCGTAGTGGCAGAGAACGGGCTTGGCCAACGTAATCCTCGTGCGACGGCGATGATTAGGGTGGGGAGCAAAACGATCTCAGTAGAATACGGACGTCCTTCGTTGAAGGGCCGCGCGGTGGCCGACATGCTGGAGCAGTTGAAACCGGGGGATTTCTGGCGGCTCGGCGCCGATAAATCCACCACTTTCTCGACTACGGCCGATCTGCAATTTGGTGATGTAACAGTCCCGAATGGCGAATACAGCCTTTGGGCGGCGCGCCAGGCGGACAATTCCTGGAAGCTGGTGTTTAACAAGCAGCACGGTCAGTGGGGGACGCAACACGATGCTTCACAAGACCTGGCTTCTGTGCCCCTAAAGGAGACCAAGGCCTCCAACTCTGAGGAGATGGTCACCATCAGCCTCACCAAGAAAGGCGCCGGAGGCGGCATCGCCATTCAGTGGGGCGACATGGAGCTGGCAGCTAGTTTCAAAGTGAAGTAGTCCGTCAAGGCGGCGCGTTAAAAAGCGCCATCAGCGCCGGGCCAGTCCAGGCGCAGAGAAGCGCCGAGAACATGACCTTATGTCGGGATGGACGGGGTGAGCCGAAGGGGAATCCGCGCGGCTGGCCTCCGACTTTTCCACGGAGGTGCAGCCTTATCAGGTGAGCCTGCTTCGTTTTTCGCGTCAAGGCCAGTGCCCGGCTGTGTTTAATAAAAATTGGCAATGATGAAGATGGAGAGATTTTGAAGCTATTCTCCCATCAGGAGTGTCTACGCTCCTGGGGGATTCTATTGGAGGAGTAAGCGTAATCATGGCAATTATCGTCGTAGTGGGTGGACTGCTCGCGGGCGCAGCTATTCTTGCAGCTCTTAAGAACACGAGCAAATCAAGGGAGTCAAAGGTTACCAAGCTGGACATTGGCTAGCCCTGGGATCCTGCCGGGTTGGCCTGCATCCCAACGGATAATTAATCCGACAACTTGCGCTGATCCGCAAACTCATGCGCGAAGGGGTTGGTGCGCGCAGTAAGCCGGGATTTCTGACCACACGATGCCTTGGTCGGAAGGAAGAGGCTTCACAGCCTGCGGGAAAACCTGTTTCGCCTGTCATTCCGAGGAGTCCGCCATTCCTATTGGCGGACGACGAGGAATCTCGCACTGCGTTGAAAATACTCAGAGCGAGATTCCTCGCTCCGCTCGGAATGACAGCTGGGAGGGGTTTTCCCGCGGTCTGTTCAGCCCCACCCTTCCTCGTCCGTGGTGAGAAACTCAGGTTACGGGGCGACGTGAAGGGCATTGACCCCCTCGCCCCCGACCCCTCTCCCCCAAGGGGAATTTGAAACTCAAGGGGGCGCCCCAAGGGGCGGCCCTACATTCGAGCCGGGACACCACAGAAAGTCGCGTGCGCTTGCATCTTTCCGCGGCGCATGCTAAGAAAAGTCCGCGTGGGTTCATGCCTCTGACGCGAAGGGGGTTGGGCATGCGGGATCCGTTTCAAAGGGCCATCCTGGTGGTTTTGGACAGCGTGGGCATTGGAGCAATGCCTGACGCTGCCCTCTACGGCGACGAAGGACGTGACACGCTGGGCCATGTCGCCGAACAGGGGAGTCTCAGCCTGCCCAATCTCGTTCGCCTTGGCTTGGCCAACATTCGCCCCCTGGTTGGGCTTACTCCTCCCGCCAAGCCTGAGGGCGCTTATGGTAAGGCGGCCCTGCTTTCACCGGGGAAGGACACCACGACAGGCCATTGGGAAATGGCCGGAGTCGTTCTTGAACGCGCCTTCCCAACCTATCCGCACGGTTTTCCAAGCGAAATAATCGAGCGATTCGAGCAGGCGATCGGCCGGAAGACTCTGGGGAACATTCCTGCCTCCGGCACCAAAATCATTAAGCAATTGGGTGAAGAGCATGTGGGGACCGGCAGACCCATCGTATATACATCCGCGGACAGCGTATTCCAGGTTGCAGCCCATGAGGAAGTGATTCCCGTCGAGGAGTTGTACCGGATCTGCAAGATTGCCCGCGAACTCCTCCAGGGCGAACAAAGGGTGGGGAGAGTTATCGCGCGGCCATTTCTGGGAAAGCCCGGCGAGTTCTTCCGTAGCCAGCGCCGCCACGACTACGCGGTCGAGCCTCCCCGGCCCATGCTCCTCGACCTGCTCAAAGAGGCAGGCCTGGAAGTAATTGGAGTGGGGAAGATTCCGGATATCTTCTTGAACCGCGGCGTTACTCGGAGCCTGCCCGGAAAGAACAATCAGGAGGCGCTGGAAAGCACGGCGACGGCCATGGCCCAAGAGTCGCAAGGACTGATCTTCACCAATCTCGTTGACTTTGACATGCTCTATGGCCATCGGCTTGACCTGCCAGGTTACGGGAAAGCTCTGGAAGCCGTAGACGCTTTCGTCCCCATCCTTCTGCGCGGCTTGAAGGCTCGCGATCTCCTCATTTTCACCGCCGATCATGGCTGTGACCCCGCTGGCCCTTCTACCGATCACTCTCGTGAGTACGTCCCCGTCCTCGCCACAGGTCCTTGCGTTCGCAGGAGCGTAAATCTGGGGACGCGTGCCACGTTGGCCGATGTCGGAGCAAGCATTGCCGAGAATTTTGGACTGAAGCTCCTGCGGGGGACCAGTTTCCTCACTGAAATCACGCCGCAATGAAGGCCGTGTGACCCACGCGCCTGACGGCGCTGCAAGTCGCGTCCTTTGATATGAAATTGGCATCAAATGTTGTTACTGGCCGGTCGCGACACCAGCAGGGGTCCTTGCCTGTGGGGCGAAGTAACCGGGACGGGTGCGGACCGCGAGTTTGGTGTGACTGCCGCGCGCAAAGGCATCGACACGAACGGTACGAAAGGTTCCGTCTTTTCTTGTATTGCTGGGATAGTAGGCAAGAGTGTATTGGTTCCGAATATCGTGAGCCACCTGCTCGCAAGTGCCCTCAACCTCATCGAGAGATCTTGGACGGTAGGCCACTCCGCCGGTGGCCTCGGCGATCTTCTCGAGGATCTTGGCAGCCCTACCGGCGCTGCCGCCGTGTATTTTGAACAGCCCTCCGGGTTCTTCCGAGCCCAGCAGACCAATCGTGTAGATGACGGCATTCGATTTCTGGGCGTAGCGAAGCAGTTCCTCGAAGGAGTAACGGCTGGCGTTGTCTTCTCCGTCGGTAATAACCAGCAAGACCTTTTTATCACGGTTGCCGAGTTTCACATGGTCCAGCGAGGCGTAAACGGCGTCGTAAAGTGCTGTCCCGCCCCTCGAATCAATCTTATCCAGAGCGCTTTTCAGGTCTTCGATATTGCTGGCAAAGTCTCCTGGGGTGTCGAGGTAATAGACATCATTGAAATTGACCACGAAAACCTGGTCCTGGGGATTGGAGGTCTTCACAAAAGTCAGGGCCGCTGCGTTCACCGCCTCCCGCTTCTCGCGCATGCTGCCGCTGTCGTCGATCACAATGCCCATGGTCACAGGGATATCGGCGTGGCTGAATACTGAAACGTTTTGAATCGCGCCGTCTTCGTAAACCCGGAAGTCTTCCGGCTTGAGGTCGTTGGCGATGTGACCTTTCTTGTCGAGAACCGTGGCGTGCAGGACCACGAGGTTCACGTCAACATTAATGGTGTATTCCCGGCCCTTCTTCTCCGCCGAGGGTGGGTGAGGATTGGCAGGTTCGGATGTCTGCGCGGGAAGGTAGTTCGAGAGTGAGAAGGCCACGCAAAGCAGGGCGAAGCTGCCAATGGTCTTTCGGGTCCTGAAACTCATGCTATTGTGTGGGAGCATAGTATCCAGTGCGTGAATATATCTGAAGCGCAGGCAGTCCTTTGGGAGGATTGAGCTTTACCCTGACACGCCTCCACCGGCCATCGCGGACAAGGTTCGAGGGGCGGTACCCGATGACGTACTGGTTCCTCAATTCAATGGAGATTTTTTCGGCGATGTCGGGTAGCTCGTTCGTATCCTCGACGCTGAACATTCGGCCTCCGGAGACCTCCGCCAAGTCTGCCAGCAAGCTCGGTCCACCAGCTTCCTCTGTAGTACGCCCGCGGGAGGAGAGCGGCTCAAATATGCCCACCGAATAAATTTGCACGTCGGACTCCTTGACGGCCCGCTTGACGTCGTTTTCCGTGTACCGGCTGTGGTTGTCGCCGCCGTCGGAGATCACCAGCAAGGCTCTCCGATTGGTGGTGGCTTTCTTCATTTCGCTCAGCCCCAGGTAAATAGCGTCCAGCAATGCAGTTCTTCCCCCCGATTTCACAAACAGCAACCGATCCTGAATGTTCTCGAACTTCGAGGTGAAGCCCGTGATCAGGTCAGGACGGGCGCTGAAGCTGATGAGCATAAACTCATCCTGGGGATTAGATGTCCTGAAAAACTGTAAGGCTGCTTCCTTGGATTTCTGGATCTTGTCGCTCATGGAGCCGCTGCTGTCAAAAACCAAGCCGACCGAGATGGGCGCATCTTCGGTGGAAAACGCTTCGATCTTCTGTTCGACTTTCTCATCAAACACCTGAAAGTTGGTCTGCTCGAGGCCTGTTACAATCCGGTCGAACGGATCGGTGACCGTCACATTGACCACCACCATGTTGACGTCCACCTGAAACGGCGCAACATGGATATCCGGTTTGCGAATGGTGATCCGCGATGATTCGGGCGCGGCGGGGGGTTGCTGTGCGCTGTGCTCATCTGCCGCCCGGAGGGTAGCTGCGACTCCCAAAATGCTCCCTGCGGCGAGACTCAGGACCCAGAGTCGGGAAACTCCGCGCATTGAAAGTGCTGTCATTCTCACGGCCCGCCGCAGACAGGTGGGGGCCCCTCCCCAGCTCTTGCGACTCTACCGCTTCATCGACGTCTTTATTCTAGCACAGTTCTTGTTTCCCGTTCTCAGATGCAAGAGGCGGAATCTCAGATGAGAGTTTTTTCAACGAAGCCTGACACAGAACGGATCATCACGGTCGTAAGGTGAGAATTTGTCGTGGGAATTTGTCGTTGACAAACGTTGGGGGTGACTGGATAATTGACCGTACCGATTCCTTCCGGCGAACATTCACTTCGGTACAAAGGACTTGATGGGGGAGCCCCGTGCATTGAAGGGCTATTGAGGGTGTAGCATATCAACCGTTTGGTGGAAAGCCGCCAACCCGTTAGACAATCTCGAGGAGGACTATGGGCGCCAAATACATCTTTGTCACCGGCGGTGTAGTCAGTTCGCTAGGTAAAGGTCTTGCCTCAGCCTCGATTGGGTGTTTGCTCGAGGGGCGGGGACTCAAGGTCTCGTTCCTAAAATTGGACCCTTACTTGAATGTTGATCCTGGAACGATGAGCCCATTTCAACATGGCGAAGTCTTCGTCACAGATGACGGCGCCGAAACCGACCTTGATCTTGGTCACTATGAGCGTTTCAGCCATGTCAGGACTCGACGCGACAACAACTGCACGGCAGGACGGATCTACGAGATCATCATCACGAAGGAACGGCGTGGCGATTACCTGGGGAAAACGGTTCAAGTCATTCCCCACGTTACCAACGAAATCAAAGCTGCCATCAAGAAGGTCGCGAATGACGTCGATGTGGTGATCGTGGAAGTCGGCGGGACCGTGGGAGACATTGAATCGCTCCCGTTCCTTGAGGCTATTCGGCAGATGCGGCAGGAACTGGGCCGGGAAAATGTGGTCTTCGTGCATTTGACGCTCGTGCCCTTTATACAAACTTCACGCGAACAAAAGACCAAGCCCACACAACATTCCGTAAAGGAATTGCGCGAGATCGGCATTCAGCCGGACATCCTCCTTTGCCGGACCGACCGCTTCCTTTCTGCCGAGATTAAAGCCAAGATCGCCCTCTTCTGTAGCGTCCCGGAAGATGCCGTCATCACCGCGAAGGACGTGGACGACATCTACGAAGTGCCGTTGATTCTTGGGGGCGAGGGGTTGGATTCCCAAATTCTGCGCTGCTTGAACCTGAAGACCGGTGAGCGCAACCTCCAGCCGTGGATTGAACTAGTGGACCGCATCCGCCATCCGCAGGATGAGGTAACCATCGGTATCGTAGGAAAGTATGTGGGCTACGAGGACTCTTACAAGAGCTTGAACGAAGCCCTGGTCCACGGCAGCATTGCCCACCACTTGAAGCTCAACAAGGTTTGGGTTGACGCGGAGGGGCTGGAGGGTGAGAACTGGGAAGAGCAACTGCAAGAGCTGGACGGCATCCTGGTTCCGGGAGGTTTTGGCAAGCGCGGAATTCTGGGCATGTTGCGGGGCATCCAATTCGCCCGCCAACGCAAGGTGCCGTACTTCGGCATTTGCCTCGGCATGCAGTGCGCGGTAATAGAATACGCGCGTAACGTCTGCGGCTTGACCGGCGCGGATAGTTCGGAGTTTGACCCTTCCACGCCGCATCGCGTCATCTACAAACTTCGTGAATTGCGAGGAATTGATGAGCTGGGGGGAACCATGCGCTTGGGAGCCTGGGCCGCCCGGCTCAAGCCCGGTTCTTTTGCTCATCAGGCCTACGGTCAGCTCGAGATTTCCGAGCGCCACCGGCATCGCTACGAATTCAACCGCGATTATGAGCAAATCCTTGTTACCCAGGGGTTGGACCTGGCGGGTGTGACCCCGGACGGCACCTACGTGGAAATCGTTGAAATCCGCGACCACCCCTGGTTCCTGGGTTGCCAGTTTCATCCCGAATTCAAGTCGCGTCCTCTCGAGCCTCACCCGCTATTCAAAGCATTCATCGGCGCGGCCTATCAATATCGCCGAACGAGGTTGGCCACATTCCCAAGCTCCTTTGTGGAGGAGGGGGCTAAGGTGATTGCCTCCGAAGCGGTTGCGCAGGGCGAGGTCTTGGCTAAGGAGGCGACCGGCCCGCAATTCTGAGCATCTTGTCCGCTCTCTGGTTTAGCATCCAGTAATTGGGCGGAAAGTGTGGCAGGAATTGCCGATTTTCGATTGCTGATGGACATTGGAAGGAGTTGCCACACCACTATTTCAATCGGCAATCGCCGATCGGCCAGGAGTGAGTCAACCATGGGTCACGTGGTGCGTGTCGGGAGGCTGAGGCTTGGAGCGGGCCACCCACTCTTTGTGATTGCCGGGCCCTGCGTCATCGAGAACGAGCGACATGCGTTGATGATGGCCGAGCGGCTGGCCACCATTACGCAGGATCTCCGGATTCCCTATATCTTCAAGGCTTCCTTCGACAAGGCCAACCGCACTTCGCTGGATTCCTATCGCGGCCCGGGGTTGGAGCGTGGGCTTCAGATCCTGGCGCGCGTCAAGAGGGAGTTCAGCATGCCCGTTCTGACTGACGTGCACGAAGCAGCGCAGGTTAACCGGGTGGCAGAGGTTTGCGATGTCATCCAAATCCCGGCGTTCCTTTGTCGTCAGACCGATCTGCTTCTCGAAGCGGGGCGGTCCGGCGCCGTAGTGAATATAAAAAAGGGGCAGTTCCTCTCGCCATGGGATATTCGCCATGCCATTGAAAAAGTCGAGAGCACGAGGAACCACCGGATCCTGGTGACCGAGCGAGGAAGCACGTTCGGCTATAACAACCTGGTGGTGGACATTCGGGGGCTTGCCGTCATGAAGGGTTTCGGATTCCCGGTCGTCTTGGATGTAACCCACGCCCTGCAATTGCCCGGCGGCGGAGGCCACGAGAGCGGTGGGCAACCGCAATTCATCAGCACCCTGGCCCGGGCGGGAGTGGCGGCGGGAGTCGATGGCCTTTTCATGGAAGTCCATAGCCGCCCCGAGCGGGCCCTGTCGGACGGCGCCAACGCACTACCCCTGCGGCGGTTCAAACATCTGGTCATGAACCTCCGGGATCTGGGCAAGTTTGTGCGAAAACTTGACAAGCCTTCGCCCCCTCCCGTAGCATAGCCTTTCAAGTTTCGCCTGTTTATTCTGGAACGCGAATTCTCGAAGAGCCTTACCGGAAAAAGAGAATCGGCGGGACCCATAGGAGCGCGTGGAGTTTTGAGCGGCTCCTCAGCGAGGTGTAATTGTGAGAATTACGGCGCGTTTCGCGGACGATATTGTCATTGTGGCCTTGAGCGGAAAATTCCTGGCGGGCAGTGATGGGCCCTACCTGAGACAAAAGGTTAAGGACTTTATCGACGCGGGGACGAAAAAACTCATCCTCGATTTTTCCGATGTCCCTTACATTGATTCCACGGGTTTGGGTTTTCTTGCAGGGGCCCGTGTGACGGCTCAAAATGCCGGCACAAGAATGGTTTTGGCGAACCTTAATACGCACGTTCAGAGGATCCTGGACGACGTTAAGCTCTCGCAATTCTTCGTCATTGCGCCTGACGACGCGGCGGCAATGGCCAAGGTGAATGAAGCAAACCCGCTTGCACAGGATGTTCCTTCGGAGGCAGCAAAGAGACCTAAAGGGAAAAGGCGACCCATTAATCCGACTGAATCCTGAGATCACCGGGGGCGAGGGGTTCCCATTCCATTCTCCAGAGCTGATAGCTCATTCCGTCTTGGCGCAGGGAAAGTGCGTCGCCGGACGGGCCTGTCGGGACATGGGCGAGCCGGCCCTGGCACTGTGATGGTATTCATCCCGAGACTTGGTGCCTTCTAAATGGGCTTCGAACCCCAGCGGCCGGGGCAGGCAAATCGGCGTTTTGCGGGACTATGGCACTGGGGGGAAAGATCAGGCATCATGTTACGCAGGTGCGATCTCATGAGCCGAGTGGAACGGAGTCTGGTCCTCTCTGTTGTCGTCCTGAATGTTCTGCTCACCGTATCTCCGCGGTTGTCTGCCCAATCGAACACGCGCCTGCTCCTCGCTGCCGGGTCCGGTGTGCCGGGGCACGCGGGATTCTCCTTCGGGCCATTTTCCAATCTGGCCATGAATGACAACCGGGAAATCGTCTTCCTTTCATCCCTGCGGGGTGCACGGAATGAGATGCGGGCTGTGGTCAGATCCAACGGCGTAAGTTTTTCCGTGGTGGCCTTTCAGGGTCTGCAGGCGCCGGTCCTCAAGACCTCCTACGATTCGTTCAGCGCGCCCAGCCTCAATGACGCAGGGGCGATTTGCTTTACGGCCGGCTTGAAGGACACAGAGGGAAATCCCAGCAGCGCCATTATCCGCGTGGACGGAACAGGCGCCAGGGCGCTGGTGACAAGCGCCGACACCCTTCCGGGAATTCCGGACGCCGCCTTCCTCGAATTCTCAGCGCCTTTAATCAACTCGCAGGGAAACATCTTGTTTGGCGCGCGTTGGGGCGGCAAGAATCCTGGTACGGGCTTATTCCTATGGACGCCGCGCGAGCTTCGAAGCTTGGAGTTTCCGGCAGGTGTCTCCAAAACACCTCAAGACTTGTTCGAGCCGATTTTCTTCAGCCACGATGAGGCGGCCCTGGCTCGGCGCGGCACTCCTCCTGATGTCGCCCTCGAGCAGTTCTTCCGCGCCGTGGCCATTCGCAGCTTTCAGGAGCTCAAACCTCCACCCGATCCAGCAGGAGCCCTTCAGGTTCTTGCTCCGAGTGCCGGCCAGGCGCCGGTCCAGATGGTCCTGGTCGTCATGGAGGGCGAGAACGTGCAGACGGCGCTCTTGGCGGGCGACCCTTCCCAGCCAGTGATGGCCAAGCATGTCCCTGGCGCCCCGGAAGTCAAACCCCTGGGCCAGGTCGAGGGCCAAACCACCTCCGCTCAGGGAAACATCATCTTTGCCGCAACACCCGTTGATTCACCCGGTGATGTGGGGCTGTATTGCTTTTGCGCCGGCGAAGTCACGCGCCTGACCTCAAGCGACGAGTTCTTACCCATTGTCCAAGCGGCGGCGGGAAAGCCGATTCTTTCTTTGGCGGGTGACTCTCAGCAAACTGAAGCCTTCATCGCACCCGACGCGTCCGAGGGTGGATCGGCAATCTACGTAACTTCCATTCCCTAAGGGCAGTCGAGAAGTCGAGAGTCGAGAGTCAAGAGTCGGAAGGGCCGAAGACACTCTGGAGTGTGGCAGCAAGCTGCCGCTTTTCTCCGCGAGCTTGCTCGCGCTTCACCTATCCAAGCACCGAACTCCAGTGCGCGGCCAGCAAGCTGGCCTGAGGGAAAGCGGCAGCAAGCTGCCGCGCTCCAGACTTTAACTATCGACTGTTAACTGTTTTTAAACCCCCAGCGCCGCGACGTCCACACCCTGCTTCATGAAATACTGAATGTTGCTGACGCCTTGGCGACCGCAGCCGATCAGGCCCAGCCGGATTCTGTCATTGGCGCCCAGGACAGTATCGGTGCTGGCGCCGGACATCGCCAGGCTGATGCCTGCGGTGCCCACCGCGGCCCGTTTGAAGAAATCACGCCGGTTGATTTGTCCGGTCGTAGCTCATTCCTCTTTTTCGCAAATGAAAATGTAGTTCAAAGCGCCGCCTATTGTAACATTGCGGATTAACCACTGCATGATGCTGCGCTTCAATTCGCTGTTCAATTACGTCTTCGGGGCGGAAGGCGCTTCGGAGCGCGGCCACCTCAGGCCGCGCTGGCTTTGGCTTCGGGCCTTGGGGCTAATTTTCTTCTCGGCGTTCTATTCCCTGCTTTTTCAAATCCGCGGGCTGATCGGGCCTGATGGGATTCTTCCTGCTGGCAATTATCTAAGCGCTTTGCACGAGCAAACCGGGGCGAGGGCCTATTGGTATGTTCCAAGTCTTTTGTGGTTGAGCAGTGGGAACCATGCACTCATGGCCATCTCTTGGGTCGGGTTGATTGCCTCCGTCATGCTGGTGTTGAACTTTTGGCCTCGCGGGATGATTGCGGTCTGTTTGGTGATGTTTCTCTCCTTTGTAGCTGCCGCCCAGGAGTTCTCCTCCTACCAATCCGACGGCATGCTCCTTGAGGCTGCATTCATCAGCCTGTTCTTTGCTCCTCGTGGCTGGCGGCCGGGCTTGGGTGATGGCCACCCACCTTCTCGTGCCAGCCTTTTCCTACTGCGCTGGGAGTGGTTCCGCATTTACTTCGAATCCGGGATCGTCAAAGTAGCGAGCCACGACCCCCAGTGGAGGAATCTGACCGCCCTCGACCATTATTACGAAAACGGCCCCCTGCCCGACTGGATTGGCTGGTACGCGCAGCAACTCCCGCACGGATTCCAGGCTTCTGTTACGCTCGCCACGCTCGTCATCGAGCTGGGCTTGGTTTGGATGCTCTTCCTGCCGCGGCGCTTACGCCTGCTGTGCTTCCTTGTCGTCACGCCCTTCCAAATCGGCATCATCCTGACCGCCAATCTGGCTTTCCTAAACTACATTGTCCTTTTTCTGGGCATGCTGCTGCTGGACGACGAGTTCTTGGTCTCATTGCTTCGGCTCTTTTGGAGTGCGGCAGCTTGCTTCCGCCAGCAGCGCGAGCAAGCTCGAGCCGGAAAAGCGCAGCCCGCCGCGGCGGGCCGCACTCAAAACCGGTCGCAGCCAACGGCCAATGGCCACGCGCCTGCTGTTCCCGCAGGGCCAACCCTTGTGGTTGCCACAGGGCGGCCACAAGGGCCGCCCCTACAGGTCCCCGCAAAGTTATCCCGTTTTCATATCTTGCTCCGGCGCGCCTCGCTCTTTTCTTCCGCCTTGGTTCTCTTGTGGATTTTCTACAACACAACCGTTCTGTTGCTGTTGATGATCTTCCCGGTATTGCCTCTTCCCACCTCACCCATTGTGTTGCTCGAGCCGCTTCGCATCTCCAACCAATATGGGCTCTTTGCAGTCATGACGCGAGCGCGGTATGAAATCGAATTTCAGGGTTCGAGTGATGGACAAGTCTGGGTCGCCTATCCCTTTCGCTACAAGCCGCAGAACCCAAGCGAGGCGCCGCGCCTCTATGCCCCTTATCAACCTCGCTTGGATTGGAACCTGTGGTTTGCATCGCTGGGCGGCTGGAGAGAAAGCCCCTTCGTCGTGCGCACAGAGGTTCAGCTCCTCCGCGGGAGTCCTAGTGTGCTTTCCCTTTTTTCTGGGAATCCTTTCCCTGACAAGCCCCCGCGTGAAGTGCGCGCCGTGTTGTGGCGGTACTGGTTCACCGATCTGAAGGCCAAGCGTGCAGAGGGCCTATGGTGGAGGCGCGAGTTCCTCGGCCTTTACGCGCCCACTCTCGAACTCGAGCCCGATGGGTCTGTGGGAGCGGTTGAAATGCCCAACACGCAGTCCATCCCGCCTCCCTAGAAAACCATCCACTGTTATTGCTGGAACGGCGAAGAATCTCAGTAGTAGGGCCGAACGGCGTTCGGCCTGTTGGGAACGAATGGCGTTCGGCCTGAGGGCCGCTCGCCCCTACTACCAGAGATGTGCGTGGTAGTTCAGCCCCAAAGGGGCGACCTACCTCAGCCCAGGGTGCCAGCCCTGGGTCCAGAAAGCCCTCTAGTTCGCGGGAGCCCCAGCGGGGCGAAAGAAAAGGTTTCAACGCGGGAACCCCACTGGTTCTGCCGCCCCTTCCGGGGCTTGACCAGCGCCTGGGCTTTGGTTTCCCAGGGCTTGGAAGCTGTGAAAAAATCGACGGAGCATGTCATCCTGAGCCCGCCACGCTTTTCGGCGGGCGAAGGATCTCCGCAGTTGCTCTTCGGGCTCAGCAGGTTATGACGAACTGCAGAGATGCTTCGCTGCGCTCAGGATGACGGGTTTCCAATTTTTCACACGTTCTTGCGCCCTGGGCTGACTTCTATCGCCCGCCAAGCGGCCCATCAGCGGATGCCCACGGGAACCAGGAGGTCGAGCGGCGGGTTGCGCAGTCTGGCAAAGACGGTGGGGAGAGGGTCGCCGTGCTCGAGGCACGACTCGACGATCTTGCGCGTCAGTCCCTGCGCGATTTCGACCGCTTCGGTGATGCTGCGGCCTTCGGCTACCAAACCGGGCACGTCCGGGCTGGTTGCCACGTAGCCGCCCTCGGCCAGAGGCTCGATGTGCAGTCGAATGGTGGCCTCGTCCACAGTGATTCGTTCCTCACGCTTTCCGCGTGCCTTGCGCTTTAGAGCCATGGCAGCTTTGCTCCTCCATGCGGGTTCATTGTCGCACAGCGCGGCTGGTGGCCGCAACCAAAACGCGACTCTCTGCGTCCTCTGTGCCTCTCAAGCAAGCGGCCTTCCGTTTCAAATTCTCGCGGTCTCCTCGGCGGGTCCCGCGCCTGCCGGACGCGCGGCGAGTGTAGCGCAGACCTGTTTTGTAGGTCTGCGGTTCGTCCCCAATTGACAACGAAAAGCCGCGGACCTACAAAACAGGTCCGCGTTACGCCTGCCCCCTCTCCACTACGTTGGTGGCCCGCACATCACCCCTTCCGCGACATCGGTCCACGAGTCAAATGATATCCAAGTGATTAAATAAAAGCAAAAACGTGGGCTGGCGCAGACGGTCGCTCTTTGCCGTCTGCGATCTCCCGAAATGACGCTCTCTCAGCAAGATTTGCGCACGGGCAAACTCTCCGACGTCGTGCCGTTCAAAAAGCCAAGCTTGGTGAACCTCTAGCCCCCACAGCCCTACTGGGAAAACGCAGACCCCACTGTACAGGAGTCTGCGCCAGCCTGCGGCGGGCAAGGGGCGCGCCTGGGCCGCTGCAATTTGCGGTGCGTGGGGGAAATCCGTTTCCGGAACATGGCACCGCCGGCCGACCGGAAAGTCGAGACACGCGGCGCGCGCCTTACCACCGCGTTACCATTTGCGTATACATCTACTCGGAGGGTAAGACAAGGGGAAAAAAGGACAGTGACGAGTGACAAGTGACGAGTGACAAGCAGAAGGGCAGGGGCTGGGTGTTGGGGGCTAGGGGCTAGGGGCTCTGCGCGATTGCAGATGGCAGGTTCGAGACTTCAAAAAGCAGAATTTAGAAATCAGAAGGCAGAAGGCAGAAGCAAGAAGCAAGAAGCAAGAAGGAAGAAGAGGACAGAAGGTAGGCAGTCAGCAGGGGGTGGTGGATAGGGGCAATCCAAAATCCAAAATCCAAAATGCCCTAGCCCCGCTCTATCAACTGACAACTGACCCGCCGTGGCGGGACAACTGACCACTGACGACTGACAACCGACGACTGACCACTGACGACTGATGGCTGACAACTGACGACTGACCACTGACTACTTCAGTTTCACCCGACCTCTTCCATCTGAACCAAGGGAATCAAACTCTGGATGAGTGCAAGATCGTCGACCTTGCTCCCTTCCATCGTCACCGCCGCGGCGCTGGCGGCCATGGCGAGCAGGAATGACTCGCGAAATGGAAGGTGTTTCACTTCTCCATAAGCTAAGGCTGCCACCATGGCATCGCCGGCTCCGACGCTGCTTCGCGGGACCACGGCTGGGGGGCGGGCTAACAGCAGATCCTGCTTGGTAGCCGCGATCGCCCCATCCGCCCCCAGGGAAATCACCGCTTCTTCGGCGCCCATCGCAAGCAATTTGCGGGCAGCCGCGGCCAACTCGCTGCGGGTCCCCAATGGCACTTGAAGCAATTCTTCAACTTCAGTCCGATTTGGCTTGAGCAAAAAGGGCTTAGCTTCGAGTCCGCGCGTCAGGGCAGGTCCTGCTGTGTCCAACATGCACTTTGCCCCAAAAGCGCTTGCAATGTTGATGAGTTCTGCAAATGTCTCGGGCGGAGCGCCGGGCGGCAGGCTTCCGGAAAAGACCATCACGTCACAACGCGGGCCATATTTTCTTATCTTTTGCTTCATCGCTTCCAAGTGTTCAGGAAGCACTTGAAAGCCGGGTTCGTTGAGTTCGGTTTCTGTGCTGTACACGGGATCGCGGATTTTCAGGTTTACGCGCGTCTCACCCGGGACGCTTATGAAGTCCGCGGGAATGCTGCTGGCGGCGAGCGCCTCGAGGATGAAGTGGCCGTTGCTTACCGCCACAAACCCCAGCGCGCAAACTTTTGTTTCAAATTGCTTCACTGCTTTGGCGACGTTGATTCCTTTGCCGCCCGCATCGGTTTGCGTTACTTCTCCTCGGTTGGTCTTGCCAACCGCAAAGCGCGGAACCGTGAGGCTCCTGTCAATGGCCGGATTCAACGTGACTGTTACAATCATGTCGCCATCTCCTGTGGCGCGGGATGGAGAACAGGAGAATAACATGCAACCGAGGGCTATTCCAGATTTGCTCTTCGCGCGCCGAAGAATCACCCTATCCCTGCGCGAGTTGACCCAGTTAGTGGAAACGGTCCCCTCCCCTTGGAAGCGCCCATTCACAAACCGTGGATCGAGGGGGAAAAAACAGCCCGCTCTCGGCTAGCTGTGCGATTCAAGCCATGACAAATAGTCCGTAAGGCGCGGAGTCATTTGATGGCTAATTTCATGCAAGACATGTCCGAGAACTTGGATGGATATTGTTGCATATTTCAACACGCGCCCCTTTCTTGATGATTGCGTTTGGCCTACGGCTTGCAAGACTGTGTTAGTGGCGCGGTTGAGGCAAAACCGCCTATGGCCGAAGAAGCATCCCTGAGTTTCCTGGCGAGGTTTCTTCTCTCATGCGGAACGAACCTTAAGGCATCGCAGGGATCTCCGGCTACAGACTTGGTCAGGACAATTTCCCGGCGCGGCACAGTCGCAACCAAGAGCAGACTCTTCGCTAGGCTGCGCTTGGCTCAGAATGACATGTCATCCTGAGTTTGCCGCCGCTGCGGGTTATGTCATCCTGATCCCGCCTCGCGGAAGAAGGATCTGCTTTTCTTCGCGTCGCGCGGAGAAGTTCGCGCCTAGTGCTACACAGCATGTCACCACCAGGTTGTATATTCTGTTTGTGGACGTTTTCTCAGTGGAACAGGAGGCTCGATTCTTATGGCACAAGGCCTTCCCCGAATTTCGGCGAACGTGGTTGTACCCAAGCCTTCCTTACAGAAGGTTTTCGACAACCTACGTGTTTCCGGCTTCAGCCTCATCGGTCCGACGGTGCGTGAGGGCGCGGTGGTGCTCGATGAGATTGCTGCGGTTGAAGATCTTCCGCTGGGCTGGACGGCAGAACAAGGGCCAGGCCGTTACCGCCTGAAGCAGACCCAGCATCAGGAATACTTCAGTTACGGCGTGGCGCCTCAGAGTTGGAAGAGGTTTCTCCATCTGCCGCAGGTCAAGCTGTTTTCGGTGGAGAAGACGGACGGGAAATGGGCGATGAAGGCGGCCGAGGAAACGATACCGCTGCGCGCGTTCATCGGTGTGCGTGCCTGTGAGCTGGCCGCGATTGGCATTCAGGATCGTGTTTTTCTGAGTGGTGAATTCAGGGACCCCCATTACGCGCGCCGGCGGGAGCGTATTTTCATCCTGGCCGCCAACTGCGGACAGGCTTTCTCCACCTGTTTCTGCAGCTCGATGAAGACCGGTCCCAAAGCAACGGAAGGTTTTGACTTGGCCGTGACCGAACTGCCTGATTCCTTGGTGATGGAAGTGGGTTCCGAAATGGGTTCGGAGATGCTTCGTGACACTGCCTGGGAGCCCGCGACGGCTTTCGATATAGGCCGTGCGGCGCAGATCGTACAGAATGCCGAACGCGGGATCGAGCGCGAGCTTAGGACGGATGACCTGCCCAAATTACTCTATGACAACCTCGAGCATCCCCGCTGGGATGACGTAGCAGTGCGTTGCCTGAGCTGTGGCAACTGCACGCAGGTTTGCCCCACCTGCTTCTGCGTCAATGTGGAAGACACCTGCAACTTGAAAGCGACGGTCGCGGAGCGGACGCGCGTCTGGGATTCGTGTTTCGTGAAGGAGTTTTCGCACGTTTATGGCGGCAACATCCGGCCTACCATTCGTTCGCGGTACCGTCAATGGCTGACGCATAAACTGGCTTCCTGGATTGACCAATTCGGGACTTCCGGGTGCGTGGGTTGCGGACGATGCATCACCTGGTGTCCCGTAGGAATTGACTTGACCGAAGAAGTTAAAGCTATTCGCGAGAAGGTTCAACGATGAGCTTAGCACCTGCCCCTGCACAACTGCGGATGATGCCGGACCCGATGTTGCCCCATCCGGCGGTTATCGAGGAAATCCAATCCGAGGCCTATGGTATTTCGACCTTTACCTTGGTCTTCACGGACCCCGCGCAGGCTTCCGCCTATCGCTTCCAAGCCGGGCAATTCAACATGATTTACCTGCCCGGGTTCGGAGAAGTTGCCATCTCGATTAGTTCCAACCCCGCCACGCCCAAGTTGGTAGGCCACACCATTCGTTATGCGGGCAGCGTCACGCGCGCGCTCGGGCGCCTCAAGGTGGGTGATATGGTCGGGGTTCGAGGGCCCTATGGCAGCGCCTGGCCTATTGAGAAAGCCCGGGGCAAGGGCTTGGTCATCGTAGCGGGGGGGATCGGGTTGGCGCCGCTGCGCCCGGCGCTATTCTCGATTCTGCGCCACCGCGAGGATTACGGCAGGGTGGTGCTGCTCTGCGGCGCTCGCGCCCCTGCCGATCTCCTGTTCACCGACGAATTCGCACGCTGGCAGGCCGGCGGCGTGGAGGTCCATACCACCGTGGACCTGGCAGACGAGAACTGGCGCGGCCAAGTGGGAGTGGTTCCCGCGTTGTTCTATCGCATCCGCGTTGATCCTAAGCAGACGTTGGTGATGACCTGCGGGCCGGAAATCATGATGCGGTTCGTGATCTATGAAGCGCTGGCACGAAGGATCCCCAAGGAATCCATCTTCCTCTCTATGGAACGAAACATGAAATGCGCCGTCGGGTTCTGCGGCCATTGCCAGTTCGGCCCAACATTCATTTGTAAGGAAGGCCCCGTGCTGAATTTTGCGGCTATCGAACCATTCTTTGGCAAGGAGGACTTCTAATATGCCTCCAGACGCTCGTCCCAAGCTTGCCGTTTTCAAATTTTCTTCCTGCGATGGCTGTCAACTGGCGCTCTTGAACCTTGAAGACGAGTTGCTGAGCCTCGCGGGTGAGGTGGAGATCGCATATTTCCTGGAGGCCCGGTCCCAAATCTCGCCCGGCCCGTACGACGTGGCGCTTGTGGAAGGGTCGATTACCACCGCCGAAGATGAAAAACGCATTCAGACGGTGCGCCAGGAATCGAAGTTTCTGGTCACCATCGGTGCTTGCGCCACGGCGGGGGGAATCCAGGCGCTGCGAAATTGGAAAGATGTGGCGGAATTCACTCGCGCCGTCTATGCCACGCCCGCTTACATCCACACCCTGGAGCAATCCACCCCGATCTCCTACCATGTGTCTGTGGACTTCGAGGTGAATGGGTGCCCCATCAATAAGAACCAGATTTTGGAAGTGATCACCGCCTTGCTGGTAGGGCGCGCCCCCCATTTGCCCGGGGATTCAGTATGCATGGAGTGCAAGAAGCGAGGGACAGTGTGCGTAATGGTGGCGCGCGGTTTGCCCTGCCTGGGCCCGCTGACCCAAACAGGTTGCGGGGCGATTTGCCCTGCTTACAATCGCGGCTGTTACGGTTGTTTCGGCCCTCTGGAGGCCCCTAACTCGGATTCTTTGAGCGCCCAGTTGCTGAAAGACGGCATGCAGCGCGGCGATCTGGTGCGCTTGTTTCGAGAGTTCACGGGGTTTGCGGAGGCGTTCCGGTCGGCCGGCGACAAGTGGGATAAGGCAGCGTAGGTTCATGGCAACGAAATCGAGTTGGTCTGGAAATAGGCTCTGATGAAAGAGGTTAAGCGCCATGGCGAGCGAAAACGCGAACCGTGAAAAGACAGTCAAGGTTGAATATCTAACCCGCGTTGAAGGCGAGGGCGGGATTTACGTCCGGTCGGAGGGCGGGGAACTGCGTGAAGTTAAAATAAACATCTTCGAGCCTCCACGGTTCTTCGAAGCCTTCCTTCGCGGTCGTTACTTTCAGGAAGTTCCAGACATTGTCGCTCGCATCTGCGGCATCTGTCCGGTGGCCTACCAGATGAGCGCGGTGCACGCCCTCGAATCCGCCCTGGGAGTTACTCCTCCGCCGGAAATTCGAGCTTTGCGCCGCCTGCTCTATTGTGGCGAATGGATTGAGAGCCACGCCCTGCACATCTACCTTTTGAACGCGCCGGATTTCCTGGGGTACGAGAGCGCCATCTCAATGGCGACTGACCACCCCAAAGAGGTCGAGCAAGCTCTCCGCCTGAAGAAAATCGGCAATCGGCTTCTCGCGATCCTGGGCGGCCGCTCCATTCATCCGGTTTCGGTATGTGTGGGGGGTTTTTACAGGATCCCCCACCGCAAGGAGTTGGAGAGCCTTAAAGCCGACTTGCTCTGGGCCCTGGAGGCGTCAAAGGGAACTCTTGCACTTGTCTCCAAACTTCCGTTTCCGAGCTTCGCGCCCGATTACGAATTCGTTTCGGTCTCCCATCCCAACGAATACGCCATGAATGAGCGGCGGATCGTTTCCTCGAAGGGGGTCGATATCGATCCGGAGGATTTCGAGCACGTTTTTCTTGAGGAGCACGTCGAGCGCTCGACAGCTCTCCATTCGGTGCGAGCTGACAATGGCTCGAGCTACCTTGTCGGCCCGCTGGCCAGGATTAACTTGAATATCGACAAGCTGATGCCACAAGCGCTTGCTGCCGCCGGCGCCTGCGGTGTCTCCTGGCCCTGCTGCAACCCCTATATGGGCATCGTGGCTCGCGCTGTCGAGTTGATCCACGCCTGCGAAGAGGCGCTGGCGATTATTGAGGCTTACCGTGAGCCGGCTGCCAGCCGGGTGGAGTTCAAGGTTCATGCCGGAGAAGGGTGCGCCGCCACTGAGGCGCCCCGCGGCTTGCTTTATCATCGCTATCGCATCAATGATGAGGGGCTTGTAGAGTTCGCTAGAATCATCCCTCCCACGGCGCAAAACTTCCGTCGCATGGAAGATGACCTGAAAGCTATCCTGCCCGGGGTGCTCGATCAATCCGAAGCTGAGATTGCCCGAGTCTGCGAAAAGCTGATTCGTAGTTACGACCCTTGTATATCATGCTCGACCCATTTCTTGAAGCTCCGGCTTGAACGTGGATAAGTCATGGCTCGACACTGCACCACCAAGACACAAAGACACCAAGCACATTTAGCGCATATGACTTCGAGGTGCTGTCCCTTGGTGCCTTGGTGTCCTGGTGGTTCACGAAGTCTCGAAGCTCACGGCTTTGAAGTGAGCGAATGAGGGAAAACGTGAGTGCGAACGGCCGTCGCCTACTGATTGTCGGCTGTGGTAATCCCACGGCTGGCGATGACGGCTCAGGAATTGAGATTGTCCGCCGCCTGAGCGACTCGGGAGGCTGCGGGTGCGACGTGCGGGCTGAAACTCGTCCAGGCGTCGGGCTGCTCGATGTCTTTCCCCTTGTTGATGTTATCCTATTTGTGGACGCCGTAATCAGCGGCGGAGTTCCAGGCACCCTCTACCTGACTTCGCTCCCTTCTGCTGAGCTGGAGCCGCGAGCGCTGGGCTCCTTATCGGGTCACGGCTGGGGTCTTGTCGAAACTCTGAAGTTGGCCAATGTCCTCGGGCGCACTCTCCCCCGACTTGTTCTCTTGGGGATTGAGGCAGGCACCGTAACTCAAGGCGTTCCACGTTCGGCTGCCGTCGAGCAGGCTATTACCTTGGTCGTTGAGCGAATCCCCCAGCTCAAATCTTTACTCTTGACCTCCGCGGTTATTGGGACTCGGAGCTTCTCTCCTCATGATCGTTCCTTTCCGGGCAACGCAGGATTCGGGAGTCAGGATTCAGGCGCTCCCGACCGGCGGTCCCTGAATCCCGAATCCTGAATCCTTCTTTTCCGACTGAGAGAAAGCGCGCAAAGCAGTGCCAGAACGTGCCTATCGAAATGGCGGTTGAGTCTGCGCCGGGGAATCGCTACAATGAATCGGGCTATTTGGCGCATTTATCATGGCCAGGAAATTGCTACATTTAGTCCCGGAAGAGCTCTTGGTCGCCGCACGCGGCCAGCTTAGGGGCATTCGAGGAGAGGCTTAAGCATGTGTTTGGCAGTTCCCGGGAAGATTCTTGACACAAGAGAAGAGAATGGCAGCCGGCTAGGCCGAGTGCAGTTCGGCGGCATCACCCGGCTTGTCCAACTGGACTTCGTGCCGGAGGCCGGAGTGGGCGACTACGTCATCGTCCACGTCGGCTTTGCGCTGAGCAAAGTCAATGCGGAGGAAGCCCAGCGCACTTACCAATTGCTCGAAGAAATGGGAATGCTCGTTGCTGAGGAGCTGGCTGCGGATGAAAGCGCGACTCTGCCGGAGAGCGACAAAGAAGGATGAAGTATCTTGACGAATATCGCGACGCGCGCATTGCCCGCGCTTTGATCGCGGACCTTGCCAAGCGTGTGACGCGGCCCTGCGTGCTTATGGAAATCTGCGGTGGCCAGACCCACACGCTGATGCGCTATGGGATTGACGAGTTGATTCCTTCTCAAATCGAGCTTGTGCACGGCCCCGGCTGTCCGGTCTGTGTGACGGCCCTCGAAACCGTCGACAAGGCCATCCATATTGCTTCACTCCCTGAAGTCACCCTGGTTTCATACGGAGACATGCTCCGAGTGCCGGGCTCACATTCCGATCTCTTTCACGTGAAAGCCGCCGGCGGCGACGTCCGAATCGCTTACTCTCCGATGGAGGCTCTGAAAGTCGCGCGCGCGAATCCCAACCGCCGCGTCGTGTTCCTGGGAATTGGGTTCGAGACTACGGCCCCGGCTAATGCGATGGCGGTTTGGCAGGCTGCCCGCGAAGGCTTGGGAAATTTTTCCATGCTGGCTTCGCACTTCCTTGTGCCGCCTGCCATCCGTTTGTTGCTTGAATCGCCGAAGAACCGCGTCCAGGGTTTTATAGCCCCTGGCCACGTTTGCACCGTCATGGGCTATTGGCAGTATGATGAGCTGAGCCATAAGTATCACGTCCCGATCGTGGTGGGCGGCTTCGAGCCCGTTGATCTGCTCGAGGCGATTTCGATGCTCGTGGCCCAGCTTGAGGAGGGCCGAGCGGAGGTTGAAAACCAATACGTCCGTTCGGTGGGGTACGAGGGCAATCGCGCGGCCCAGGAACTCATGGAGAGGGTGTTCGAGGTCTGTGACCGCAAATGGCGAGGGATTGGCGTAATTCCTCAAAGCGGGTTGCGGCTCCGCCAAGAATTCGCGGCGTATGACGCGGAAAAGGCCTTCGGCGTTGCGGATACGACTGCGGAAGAACCTGCGGAGTGCATCAGCGCCCAAGTGCTACAAGGTCTGAAGAAGCCTGTTGACTGCCCGGCTTTCGCGGCGCGTTGTACGCCGGAGACGCCGCTGGGCGCCCCCATGGTCTCCGCCGAAGGTGCCTGTGCAGCGTATTACCAGTATCGCCGGCCGGCCCAGCCGTAGGCTCTGGAGTGCGGCAGCTTGCTGCCGCTTTTCTCCCGCGAGCTTGCTCGCGCGTGGCCGCGTAACCTGCTCCGATGTGCTCCAGTGCACGGCCAGCAAGCTGGCCTAATAAAAGCGGCAGCAAGCTGCCGCACTCCAGAAAGGATTAGCGTGCCAGAGGATCGCAATCCACTCGAAGAGCTCATCTGCCCAGTGCCGCTTCCTGCCAAGCACAAGATTTTGCTTGGCCACGGCAGCGGGGGACGCCTGAGTGCTGATCTTCTGCGGGAAATCTTCCTGCCGGCATTTCACAATCCTGTCCTGGCACAGCTCAATGACCAGGCGGTGGTGAATGTTGATGGCGTTCGCCTCGCCTTTACGACGGATTCGTTTGTGGTCAACCCGTTGTTTTTTCCTGGTGGCGACATCGGATCGTTGGCGGTTTACGGAACAGTGAACGACCTTGCCATGGGAGGTGCGGAACCGCTCTTCTTGAGCGCCGGGTTCATTATCGAAGAGGGTTTGCCGGTGGAAACTCTGCGGCGGGTTGTGTTGTCGTTGCAAGCGGCGGCGAAAAAGGTGGGCGTGGAAGTTGTGACCGGCGACACCAAGGTGGTGGAGAAGGGAAAGGGCGACGGCCTCTTTATCAATACTTCGGGAATCGGGCGCGTCCCGGATGGCGTGGACCTGTCCGCTGACCAGGCGCGTCCCGGAGACAGCATTCTTCTCAGTGGCACGCTGGGCGACCATGGCATCGCCATCCTTTCGCAGCGCGAAGGACTGGAGTTCGAAACTCCCATCCAGAGTGATGCTGCCCCCTTGCACTCGCTGGTTGCGGCGATGCTCGAGGTGACGCGTTCAATTCGCTGTCTCCGCGACCCCACACGAGGCGGTCTTTCGAGCACCTTGAACGAAATCGCGGCTCAGTCCCGCGTGGGTATGGTTATTGAAGAGTCTGCCCTTCCCATCCGGGAGGAGGTGAAGGGCGCTTGCGAGCTGCTCGGTCTGGACCCGCTTTACGTGGCGAACGAAGGGAAGCTCGTCGCCATCATCGCACCTGCGGAGGCAGATGAGGCGCTAGCGGCAATGCGTGGCCATCCGTTAGGTGTGAACGCTCGGATCATCGGCAAAGTCGTCGCAGCCCATCCCGGAGTCGTAACCATGCGAACCTGTTTGGGCACTTCACGCATTGTGGACATGCTTGCGGGTGACCAGTTGCCACGCATATGTTAGGTGTAAGGTGCCGGGTGTCAGGTGTCAGGGAACTTCAAGGTTCCAGGTGTCATTTGTCAGGCACCATGAAAGGGCCCTGAAACCTGGAACCTGACACCTGGCACCTGCTTTTCCATGCACGAACTGAGCATTGCCAACGCGATTCTTGACGCTGTGCGCGAGGAACGTGCGCGCTTGAACGGCCCGCGTGTCATCAAAGTCGGCGTGCGAATCGGGGCCTTGGCGGGCGTGGATCCCGAGGCGCTGAGCTTCGGTTTTGAGGTCTTAGTCAAAGACACGGACCTCGACCCACTGAGGCTCGAAATCGAATCCACCTCCCGCCGCCACGAGTGCTCGCACTGCGGGCACGTATTCACGGTGGTCGATTACCAGGTGAATTGCCCAGACTGCGGCTCGGCGGATACACGCTGCATTGGTGGTGACGAACTGGAGTTGGCTTATCTGGAGGTGGAAGAATCATGAGCCGCTTGCCGCTCGAAAAGAAGGTTCTTAGTGAGAACGACCGCATCGCCGGCCGGTTGCGAGAGCGGTTCCAGCAGCACCAGGTATTTTGCCTGAACTTCATCAGCTCGCCGGGCGCTGGGAAGACGTCCCTGCTTGAACGCACGCTCGAGCGCTTCAGCCCGAGTGAGCGCGTAGCTCTATTGACGGGTGACATCCAGACGGATAACGATGCGAGAAGGCTCGCTCGTTTTGGCTTTCCGGTGAAGCAAATCACCACCGGCGGCACCTGCCACCTGGATGCGCGGATGATCGAGCGCGCGCTCGCGGACTGGCCACTGGGGTCTCCCGATACGCTGCTGATTGAAAACGTCGGCAACCTCGTTTGCCCTTCCAGCTATGACCTTGGAGAAGCGGCCAAGGTGGTGGTGCTGAGCGTTGCCGAAGGTGAAGACAAGCCCCTCAAATACCCTGCCATCTTTTTCAAATCCGAGCTGCTGGTGCTGAACAAGACCGATTTGCTCCCCTACGTTTCTTTCGACCTCGGGAAAGCGCGGGAGTACGCCCTCCAAGTGCATCCCGGAATGGAAATTGTGGAACTTTCCTGCCAAACCGGCGCGGGCCTGGACGATTGGATGAAATGGCTGGCGCGGCGCCGCGAATCGGCCAAGGACGTAGCGCGGGCGTCTCGCCCGCTGTTGCGGGAGCATCCCACTCCCGAAAGAGGTCGCGGGCAGGATGCCCGCGCCACAACGGGCGAGACGCCCGCGCTACACCGCCTGGCGCCAGGCCAAGAATGAGCGCGCGAGTTCGCAAAGCCATCGAAGTCACCGGAATCGTGCAGGGCGTTGGATTCCGTCCCTACGTTTACCGTTTGGCCTTGCAGCGCAACCTTGCCGGATTCATCACCAATACCGCGGCAGGGGTTTCCATCGAGGTCGAAGGGCCCGCCGAAGCGGTTGACGATTTCGTTTCGCAGTTGCCTCAGGAAGCGCCTCGCCTCGCGCGCATCACGCAGTTGGCAGCCAGTGATATTCCCGCGCGCGCTGAGGATGAGTTCCGCATACTGCCCAGCCGCGCGGGCGAGAACCGCCGCGTTCTGATTTCCCCCGACGTGGCCATTTGTGATGATTGCCTACGCGAGCTTTTCGACCCTTCCGACCGCCGCTTTCATTACCCTTTCATCAACTGCACCAACTGCGGGCCACGCTACACCATCGTGCGCGACATCCCTTACGATCGCGCGCGCACTTCGATGGCGGTTTTCCCCATGTGCGCTGACTGCCAGCGCGAATACGACGACCCGCTCAACCGCCGCTTTCATGCCCAGCCTAATGCCTGCTGGAAATGTGGGCCTCAGGTTGACTTGTGGGATGGGGAAGGGAAGCGGGTTGAGGCTGCCGATCCCATAGCGGAGGCCGCGGCGCGTTTGCAAGCGGGTTACGTGGTGGCCGTAAAGGGCTTGGGGGGATTCCACCTGGCGGTTGACGCCACGAATCCCGCCGCGGTCAGCCGTCTGCGGGAAGGGAAGCGACGCGTCGAAAAGCCATTTGCAATTATGGCGCCCAGTTTCGACGCCGTGCGGAATCTCTGCGAGCTTGATGACGCTTCGCGCGCCTTGCTCGAGAGCCCTGAGCGGCCCATTGTGCTGCTGCGCAAGAAATGCGTAGGGGCACGCCGTGGCGTGCCCCTACGCGAATTCTCGAGTCCTATTGCAGACCAGGTCGCGCCTTTCAACCGTGAGTACGGTGTTTTCCTGCCCTACACACCTCTCCACCATCTGCTCTTTGCTGCCGGCCGTTTTCAAGCCCTGGTCATGACCAGTGGGAATATCTCGGAAGAGCCGATCGCCATTGACAATCCTGAGGCATCATCGCGGCTGCGCGGAATGGCAGACTTCTTTTTGCTCCATAACCGCGACATCCTCTTGCGCTGCGATGATTCCGTGGTTCGCGTCACGGGCGACGAGGCGCGGCAACTTCGCCGCTCGCGCGGATACGTGCCCGTGCCGGTGTTTCTGAAGGAGGACCTGCCGCCTATATTGGCGGTCGGCGGAGAGCTCAAAAACACCGTGTGTTTGACGAAAGGCCGCCACGCTTTTCTAAGCCAGCACATCGGCGACTTGGAGAACCTGGAGAGTTACGCCTTCTTTGAGACCACGATTTCCAGGTTCAAGCGGATCCTCGAAGTTGAGCCGCAGCTCCTTGCTTACGACCTGCATCCCGATTACTTCTCGACGCGCTGGGCGCTGGGCCAAAGCAGCATCAAGCGTACTGGGGTGCAACACCACCACGCCCACATCGCGAGTTGCATGGCCGAGAACCACCTGGATGGGAAGGTGATCGGCATCGCCTTGGACGGCACGGGCTATGGAACCGACGGCGCGGTTTGGGGCGGGGAAGTCCTGCTTGCAACGTATGCTGATTTTGAGCGCGTGGCGCACCTCGATTACGTCCCCATGCCGGGCGGCGCGGCGGCCATCACCGAGCCCTGGCGCATGGCGGTAAGTTACCTGCACAAACATTTTGGGGAAGCGTTTTGGGAGTTAGAAATTCCCTTTGTGCGTGAACTCGATGCAGGGGCGCATCGCGATGCGCCCCTACGCAAGCAGGTTGCACTGCTCGTCCGCATGATGGAGCGCGGGGTCAACTCGCCCCTGACATCAAGCTGCGGCCGCCTGTTTGATGCCGTGTCGGCGCTGGCGGGAATTCGGAAGCGGGTCAATTACGAGGCCCAGGCGGCCATCGAATTCGAGGCGGCCATCGCGGGCGAGGGCGAAGGCGCCGGCTACCCGTTTGAGATTCGACCGGAAGGAAGCGGCTGGATCATCGATACCCGTCCTCTGTTTGCGGCCGTTGTGAACGACCTGAAATGCGCCGTGCCTGCGGGCATCGTCAGCCGCCGCTTCCATGAGGGGTTCGTGGATGTGTTGGCAAGGACAGCAAAACTCATCTGCGGGGAGACCGGCCTCGATAATATTTGTCTGAGCGGCGGTTCCTTCCAGAATGTTTTTCTGCTTGAACACCTGAAGCGCAGGCTCGAAGCCGAAGGCCTGAACGTTTTCACCCACTCCGAAGTGCCTTGCGGCGACGGCGGCCTCAGCCTGGGCCAGGCCCTGGTCGCCGCGCATAGGTCGCCCTAGCACACGTCTGGCGACTCAGTGTAGGCTTTCGGCGTACGTAAGGGTGCGGGACACACTTCGAAAACGGCGCGGGGCGCTTTAGGCGTATCGGAAATGATTCCAGGCATGCAAGGACGCGTTCGCTGGATCCTAATCGTTTGGATTTTCATTATAAGTTCGATCGCATATCTCGACCGCGTCAATATTTCCATCGCAAGCCATTACATTGTCAAGGAATACCATCTCAGCAATATTCAGCTCGGTTACATTTTCAGCGCCTTTGTGCTGGGCTACGCGCTCTTTCAAGCTCCCGGCGGGCGTCTGAGCGACCGATGGGGGCCGCGATGGGTTATCACTCTGGCTACAGTTTGGTGGGCGGTGTTCACGAGCTTAGCGACTGCAATCCCACGGAGTATTCCAGGCGTAGTCGCGGTTTTTGTTGGTGTGAGATTTCTGCTTGGCGCCGGTGAGGCTGTGATGTACCCGGCTTCGAACCGTTTGGTTGCCAAATGGATTCCGAGCAGCGAGCGCGGAAGAGCCAATGGACTCATATTTGCCGGGGTCGGTGTAGGAGCAGGGATCACCCCTCCGCTTATTACCTTCATTATGCTGCACGGCGGCTGGCGGCTTTCTTTTTGGGTGAGCGCGCTTTTGGGCTTAGTCGTCGGGGCGATGTGGTTCTGGCTGGCGAGAGACAATCCCGAGGAGCACCCCTGGATGAGCGCCCGAGAAATGGAAGTCATTCGCTCCGGTTTGCCCAATTCCAGCGAAAGGGCGAAGGGAATACTTCCCTGGGGAAGAATTCTAGCCAGCGAAGACTTCCTGTTAGTTACCTGCAGCTATTTCTGTTATGGCTACGTCGCCTACATTTTCTTCGCGTGGTTTTTTATCTACCTCTCGACCGTGAGGGGGCTGAACTTGCGTGAGAGCTCATACTTCGCAATGCTTCCGTTCATCGCCATGGCGATTTGTTCGCCGGCGGGAGGAGTCCTGAGCGATTGGGTCACGCGCCGCCACGGCAAGCGTTGGGGAAGATGCGGCGTTGCAGTAGTTGGAATAGGTCTCGCCGCGGTGTTTGTTGCCTCTGGGTCTACCGTCAGCAGTCCCAGGCTTGCGAGTATTGTTCTGGCAGGCGGCGCCGGAGCGCTTTATTTGTCGCAGAGCACCTTCTGGTCTGTCACCGCCGACATCGCAGGGGAGTCTGCCGGTTCTGTATCCGGGGTCATGAATATGGGAGCACAGATCGGCGGCACGCTTACTGCCACGCTCACACCCTTGATCGCTTCACACTTTGGCTGGGGAGCCTCGTTCGGAGTGGCAGCCTTCTTGTGTGGGACGGGCGCGTTGGCTTGGTTACTGGTTGATCCAAGCCGGCAGCTCACGCAAGGAGAATAAGCAGAGACCCCCGGCCCATGGCTCACTCCTCCAGTTTTTGGGCCAAGTAACTTGCCAGGCCGAGTTCCTTGATGAGGCCCAGTTGGGTTTCGAGGTAGTCGGCGTGGCGTTCTTCATCATGCAAATTCGCCAGCAGCAGATCAGCGGTACCCTGGTCGCCGGCGCTGGTGCAGGTGGCGATTCCTTGGTTGTAGCTGACGATGGCCGTCCGCTCGCCATTTAGATCGATCGTGAATTGGTCTTGGACGTCCTTGCCCGCTTCGATTTTCGGCAATGACTGCACGTTGGGGGCGCCTTCCAGGAAGAGAATGCGCTCAATCAACTTTTCGGCATGCTTCATCTCTTCGATGGCGCGCTTTTGCGTGAAACTACCGAGTGATTTGTAGCCCCAGTTATCACACATCTCGGCGTGGAGGATGTATTGGACCACGGCGCCCAATTCTTCAGTCAGCGCCCCGGCAAGAACTTCGAGTATCTTGGGTTTACCCTTCATATTTTGTTGGCTCCTTGGGATACGTGATGGCTTGTGCCGAGCAAGAGACTCCAAGCCCCTCATGCATTGCCAGATTTGTCATGCACCGCCTCGTTGGGCAGGTCTTGGCGTTTGCCCAACAGACGGCATAGGGTACGACAGTTCACACTTTGCCAAAGAGCTTCAGGTCCTTTTGCGAGGGCCTTGATTCCACCACCTTTCAATGCTCATGTCAAGAGCCGAAGCGCATGTCAAGCCCGTGAAAGCGCAGAGATGATCAGTGAACTGGATGACTTGACTTCGGCGGGGGTCAGTTCTAGAGTTAGGCGTGACTGATTCCAAGCGTGCGTCCTGGGAGTGCCTGGAAAGCGCTCAGCTCCCTTGATACTGCGAGGCTGACTCATGTTGACTTTTGCCGGGCTATCAGCGTTTGCAGTGTTTCTAGGTATTGCCTCCGTCGGGTTCTTGTTCCTGGTGGCGAGTTTCGTGTCCGGGGAATTGTTCGAGCATGGCGACTTGGCAGGCCACGATGCGGATTTTCACGGCGACGTGCATGGAGGGCCGGGCGTTAGCATCCTCAGCACTCGCATCCTCAGTGTTTTCATAACCGCGTTTGGCGGCTTCGGGGCTATTGGTATCCACCTTGGTCATAGCACGGAGGTGAGCACCGTTATAGGGGTGGCCGGCGGCTTGATCTTCGGAACCATCATTTACCTCTTCGCGAGTTTCCTCTTCAGCCAGCAGGCCTCCAGCGAAATCCGGGTGAGCGATTTGGCAGGGAACATGGCCCAGGTCAGCGTGGCCATCCCGAAAGCTGGAGTGGGACAAGTCTGGTGCACACTGGGGGAGAGCGTGGTGGAGAAGATTGCCCGGTCGCAAGACGGCGAACAGATTCCCATCAATACTCTGGTGAAGATCGAAGCTGTCGTGGGCGAGACAGTTGTGGTGCGACGGGCAGAGTAAACGGGCGAGAAGCGAAAATCGAAATTGGAAACTGGAAACTGGAAATTGGAAAGTGGTTAGTCTCGCGGCTTGCTACGGCCTTCTAGCTACCTACTTCTGGTTTCCATTTTCGATTTTCCAGTTTCGATTTTCCAATTTCCAGTGCCGAGGGAAGTCATGAATGTGATTACCCAGTTCTTCGTTCCCATTATTGTGATCTTTGTCGTTTTGGCTCTCCTTGTGTCCATGGCTCTTTTCAGCCGGAACTATCTGAAAGTGCCGCCCAACGCCGTGGCCGTCTTCAGTGGACGGAAGCGGAGGACGCCGGACGGCAGAATTGTGGGCTACCGCATGATCAAGGGCGGTGCGGCCTTCCGCTTCCCGCTCCTGGAACAGGTGGACTACCTTTCGTTGAACGTCTTTACGATTCCGCTGGAAATCAAGCGCGCCTACACCTTGAAAGGCGTGCCCATTTCGGTGAAGGCGGTGGCCAACGTCAAGATCAAGAGCGATGACATGTCCCTCAGCGCCGCTTCGGAGCGCTTCTTGGGCATGTCACACGAAGAGATACAGCGGGTCATCTTTCAGACGCTGGAAGGCCACCTGAGATCGATTCTCGGCACCCTGACCGTGGAAGAGGTCAACAGCGATCGCCAGAGCTTCGCCCAGAAGCTGACCTCGGAAGCCGCCGCAGACCTGGAGAGAATGGGCATTGGCGTGGACGTACTCACCATCCAGGACATATCCGATGAAGAAGGTTATCTGGACGCTCTCGGCAAGAAGCGAACGGCGGAGGTGAAACGCGACGGAACCATCGGTGAGGCCGAGGCCACGCGGGATGCCAAGATCAAGTCCGCCTTGGCCATGCAGGAAGGCGAGAAGGCGAAGTTTGACGCTGACGCCAACATTGCTGCGGCGCAGCGTGACTTTCAGGTGAGGCAGGCCCAGTTCCTGGCCGAAGTGGAAACGCAGAAGGCTACGGCCGCGCAAGCCGGTCCGCTGTCAGAGGCCAAAGCCAAGCAGGCAGTGGTGGTGGAAGAGGTGCGTGTGGAGAGGATGCGCACCCAGGAGCAGATTGCCGTCCAGGAACAGGAAGTACAACGCAAGCAGAAAGAGCTGGAGGCTACGGTCATCAAGGCCGCCGAGGCTGATCGGATGGCGGCCATTTTGCGTGCGGAAGCCAAGAAGCAGGCGGCCATTCTGGAAGCGGAGGGCAACAAGGCCGCCCAGATCGCCATGGCCGAGGCCGCGCAGGAGAAATTCCGCCTGGAAGGTCTGGGCCAAGCCGCGGCCATCGAGGCGCAGGGCCGCGCCGAGGCCTCCAAGGTGGAAGCAGTGGGTCTGGCCCAGGCGCGCGCCATTGAGGCGCAGGGCGTTGCCGAGGCACAGGCCATCCTGAAGAAGGCGGGAGCGTGGAAGGAATTCAACGAGGCCGCCAAGCTCCAGACCGTACTCGAGAAGCTGCCTGCCGTGCTGCAAGCCTCAGCAAGTATTTTCGGGGCGGTTGCTGCTCCGCTAGGTAACATTGATCGAGTGGTGGTCATCGAACAAGGTAACAGTGCGACGGGTGACGGGACGGGAGGCATCGGTCGCATCGCCCAAACCGGACCTGCGCTGGTGTTCAGCTTGCTCCAGCAGTTGCAAGCGTTGGGCCTGGACTTGCCTACTGTGCTCTCGCAACTGGGCGTCGACGGCGGCCGGCTCACGGCGGGCAAAGAAGCCAAGGCTGCCGGAGTCCAGGCCCCCAGGCAACCATTACCGGTGGAGGCCAGTCAGAGTAAAAGCTAAAGGATAAAGGGTGAAGTGTAAAGGGTGGAGGTTGGCTTTAGCCTTTAACCTTTACCCTTTAACCTTTACCCTTTACCCTTTTAACCTTTACCCTTTGCCCAAATCCGAGACAGACCATGGTTTCCTATCAAGTCGACTCCAAACTTCAGAGCGCGGCGCCCGCCGCCCTCGTTGTGCATTGCGGCGATCACCGATTCCAGGCGGCTTTCCAGGAGTTTTTGAACCGGCATCTGGGACTTGCTGGGAACTACGATCTGTTGGTCGTACCCGGCGGCCCTCAAAGCTTGACGCTAGTGGAGTACCTGCCGAAATTCTCCTGGGCAACTTGGAGGTGGTTCCGCTTCTTCGTGGAGAACCATGAGATCAGCCGCTTAATTCTGATCCAGCACCAGGACTGCGCCTGGTACAAGACCCTCCCCCTGCATCTCCACTCTTCCTCCGAGCCGCGCCAGCGCCAGGAGGAGGACCTGCGAAAGTTGGGGCAGGCGCTGAGAAAAGATTTCCCCCAGCTCAAAGTTGAATTGTATTTTGCAGCCTGGAACGGTGACGAGCAGGGAAATGTAGAGTTTCTGCCATTGGAGAAGTGACCCTACTCGGCGAACTCCTGAATTCCCCGGCCCTCCTAAACTGTTCTGGTTCCAATAAGCCGCGATAATGGCGCGAGTCCCCTGATAGCACGTTGTCTTCATCAGAAAATGAACCGTGCAATCAGGGACCAGAGTAAGGGGGCCGCCTGCTGCGCTTGCGAGCTCGCGCAACGGTTCGGCAGCGATTTCCTTGTTGGGCGGCCGGACGAAGGTGTAGGCTCGAATTGCGATTAGCAAGGGCTTCGAGTACCATTGTGGCGGAGGGTGTCATGAAGGCATGTGTACTCCATTCGCCCGCGCCGGTTGAGAGCAATCCACTCGACTTTACTGACGTGCCGGACCCGCTACCCGAAAGAGATCAGGTATTGGTGCGGGTTGGTGCCTGCGGGGTCTGCCGGACGGACCTGCACGTGATCGAGGGCGAGTTGCCACCGCGCAAGTCACCCGTGATCCCCGGGCATCAGGTGGTGGGGCGCATCGAGAAAATGGGGCCTGAGGCCAGCCGCTTCCACGTCGGCGACCGGGTTGGCATCCCCTGGCTTCATTCGACGTGTGGGGTCTGCGAGTATTGCCGTGCAGGGAAGGAGAACCTCTGCGACGCGCCTACCTTCACTGGATACGTCGTGGACGGTGGCTATGCGGAGTACACACTCGGGCTGGAGAAATTTGTCTATCCCATTCCCGAGGGTTTGACGGACGAGCAGGCAGCTCCGCTACTATGCGCCGGGATTATCGGCTTCCGTTCTCTGCGCCTCTCGGGCATTGAGCCGGGCGGCAAGCTTGGACTTTACGGCTTTGGGGCAGCGGCCAGCTTGGCCATCCAGGTAGCAAGGCATTGGAATGTCGCCGTCTACGCCATGACCCGCGACGCGCGTCACCAGAAGTTGGCGCTCGAGATGGGCGCGGTGTGGGCGGGCGGGACAGTCGACGAACCGCCTGCAAAACTCGATGCCGCCATTATCTTTGCGCCGGCGGGCGAGATTGTGCCTGCAGCCCTGAAGGCCCTGAAGAAAGGCGGAACCCTCGCGCTGGGCGGCATCCACATGAGTCCTATTCCGTCACTCGATTACAATTTGCTCTACGGTGAGCGTGTCCTGCGCAGCGTTGCCAACAACACTCGACAGGATGGCGAGGATTTCCTCCGCCTTGCCGCCGAAATCCCCATCCATAGCGAGATCGAGGTGTTCCCGCTGCGCGACGCCAATCGCGTGCTGAACTCGCTCAAGAATGACGCCATCCGCGGGGCCGCAGTGCTGCGGGTCAACTAACCCGCGTTTCTCACCAGGTCTTTTGAGGACTCATTCGGAGCCGTCATTGCTGCGACTGATCCTCATTTTCGGGTGTGCGGTGTGGAGATGAAACTCGTTGGGTAATCGCACCGCTCAAGCCCGCTGAGGCGCAAGGGCATTCAGATCGAAACAGGCGCAACTCAGCCTGTGGACACCTTGCGTGGACTCGTGGAGAATGCCTTATGCAACAAACAAGTACGGCTGCCGCCCCCTCCTCAGAACCGGCCAGAATCAGGATTGCAAGGGGGATTACCCTATGGTTCCTTCTGTTCCTGATTTGTTTTGGCCTGGGCTACCCAACTCTTAACCGCTACGACCCGCGCACGGTTGGCGGAACGTCCGACTCGGCCTGGTACTACGACCTCGTCACCCGCGGACCGCGTGCAGCCGAACTAGGATTGCGGGTTCGCCTGTTGGTCCCGTACCTCGCAAAGCCCTTTTACCAGCTGGCAAAAGGACGCTTGGGGACATGGGAGCCGGTCTTCTTCGGTCTTTTGGTGGCCAATGCTTTGCTCGTCGCCACAACGGCCTACTTTCTGGTCCTCGTGGGTTACCGGCAAGTGGGCGACTACGGGACCGCGCTGCTGGGTGCAGCTCTCTATCTGCTGAATTTCGACATTGCGAATGTTCGGCTTTCCGGATTGGTTGATTCGGGCGAGGGATGCTTCCTGATGCTCGTGGCGTGGTCTTTGCTTTCGGACCGGTGGTGGCTTCTTCCGCTTTGGGGGGTGCTGGGAACTCTGGCCAAGGAGTCCTTCGTTCCGCTTTCGATAGCGTTTGGAGTAACGTGGTGGCTGGTCTCGGCGGACCGAAACTCGAATCGGATCTCCCGAGGGCTGTGGGTGGCGGCCATGACGATAACCGCCTTGGTTACGATGACCGCAGTGCAATCAGCAGCGACAGGGCACACGGTCTGGCCTTGGGAATTTGCAGCCGCAATGAACTCGAGATCGAACTACGCTGCAAACTTCGTGAGGTCGCTTGTGGACCGTAACTTCTGGTACATCTTCGGATGGCTGTTGCCTTTGGGTATCTGGCGCCTGCGATGCTTGCCACGCGCCTGGGTGTTGGCGTCGGCGAGCGCAGCGTTCTTGGCCTTGTTGATGAACGCGTATTATGGTGGCCAGCCTGGAACTGCGGGGAGAGCCATATTTAGCGTAGGTGGCCCGATCCTGAGCCTCTGCGTGGCGATCCTTCTGTGCCGACCGGCAGACGCCCTCAACACCAAGATTACGCGGGCATAGCGGCCCTGTCGTTCAGGTGTTAGCCCAGAAGAGCCGGTAGTGGGTCAGTTTGGTGTCGTAGCGGCGAGTTTACCTCGCCAAATGGCGGCGTAAAGCCGCCTCTACATCAAATTGACCCACTACCGAAGAGCCGCTTGCTTTCGAAGCTGCCGTTGTTGGCGCGAACGTTCGGCGGTAGCACCATTCCGCACGGAGGATTCAACTCTTGGCTTGGAATCGAACTGTCGGTCTCCTCCTGATGCTAGCTTGCAGTCAGGGGCTTGTTGCTCAGGTTTCGGCTCAGGGTCCGGTCGTGATCCGCGTGGACGCCTCCGCCAGGCAAGGACTGTGGAAGCCGATTTGGACCTATTTTGGTTACGATGAACCGAATTACACCTACACACCGAACGGCCGGAAGCTCATCTCCGAGCTCTCCGCACTTAGCTCGACTACGGTGTGGATTCGCACCCATCACCTTTTGTGCACGGGCGACGGCACGCCTGCATTGAAGTGGGGCTCCACGAATGCCTACACTGAAGACCCGTCCGGAAGGCCGGTGTACGACTGGGCGATTGTCGACAAGATCTTCGACACCTACGAGCAGGCAAGAGCCAGGCCCTTCGTGGAGATCGGCTTCATGCCGGAGGCCCTCTCTTTGAAGCCCGAGCCTTATACCCGGCGCTGGCCGGCGCCCGACGATGGAACTGGCTGGTCCTATCCGCCCAACGATTATCACAAGTGGGCTGACTTGGTCTCGCAGTGGGTGCAGCACTCAATGGATCGGTACGGCAAAAGCGAGGTCGAGTCCTGGTACTGGGAAGTGTGGAACGAACCTGACATCTCCTATTGGCGAGGAACGCCCGAAGAATACGACAAGCTCTACGATTATGCCGCGATGGCCGTGAAGCGCGTCCTTCCTGCCGCCCGGGTTGGCGGACCGGCGTCAACCGGCCCGGCGAATCCCAAGGCGGCGGCCTTTCTCCAACAGTTTCTCGAGCACTGTGACCACGGAACGAACTACGCCACGGGCAAGGCCGGTGCGCCCCTCGATTTCATTACTTATCACGCCAAAGGCGCTCCAAAGCTGATTGACGGACATGTCCAGATGGGCCTTGGGCACAATCTGCAGGATGTGGCGAAAGGATTTGAGATCGTCGCGTCTTTCCCCGAGTTCCGGAACCTCCCAATTATCCTTAGCGAATCCGATCCCGAAGGTTGTGCGGCCTGCTCGGCGCGGCTGTACCGTCAGAATGCGTATCGCAACGGGGCGCTCTACCCCTGCTATACCGCGGCCGCCCTGAGCAGCGTCTTGACTCTGGCGGAGCGGCAAGGAATAAATATCGAAGGCATGCTGACCTGGGCGTTCGAGTTCGAGGGCCAGCCTTACTTTGATGGTTTGCGGACGCTGGCGAGCAACGGCGTCGACAAGCCCGTGCTGAACCTGTTCCGGATGGCAGGCTTGATGCGGGGCGACCGCCTGAAAGTGGTGAGCAGCGGCGCCGTCGGACTCGACGCGATCCTGGAGGCCAGTGTTCGCATCCAGCCCGACGTGGATGCGATCGCGACCCGCTCCGATCGCGAGGTCTCCGTCCTGGTGTGGAACTATCACGACGACGACTTGCCAGGCCCAGACGCGCTGGTCACCCTCGCGATCAGCGGAGTGCCGGGCGTCCGGCGAGTTCTGGTGCGTCACTACCGGATTGACTCCCACCACAGCAATGCATACGCAGTCTGGAAAGAGATGGGATCCCCCCAGAATCCCTCCCCCGAACAGTACGCTCGGCTTGAGGCAGCCGGAAACCTGGAGCTGCTGAACTCACCAAGCTGGGAGTGGACGGAAGCCGGCGCCGCAGCCATAAAGTTCTCTTTGCCCCGGCAGGCTGTGTCATTGGTTCAGTTAAGCTGGTAACAGGCTCACTGTGACACGTGGTCAGGCAACACGAGCCGTAGACGTAAACGTAACGTCTGCGCAACCTTGCTGAAAGCGTCAGGGGATTTGAATCCGATATGCAGGTCACGAGCCGGCCAAGGAGTCGGTAGCCGGGGTTACAGGGCGACGTTGAAGCACAAAGAAGAAGGCAGCGGCCAAAGAGGAGAAAGCGGTGACGGCTCCCAGAACAATAAATGCGCCTTGCCAACCGGAAGCGAGCGAAATGCGAGCTACCGCGTCGCCCGACAAAATCCCACCGAGGTATCCAATGCCATCAATGATTCCGGAGGAAGTGGCCGCTCCTTGCTTGCCGCCAAAGTCCAGCGCCATGGCGCCGGCGAGATAAGAGTAAGGACCGATCATGACGAACCCCACGAGCGCCACTAGCGCCACGGCCAGGTTGTGAGGCGCACTGGCTCGAAGCGAAGCGAGCCAGAAAAGCGCGAGCGTGGCGAAAACAAGTCCAGCGAACGTAATCGTTGCCCGTCCCCCGCGCCCCAACCGGTCGCTTAGATAGCCAAAAAGCAGGACTGAAAACCCTCCGAACAGCGGGAAGAGGGCGCTGAACTGGGCGGATTTGCCTTGGCTGAAGCCAAGCCCTTCATAAAAGTAGGTTGGCGTCCAGGTATTGAATGTCTCCCGAACGAATGTGCAGCCCAGGGATAGAGCACAGACGATCCAGAAGGCAGGGCTGCGGAACAATGGTCGAAGCAGCGCTGCAACACCGCCCGGCCGCTTCTTGTCACCTCGGTTTGCAAAGAGGTTGTCGGGGTTCACGTCGGGTTCTGGTTCCCCGATATCGGTGCTTGATTCCTTGAGCAGCAGGAGATTTGCCAAGAAGAGCGCAAACAGGCTGAAAGCGGCAACCACGAATATGCTGCGCCAGCCCAGACCGTGAGCGATCAAGACGCCCATGAAATGCCGGCCAATGGCGTCGCCAAACAGGTAGCTGAGGCTTATAGCACCCATCGCCGTGCCGTAGGTAGCAAATGAAAACCAGCGCGAGGTGATCTTTACCATTCCCGCCCAGGCTGCGGACTGGACGAGGCGGTTGCCAATCCAGGCTGCCGCGAACACGGGCAGACCCCCGCTGGCGGCGGCAATCAACGTGCACAAAACCGATCCGCCCATCGCGGCGAGAAATTGGCGTCTGCCTCCCCAGAAATCCGCCAGCCCGCCCAGAGAGATTTTGCCGAGCGCATACGCCAGCACGCCCAAAGAAACAATCTGGCCGAGACGGATGCGTGCCTCTGCTGCCGGAACGCCGCGTGCCACTAAATCGTCAATGATCAGCGGCAGGGTTACGGAGAAATTCGAGCGACAAGCGTAGAAACCGGCGTAGCCGGTCATCAGCAAGATGACGATCAGAATCTGGTGGCGCAGCAATCGCCGGTTTGTAATCTGTTGGCCCATGCAGGCTGTGTCAGCCATCCCGGTGTCATTCCCGCGAAAGCGGGAATCCAGCTCGTCTTGGTGACGTGGACCCTCGCTTACGCGGGGGTCACGAAGACTTATGGACGCTCACCGCGCTGAAGTCGCGCCTCGATTGCGTCGAAGACCGCATCGAAGTCAGAAACGCCATCGATCACATAATGAGTACCGGCATGCAATAAACGTTCGCGGCCAGTCTGAAGGCGCACTTCCCGTTCTGCCGGCGAAAGCGCATCGAATTGCGCTTGTGTCAGGCCAACCATGTTTCCAGTTCGAACAACTCCCACCGTCCACATGCCAGCGTTGAGGCCTTCTTCGGTGTCGGCCACGGTGTCGCCGACTTTCACGAAGGATTCGAGTGGGAAAACCTTCAGCCGTACGGCGATCTCGTAACACATCCAGGGCAGAGGGCGCCCCCCGCCGACGTCGTCGGGGACGAGAGAACAATCCGGTTTATAACCTTGCGTGGCAGCTTTCTCGAGGAGGATCTCCAACATTGGCCGCGTGTAGCCTGTCGTACTGCCGATCTTCAGGCCGCGCCGGCGCATGCGCTCGACAGCATCCGCAACTCCGGGGATGAGGTCCGAGTCCTGGTCAAGGCGAGCCAACTGCACGGGCTGAAAGTCGTGGTACAACTCCTCGACGTCGGATTCCGTTGCCTGCCGGTTGGAATGTTGCCGCCACGCCTCCCCGACACGCGGACTACGAAGCAGTGAGCGGATGTGGTCCTTTTTCAGCAGGCCCATATCGCGGCGGACTTCGTCGTCGGAGACCGCTATGCCCCTTTCTCGAAACACCTGCTGCATGGCCCGGATAGGCGAAAAGCTTCCGTAGTCGACCGTGGTACCGGCCCAGTCAAGAATGGCAGCTTGCAGCTTGCCGTGGTATTTCTTATGCGTCTGACTGAAGTCATTCATTTCATACTCCCCAAGGTTGTAGCGCGGGCGTCTCGCCCGCTGTGGCGGGAGCGTCCCGCTCCCGCACGCAGGAAACTTAACGGCTCTTGGCCCAAGAACTCCATCGCAACCCCAGACGAGGGCAAGAGGACGCGGGCAGGATGCCCGCGCCACAGCGGGCGAGACGCCCGCGCTACATCCGGCCGATCTGCATATGTTTGAGCGTCTCCCCAACCGCAGCGACGAGCGCCTTCAAATCTTCGGGGAAGATGTGGCCGATGGTGCCAATCCGGAAACAGTCTGCGTCGCTGACCTTCCCGGGGTAAATCACAACGCCTCTTTGACTAAGGAGCTGATAGAACCGGCTGAAATCGAAGTTGGGATGTTTGGGATAACGGAATGAAGTAATGATGCTGCTTTGGTGCTCTGGGGCAAGATAGGCGTTAAAGCCCAACTCCTTCATGCCTTCGGCCAAGACCTTCTGGTTCGCAGCGTAGCGAGCGGCGCGTCCGCCAATTCCGCCTTCCCGGTCCAACTCTTCAAGCGCCTGCCAGAAGCCCAGGAGGACATGCGTTGGAGGCGTGAAACGGAACTGTCCGTCGGCTTCCAACCCTTTCCACTGCGACACGAGATCCAAGCTCACACTGCGCGCCAGGTGTTCGGCTTCCAACAGCAGTTCCCGACGAGCCAGCACAAAAGCAAATCCCGGCACACCCTGGATACACTTGTTCGCCGAGGAAACGAGGAAGTCGATTCCCCAGCTTCCCACCTCCATTGGCATTCCTGCAAAGCTGCTCATCGCATCCACAATGAACGCGCGGCCCTGCTCCTTCACCACACCCCCAATTTCGCGCACCGGATTCATGATCCCCGTGGAGGTCTCGCAGTGGATGGTTCCGACGTGGGTGATAGCCGGATCGCGCGCCAGAGCCTGGCGAGCTTCGGCAGGATCGACCGGCCGCCACTCGGGGAAGAGAAGGGTTTCGGTTGCGATACGCAACGTGCGTGCGATCTTCGCCATGCGGTGTCCGTAGGCGCCGTTGATCAGAACCAGCAGCTTGCCGTCGCGCGGCAGCACCGAGGAGATGACGGACTCGATCGCGAAGGTGCCGGAGCCCTGCATCAGAACGGCCTCGTAGGAGCCGTCGGCAACATCCCCCAACTCCAGCAAACGGCGGCGGATTTTTCGCACCACTTCGAGGAATTCCGTGTCCCGCGAGCCCAAGTCCCGCAGCATAGCCTGTTTGACGGTTTCGCTGGTGGTGAGCGGACCTGGCGTAAAGAGGAGTTTATCCTTTTCCATCTGCGATGAATCTCCGCAACCTTACAAAGTGGCGCCGGCGGACGTAGGCCCGCCGGCGCCGCACGTAATCCTACCACGCGCTAGAACTGGAAGCGAAGTGCCATCTGGATGGTACGAGGTCCGGCCTGCGCCACGCCTTGGGCGTTGGAGATGTGCCCGAAGCTGCCGGTGATGTTCATGTTCGGCTCGCCCCAGTTGACGATGTTGAACAGATTGGAGAATTGCGCCTCGTACCGGAAAGCGAAGCGCTCGTTCAAGTGGAACGTCTTGCCCGCCGACATCGAGAAGGTCACCGCCCCCGGTCCCTCTAGAATGCCGACGCCGCAGTTGCCGAAGCGTCCGATGGGCTCGGCCGTACCGCTGGCATCCACGGGATGGGCTGGTACGTCATAAGCCGACACGTTGAAGAAGGCCGCAGTGGTAGGGTCTGAAAGGTAACCGTTCGCTCCAGCGGAGCAGTCCGGGCGCTGCTGACTCACCGAGCGCTGGTGAGGGTTCGTACCCGAAGAGTCATAGACGGTGCTCGGGTAGTAAGGAGTCTCCCAGAAGCCCGAACGAAGAAAGGTGATTCCGGTGACATTCCAGCCGCCGAGTGCGAGGTCAGCGGCACGGCTGGAGTTAGCGAGGTAGGTCTTGCCGCGGCCGAACGGCAGCTCGTAGACAAACGTGCTGATGAAGCTGTTGCGCGGATCGTAGAAGGCGTTTCCGATGTCGGGCTTGATGTCGTAAATGTTGTTGACGTTGCCGCCGTTGTCGCCTTGCCCTCCGGTGGGAATGGCCGAATTCGGAGCCGTGCCCAACGCATTGGTCTTATTGCGAGACAGGGTGTAGCTGTTGGTGAAGCTCAGCCCGTGCCCGAAGCGCCGATTCAATTCGAGCATAAGCGCGTCATACCTGTCGCTCGGTCCGTTGTTGCGCGTCAGAACCTCGGCGAAGTTGGGGAACTTCAGGTTCTGCTGGCGTAGCGCGGGGGTGGCCGTCAGAGCAGCGTATCCGTACACGGTCTGACCGGTGCTCGGATCGGTGTAGGACGCCGTATTCGGCGCCACCTGGTTCAGGTTCGGGCTATAGATCAGGTCCACGGTGTGCGAGCCCGTGTAGCTGACCCGTAACAACGTCTGGAAGCCGAGGTTTTGTTCAAACGCCGCATTCCACTGGTAGACTCGCGGATCCTTCAGATCCCATTGGTTGGCGCGGCGATAGCCCGGGAACGAAGCGACGCCCGGCGTCCCGGAGAAAATGTTGCTGAAGTTCAATATAGGAGTGGTCGTGGTGGGGAGATAGGTCCCATAGTAGCTGGTATCGATACCCAGCAACGAATAGAGCACTGCCCCCATGACCGGTACCGAGTACACGCCAGCGGAAGCGCGCACTACGGTGTTATGACTGGATGACGGGCTCCAAGTGAAACCCAAGCGGGGTTGGATGTTATCCCAATAGGTATAACGCATCCCAGGACCGAGGCCGACTGTGTTGCCCAGCACAAAAGGAGTGTCCCCTACAGCTTCCTTCCAAAGTGGATTGATATTCTCACCTGGATTCAACACCAGTTGACCGCCCGGAACCTTATAGTTAAAGTTGCCGAGTTGGTTGGTGGCATCCACCATTGGAGGGTTGACCTCGTAACGCAGGCCCGCCGTCAAGGACAGGTCAGGACGGATCTTCCACTCCGTCTGGGCGAAGCCGTCGTAGTGGTACCCGTAAGGTTTGCCGTCGGGGCCGTTCTGCGCTTGCAATCCATAATCCACATCCCCTTGGAGTAACTGCGCCACCGCACAAGCATCGGGGTAAGTGGAAATTTCCGCCCCGGAACATGTATACGCGCCGCTAATGATGTAGTCCCCGTATTCGTCGCCGAGGTTGAAGGTGATGTTGTCACGGTAGTTTATACGCCGGAAGTCGAAGCCGAACTTCGAGGTCCAACGATTGTGGATCCAGCTCAGGTTGTCGCCCAACTCGAAGACGCCATTCCCTTCTACGCGCGGGTGCCCGAATGAGTCCGTGTAGCCGCCCAGCAGGTTCCCGACGTAGAAAACGGGTACGCCGCCCAGCCCGTTCTTGGGCGGGCCGGGCAGGCCGGTGATGCCCAGTTCTGAAATGATAGAGTCGCCCTGCTTCGCCTGCGGAAAGCTGTAACTAAAGTCCGCGCGCGTCCACCCGCCCCGCAGCTCGTTCATGAGGTCAGGCCGGATGACCCAATTGTAGGAGACAGCCAGATTTGTGGCGTCCAGGGTGGTTGTGAACGTCCCCATGAGGGGATTGTAGCTCTCGTCGCCGCTGGTTCCCAGTGCGCCGATGGCGGCCGTGGGGTCCGTCCCCGTGTCCGTGGGGTTCTTCTGCGTGATACGGAAGAAGATGCGGTGGTTAGCATTGAAGATGTAGTCGAGGCGCCCGTCGTACCCATTCTCGGAGTACTTGCCCGGTATGGTCGTCACCAGGTTATTACCGGTCGCGTCAATGTTCGCACTGCTGTTGGTGGGCGTGGGGAAAAACAGCGGGAGGATCTTGGCTGCCGTCGGATTGATGCTGGTGATTTTGTTGCCGGGGATGAGCTGCCCGGTGAGCGGGTTCGTCAGGGTCAGACCTGGAACCCCGGATAAGTCTCCGCCGGCCCATGCCGTCGGGATGGTCTGGGTTGCGATGAGGGGATTCTGGTTCAAACGCACACCTTCATAATCGAAGTAGAAGAAGGCGTGATCTTTGATGATTGGGCCACCGATGGAGTCGCCGAGGGTGTTCGCGTTCAACGACGGGTTGTAGTCGGCGATCGGGTCCATGGAGTTCCAGCTCTTGCGCTGGAGGAACCAAAAGGCGCTGCCGTGCAGTTGATTCGTGCCGCCCTTGGTGACTACGGTCAAGTCGGTGGGCTGCGCGTATTCCGCGCTGTTGCCCGCGGTGTTGACACGGAATTCCGCGATGCCCTCGACGGAGGGAAACAGGTCTTTAGTCGGGCCACCATAACGGACCAACTGTATCGAAGTACCATCGAGAGTGAACGACGTCGCCGTGGGCAACTGGCCGGAGAAGGTCAGGTTCCCGCCCGGGTCCTCGTTCACGCCCGCGCTAAGCGTTGCCGTGGTGATGGGGCTGGGAGCATTGGTGGCGCGGAAGTTGAGGGCTAACGAATCAATCTCCTTGCCCGACATCGAGCTGGACTGGGTAAGGTCTTCGCTGACCACTTCTTGGTGGGAGGTGACCACGACTTGCTGGCTCACGCTCTGCACTTGCAGTTTGAAATCCGAGCGCACGGTTTCGCGCGCTGGCAGAACAACGTCCACGTTCTTTTCCGTCGCGAAGCTCGGCGCGGAAACAGTGATCGTGTAGTTGCCGGGCTCCATATTCACGAAGAGGTAGTCGCCTTGGCTGTCGGTGTGAGTTGTTTGCGTCACGCCTGTGTCCTGGTTACGTGCTTCGACTTCGGCGTTCGGGATAACGGAGCCGGTACTGTCAGTGACGGTTCCGACGAGTACTCCATAGGTTGACTGGCCCAGTCCCCGAGGACTTAGGCCGAGAACGAACGTAATTGCGACCAAAACGGGAAGCCACTTTAGCCCTGACTTAGCACACTTCATAGTAGTTCCTCCTTCGGTTTTTTCGAACTCCCTTCGAGTTTGGAAGGGGCGATTCTAGTCAGGGAAGGTCAAGCCCAGATTACAGGACGGTCAACTCACAGTTAAATCCTTCCAACCTTGTCCTCATACTCGCGTCGAATCTGCTCGTATAACTCCACGCTGCGCGCCACAAAGCAATTCGCCCCTAGTAGTAGCTGCCGCTTTTCGACTTGGGGATTCGGGTTAAGTGTTGGAAAAAAGCTGAAGAAGTAAGGTATATACTTGCAGGCTTGCTGTTGGTGAGGGGCGGAGCCGCTTGCGGCGATGAGGCCAGTTGACATACGTGCGAACTGCCCACGACAACTGGAGGGAGGTAGGCCATGAGTGCTGAGCTTTCGAAAAGACTGGTGATTCTATCCGGGCCATCCTGTGTCGGTAAGAGTCCACTCGAAAGGGCGCTTGCCAAGTTCCATCCGGAGTTGCGCCATGGATTGCGCAAGCTTGTTCTTTACAACAGCCGGGCCCCCAGGCCAGGTGAGCTGGAGGGGGTCGACTACCATTTCCGCCTACGGAGTCAGATCGAGGCCTTGCGCGCGGAAAGTCGCTATGCCGTTTTGGACGTGCGAGGAGATCTGCAAGCGCTGGATATCGAAGAGTTGCGGGCCTTGCTGAAAGAGAGCCATGCTTTCTTCGAGGGAAATCCTTTTGTGGGGCGAGCCCTCCAGACGCATCCCGGCTTGGTTGGCATTAACCGGCTTAGCATCTTCCTTTCACCTATTTCGAAGGAAGAGGTTATCTACCTCCAGGCGCCGGAGCGCAATGTTTCGCTTCCCGACCTGGTCACAGAGATCATGAGGCGCAAACTGCTTCGACGTACGCGTCGCCAGAAGCTGGAGCTCTCGGCAAATGATCTCGAGAATATTGAGAGGCGCGCTGCCAGCGCGTATCGCGAACTGAGGGAAGCCTGGCATTTTGATTATGTGATCCCCAACCATGACGGAGAAGACAGCGACAACTGGGAAGCCTTCTATTATCCACTCGGAGATGCTCGAAAGGCGCTGAAGGCGTTTGCGGGACTGCTGGAGGGCAGGATCCCAGCGGAGGTGGAGAAATGGGAGGAAGAACTGATTCCTTGAAGGTCATAAATGGTTTTTGACCGCCGTCGTTGGTCTGTACATGCTTCCAGGAGGGCAAGCCGTTATGAGCCAAACCAAACCTCTTTCCACGCCGGTACTCCAGCTTCCACCGCCCGAGCACAAAGCACGCATGTCTCTTGAGGAGGCTCTTGCCGCGCGCCGCTCCGTTCGGGAGTTCAGGCGGGACCCCTTAGCTAATCGCGAACTGTCTCAGCTTCTCTGGGCAGCTCAAGGCATCACGAGCCCCGATGGCCTGCGCGCCGCGCCCTCGGCCGGGGCGCTCTATCCACTTGAGGTCTGGGTGGCGACCGCCTCCGGCTTCTTTCACTACGAACCGCACCAGCACCGGCTGACTCGACACCTCGAGCGCGACCTGCGGCCGGACATTCATCGTGCGGCCTTCATGCAGGAAGCAATCCTCGAGGCGCCGGCCGTTTTCGTAATTGCCGCTGTCTACGAGCGCATGGCGCAAAAGTATGGTGAGCAGCGAACGCCACGGTACGTCCATATGGAAGCGGGCCACTCTGCACAGAACCTGCTCCTCGAGGCAGTGGCGCTAGGGCTGGGCGGCGTTCTGATTGGCGCGTTCAACGACCGGGAGGTTGAAAGAGTCCTTTCGCTGCCTGCCGATCAGAAGCCGCTTTACCTGATCCCGGTGGGGCATCCACGCTAGCGAGGCCGGCTCGACCTCTTCACTGTCGAGTATTACGTGGGACAGGACGCTGGAATGCGGGCAGCTACCATTCCTGAGCTTTCTGGCAAATGGCGGGTTAGCAGCACATAAACTGCTTTGTTTTCACATATATTCCGGCATTCATCCGATAAGTACCTTTATTTTCTGCAAGATTCCCGCTTAGCCGCCATTTTTTCCACAGCGGTCCTTTGTTTTCATAGACATTCCCGCATTGTACGTTCAATTTTGAAGTTACTGTTTCTTCCTTCCCCTACCGCCGGTGACATCTTGTCCGGACTTCCCATGCCTGTCAAGAGCCCTCTCCATCCTGCCTCCCCTGAGTCCAGTAGGCAGTCGGCAGTAAGCAGAAGGCAGTCGGCGGTGGCGACGACGAAGAAAGCAATTCACCATTCACCATGAATTCAGAAATGCGCCTGGCACCTGACACCTGACACCTGAATCCTGAATCCTGAATCCTGTTTCTTCCACAACCCCACTACTATTCTAGCCTATCCCCTCCATTTGTCAAGAGACATAGAGTCCGCTTCGGGTAGGCATTGGAGGCAGGTATCTCCGCCGAAACGCGCAGTTTCACCACCGCGAGTCTCCCCGACGCCGCTCGCCGCTAAACCCGAACCGCCGATGGTCGAGGCGATGGCAGAACTCGCGGCAGAGGGAGCTTAGGAAGGGAATTATGTATTTGAGTTCCGTTGACAAATGGCGTAGCCTTGCGGCATGGGGGAAAAGTGGCCCGACTTCCTCTTGGCTGCTGTGGCAGCTTTGGTGGAGTTTCTGGCCATGCGATATGGGGCTACTCCGCTCGCATGGCTGGCGTGTTTCCTTTTTTGGCTCGCAATCTGGGATTTTTCAAGACGATTCTTAAAATCAACATGGTCGAAAATTGGAATCCCACTCATAGTAGTTGCCATTTTAATAGCCGCAACTGTCATTTTGCTCCGCCTTTCCTCTGATAATAAACCGGGACCTGAGCCGCAGCCGCAGCCACGCTTTTCTGTTGTTGTTAAAGGGGGAGTCATTTCTCCTGTTAAGGAGCGATCAATATTTTGGATGGTAACTTCCGTTTCTGGTAAACCAATTCTTTCTCCAGTCGCTGCAATGGCGTATGTGCATTTTACAAACCTTTCGAAAAGTCCATTTTCAATTGATGGGTACACGATCGAATTTGAGGTAAAGCCAGGAAATTGGAAAGCAGAGCCGCTCCTAGACGTTAGACATTCGGAATTATTTAACGTCGAAAACTTCAATTTCAAAAAGGCGTTCGTTTTAGATTTTTCAAACAATAGATTTGATGCTCTAGTAGAACATAAGCTAATAGATGCGAATGAAACGGTAGAAGGATGGTTGTTTTTCGAATGCTGGGAACCTAGCACTGCATGGAGAATGCGAGTGCGAGACGCGACAGGTTCAGAATCAGTCCAAATGATTTTAAACGCCCCCTTCACAATGGGAATGAACTTTGGAGCCGGTTCTATCCACGTTACTGGACAGCGCAAGGACATCAGCGGTGCTACATTTGACCCAAGAGTGGATTTAACTCAATTACCCAAGTAAATCCAACATGGAGATGGGGCAATGGGTGTCTCGGCAACGGGGGAACTGTCCCGCCCCGCATCGTTCTCATTCACGAGGCCGTCAATCGATCAGGCGTTCATCACCTTTTGGAACGCCGTCTTGAATTTTTCCATATCGTCACGCGAGCCTACGGTTACGCGCACATAGGTTGGCCAGATGGGCCAGACTCGCCCGATGTAGACGTTCTCGGCAGCCATGGCTTGTACAACTTCCTGGCCCGGACGCTTCACATCTACCATGAAGTGGTTTGCTACCGAAGGGATGAAGGAATAGTTCTTCCTGCTCATCCAATCGAAAACATCGTTTCGGATGTCGGCGACGATCTTACGGCGCTCGGGGACCAGGTTCTTGACCGCCAGGCTGGCTGAGGCGGCCACCATGGCCGTGACGGGCATGGAGGGTGGACCGTAGTCTTTCAGCTTGGTGATCAAGTCGGGACGGCCCAGTGACACTCCGGCGCGCAGGCCTGCCATGCCGTAGATTTTCGAGAAAGTGCGCAGGATGATCACATCCTTGTCCGCGCCGACCAGGCCGGTGGCGAACGGTTCTTCGCTCCAATGAATGTAAGCTTCGTCGATCATGACCACGGCGCCTGGGGGCTTGTTAGCCACCAGCCATTCGATGTCCGTCTTGGGGGTGATGGTTCCTGTGGGATTGTTTGGGTTGCAGACATAGATGAGTCCCGCGTCCGGCGAAGCCGCAGCCAGGGCTTTCACGTCGTGCGAGTAGTCCGGGCGCAAGGGAACATGGATGACCGGCGCGCCGATGAACTTCGCCGCACGGTCAGGGGCCTCATAACTTGGATCGGCGATCACCAGCGGCTTGGTCGGAGAGGTGTAGGCAAGCACGGCGCGATGCAGAGGATCGCTGGAGCCTGGAAACGCAATAGCGTAGGAAGGCTTCAGGCCCATCTGCTCAGCCAGGGTCTGAGCCATTTTGAAGCCCTCGTCGTACATATAACGTCCGCTCTTCTGCACCACGCGTTGAATTGCCTCGGCAGCCTCCGGACACGGACCCATGGGATTCTCGTTGGCGTTGATTTTCACAGCGTCCGGCGGCAATGGGCCAAGGTCGGATAGTTGCGCCAGCGCAGGTTCGTTGTAAAAGGGGAGTGCGGCTGCCGCTCCGAGCAGCAATGAAATACGCGTAAAGTCGCGGCGGGAGAAGCCTCGCCGCAGGAAGTCCCGTTCGTCGCGAATGGGAGCAATCATCTGTGCCCCTCCTCAAAGCCGCTGGGGCCGGCGCAAGGTACCGCCCTCCGGGCTACTCTTGGAATCGTGCCTTATCCGGCTCAAAACACCCTTCTGCCACCGTTGTCCGTTCAATATCACAAATGATAACCCGGAGATGCCCCGGCTTCAAGCCGGAATCTGCGGAGTCCCTGCAAAGACATGTGTGGCGCACCACGATAAAGAACATGGGGACTGGTCCACGCCACGGGCTTGATGACCCAGGCGACCCTTGGAAATGCTACAATGAGCGGGTATTTCAACCCATGGGCTTTGGCGGCCTCAACGGTCGGTACGACTTGAGCAGCAGTACTCACCGCCACCGGCAGCAAGCCAGCGACTAGACGGGGTGCGCAGGACCACCTCAAGCGAGATGCGTGATTACCAGGTGAGGCGTGGCGTCTTCCCAACCAAATCCCTCCCCGCAAAACGATGCGAATGACTCGCCGGGGTTCAAGTACGCGCCGGCATTGGCCTGCGTGCTCTTGGCGCTGATGGGCTTTCTGGCAGGCGGCGCGGCTCTGCACGAGTCGGTCACCTTTGATGAAGTGGCGCACATTGGCGCGGGTGTGAGCTATTGGCAGAAGCTCGATCTCCGGTTCAACGAAGAACATCCGCCTTTGGCGAAAGTGATCGCGGCAATCCCGTTGATTCTGCGCGGCACGCGCGTCGACTATTCCCACATTTCCTGGACCAATAGCACCACATTCCTGCCGCACGCCTTCTTGGGAGAGTGGGTATTTGGGGAATGGCTGCTGACGCGCTGGAACGATCCCGTCCGCACGCTGGCATGGGCCAGACTGCCCATGCTGATGCTCACGCTGATTCTCGGCTGGGTCGTCTTCGTCTACGCGCGCCGGCTGGGTGGCGACTGGGGCGGGTTGCTTTCAGTCGCGGCCTACGTTAGCACGCCAACGTTTATTGTTTTCGGCCCATTGGTTCTCACGGACTTGGCCGTGACCTTGTTCTGCTTGCTCACCCTCTGGCGATTCGCTGATCTTTGGCGAGAGCCTAGCCGCAAGAACGCTGCTCTCTTCGGGCTTTGCCTGGCCGGGGCTCTGCTCTCGAAATTCTCTTCCGGGCTGTTGTTCTTTGCCTTCGGAGCGTTTGCGTTGAGCACGCGCTTCCTCGCGCTGCCCGAGACCCCACAGGGCAAGCCGGAACTCCGCGCCTGGCGCCGCCTGCGCTGGCGGTGGACGCTCAAAGGCACGGTCCTGGCGGCGGCCGCGATTTATTGCTTTTACTTTCTCTTCTCTCTGAATCAGTCCACGGACGCGCTGTATCTCATCGGACACAGCGCCGCCTGGGTGCCCCTGCGCAGGCTGCTCATGCCACCGTGGCTCTACCTTCGCGGGCTGCTCTTTTTTGCGGTAGGCTCCAGTCGCCCGACTTTCATTCTCGGTCACGGCTACCCGCACGGCGTGTGGTTTTATTTCCCCGTCATGCTGGTGCTGAAATCGCCACTCGGCTTTCTTGGATTGCTGGCGCTGGCGCCAGCCATCGCGTTGGAGCAGAAGCGCCATCCGCAGCGGCTTTCCGCCATTCCTCACGCAGAGTCTTTGCGTTGGCGGGTGCTTTGGATTTCACTCGCCGTTTTCACCGCCGCCTACATGCTGCAACGCCTCAGTATCAGCATTCGGCACTTCAGTATTCCACTCATCCTCTTGATCGTGATGCTGGCGCCACTGCCACGATTGATCCAGAGCGTGCATCGCGAGGCTCCCTCCTGGGCTCGCGGCGCCACGGCGCTGACGGCGTTCCTGGCTGCCAGTTCCCTCCTCACGGCAGTGCGCGTCTATCCGAATTATTTTCCATTCTTGAATGCGCTCACCTGGAGCCATCCGGTGTACTGGTGGGCGAGCGATTCCAATGTAGATTGGAACCAGGCACTCCCCGAGGTCAGAAAATTCGCCGACCAGCGCGGCTTGAGGGTTCTCGACCTCGATCCCTACGGCGCCAACGACCCCACCGGCATTGTGCCGCAGGCGCGATTTTGGGACTGCCAGCAGCCCACACCAGAGGACGCCAATCAATGGGTTGTGGTCTCTTCCAACATGATCATGGACGGACACAACTGCTCCTGGCTGATGAAGTATCCCCACGAAATGCTGGCGGGCGGCTGCATGTGGGCGGTGCACCTGCCGCCGGCCATTCCTCCCGCCGGCGCCGCAGGAGGTCCTCCGCCGCCTTCGGAGCGCAAGATGTTTCTTGGAATGCCGGAGGACTGGCGTCCGTTCATCCTCAAGCTCACTCAGCATCCGGAACTGCTTCCGCAAGTGTGCGCAGACATAGAGGCACAGATGCGGAAGCGATATCGACATTGGTAAGTTCGCGATTCGCCGAAGGCGTTCGTAAGGCCGGGGCTTGCCCCACGGCTGTCCAAATTAGCGACTCATGCGAGCGTGCAGGGCGGCAGAGCCGCAGTCATCTCGGACCGGATGGAGCATGATCCAGACAAGCTTGGGGCAAGCCCCGGCCCTACAAAACTGGTGCGGGCAATTTTCAAGAATCAGGTGTGACAGGACACTCGCTTCTGCTCTATGGCTTCGGAGGCTGCTGCCCGGCGCTCGGCGGCGGCGTTGCCGGGTTCGCAGGATTGGCGGGCGGAGGCGCCGGCTCAGCTTTCTTCTCCGCTCCGCCTTCCGGTTGCGGCGGGGGCTGGAATTCTTCGGGCCGAATCGGTTTTCGCGGCATCATCTCGTCGCGCATGGCGGCGTTGTAAACGAAGCAGGCCACAATCACTGCGGCCTGCTTCAGATCCTCGGCGCGGACGTGCTCGTAGACGTCCAGGTTGGAATGATGGGTAAGCGTGCCGTAGTCCAGCGGGTCCTGGATGAACTGGAATCCCGGGATGCCCACGGCGTCGAACGAGATGTGGTCCGTGCTTCCGGTGTTGCGCATGGTCAACGTGGTCATGCCAAGATCGCGGAAGGGTTCCATCCATTTCTGAAATATGGGCTCGACCTGGGCATTGCCCTGCAAGTACACGCCGCGAATTTTGCCGGCGCCGTTATCCAGGTTGAAGTACGCCGAGACCAGCTTCTGTTCCGGCTTCAACTGCAAGGGGCCGGTGGGTCGGCGCATGAACGAGGGCACGTTCTCGTCCCTGGGAGTGGTGGGTTCCGGCCGCCCTCCGAAGTGGTTCTTCACGTATCCGCGCGAGCCCAGCAGTCCCTCTTCTTCACCCGACCACAGCGCAACGCGAATTGTCCGCCGCGGCTCGACGCCGAGCTTTTTCAGCAGACGCACGGCCTCCATCGCCACCACTACTCCCACGCCGTTATCGGTGGCGCCTTCGCCGCCGTGCCACGAATCCATGTGCCCGCCGAGCATCACCAGTTGGTCTTTGAGCTTGGGATCGGCGCCGGGGATGTCGGCAACAGTGTCGTAGGCCTTGTCGTCATCGTCGTAGAACTGCGCTTCCACGTTCACTTCCACTTCTACCGGCACTTTCTTGGCCAGCAGGCGCGCCATGCGGCCGTAGTGCTCCACCGAGAGCGTGATGCGTGGAAAACTGATGGTCTTGCCCTTTTCGTAGCTTCCGCCTGATTGAACGAAGATGGTGCCGTCCTCGCCGGGCAGCCGGGTGATATCCAGCACGGCCGCCACGTGCTCATCAGTGAGGAACTTTTCCAAGTCCCGCTGAAACTGGAAGCGCTGCGCGAACTGCTGCCGGTTGGCAGGAGTGCCGGGACCGCCAGGGCCGCCGACGGGAATCTGGTATTCAGCGGTCTTCGCCAGGTCAGCGTCGTCGTCGCGTCGGAAAAGCGGCTTATCGCTGGGATCGGGGACGCGCGCTTCGCCGACGAGCACGATCTTGCCCGCCAGTTTGCCCTTGTACTTCTCGAGGTCTGCGGACGTCGAAGCGACCAGTTGCGTCACCTCGCCCCGGATCGGACCATTTGTCCCTGGCGTCCAGGCCTCTGGCAGCGCCAGGAATTGCATGATGTCGGGCGAGAGCATGCGAACTTCGCAAAGTTGGTACGCCCAACCGCGACCGAAAGTGCCCCAGGCCTCCAAGTGCGCATTGACAAGACCCCACTTGGCGAACTGGTCGCGCGTCCACTCGTTGGCCTTCTTCATGTTGGGCGAACCCGTCAGGCGAGGGCCGATGTCGTCCGTGAGGTGGCTCATAATGTCCATCACTTCGCCGTGGCCGAATTCCTCCTCCCGCAAGCGCGTGATGAACTCGAGGTCCGGGATCTCCGGCTTCGGGATAGCGGGCGCCGCGGCCTCGGCAGGCGGAGTCTCTTTTGGTTTCTTGGCGCCGATGAGATTGCCGGCGAAGAGCAAAACTGTAGCCGCTAGAAGTGCTGCGGCCATTGGACTGTAGCTTCGAAATCGAGTTTTCATGAGATCAGTTGCGCCTCCACGTGAAAAAAGTCGCCCCTGAGAGTACCCAACCGCGCCAGGATATGCAAGCTCGAACCTCAATCTCCCAGGGCTGCGTTGAAGTCGCTTTGGGATGGCGCCTTTCGGGGACTATGACCCGACCCTGGAAAGTCACCACAGCGAATTCTGCCCATCCTTTCAATTGACAGCACTGCAGGGCCGTCTTGCGGAGGTTGCCGACCCGGCACGCATGTGCCCCGAACTCCTGGCACCTGAAACCTGGCACCTGACACCTGACACCTGACACCTGTTCTTCCCCACCTACCTCCTACGACCTATCACCTGGCGTCTAACGCCCTTTCTTTTCAATAGCATTACGGCCTCGATGGGCTAAGTACATCTGTTTTCGACAACATTCCCGCTTCACGGCCAGTTTTCCACAGCGGCCCTTTGTTTTCAAGGACATTCCCGCATTGATCGTTCAATTTTAACTCTTCCACCATTCCCACACTCTGCGCGTTATCGGGCGAAATGTCGCTTGCGACCATCTCCTCTGTTTTCTCCAGCCCCGCACCATCATCCTGTCCGGCAGGGGCGACCGGGCGGTCGGCAGCATCCTTCCGCAGCCTCAGCAATATCCTCACCTTGCGGTCAATGGAGTGGTCCAGGGCGGCTTCTTGCCTCAGCATCATCTTC
>Ga0326728_10001107_pt1 | contig 97777 bp, 76 predicted proteins | sample MB3enrmetagenome_FD_207602 | JGI IMG/M metagenome (GOLD analysis project Ga0326728, IMG submission 207602) | Lab enriched peat soil microbial communities from McLean, Ithaca, NY, United States - MB31MN | ecosystem: Environmental > Terrestrial > Soil > Wetlands > Peat | place: USA: New York...
TCCGCATCCTCGGGTTCCATTCCGACAATGGAAGCGAATTCATCAATCACACGGTGGCGAAGCTGCTGAACAAACTGCTGGTGGAACAGACCAAATCACGGCCGCGGCACTCCAATGACAACGGCTTGGTGGAAGCCAAAAACGGGGCGGTGATTCGGAAGCACATGGGATACGACCACATTGAGGCGCAACACGCGGAAGCGATCGAAGCGTTTTACGAAGAACACTTCAACCCGTATCTGAACTTTCACCGGCCGTGCGGAGTACCGGAAGTGGTGACCAACCGCAAAGGAAAACAGAGGAGGATCTATCGTTGGTACGCCACGCCCTGGGAGATTCTGCGGCAGACGCCGGACATGGCGCGCTACCTGCGGGAGGGTATGACGCGGGCCGAGCTGGAACGACAGGCCGGGACGAAAAGCGACACGGAGGTTGCCCGTCGGATGCAGGAAGCCAAGCAAAAACTGCGGGCCGGATTCCGACAGAAAAGGAGTGCATGAAGACGGACGGCGGTGGAAATGACGGGCCATGGACGCCGAGGAAAACCAAAAGCAGGTTTCCCTCCGCGCCCACAGCCCTTGGAAATCGCTGCGCGATTCCCACATTCCCACCGCCGCGACGGGTTCTTGTTTTTGACCAAAAACAGAAAAGGAGGCCTGGCGGCGGATTTCCTCCTCTCCAGGCTCATTGTTCGATTAGAAAATGCTCACTATAGTGATGATGACCCTCGATCCACCGCTGCGCCACGCCCTGGGAGTATTCGATTCGGGCGTCGGCGGGCTCACTGTTCTGCGGGCGTTACAGCGCCGCATGCCGTACCGGGATTTCGTGTATCTGGGCGATACGGCTAGAGTTCCGTACGGGCGCAAGCCGCCGGAGATGGTGGCGGAATTCTCCCGAGGCATCGCCGGGTTCCTGTGCGATTTGGGCGTGGAAGGGCTTGTGGTGGCGTGCAACACGGCTTCCGCGGTGGCGCTGCCGGGCCTGGCCGAGCACTGCCCGGTTCCGGTGTGGGGCGTGATTGACCCCGGTGTGGAAGCGGCGACACGCGCCACCCGGTCCGGCAGCGTGGGAGTGATCGGCACCAAGGGGACGATCGCCAGCGGGGCCTATCAGCGGCGCCTGGAAGCGCAGGGACTGCGCGTTTGGGCGCGGGCATGTCCCATGCTGGTGCACGTGGTGGAAGAAGGGCTGGCCAATTCGCCGGAGGCTGAGCTTCTGGCGCGGCATTATCTGGCGGGCCGCCCGGAGATCGACACCTTGATCCTGGGGTGTACCCACTATCCGCTGCTAAGGGATACGCTCGAACGCGCCGCGGGTCCCGGCGTCACCCTTGTGGACAGCGCCGAGGTCACCGCGGAAAAGGTCTGCGGCGCGTTTGGGACTGCGCCCGCCTGCGCTACGGAAGAACGCCCCGCCGAAGGACGCGTACTCCAGTTCGTCACGGGCGATCCAGCGGCGTTCGCCCACACTGCCAGTGTGAGCGGCCTCAATCATCTGCCACAGCTAATTCAGCAGGCGGCCTTGGCGCAGATACGCGGGCGTGTCTAGATCCTCCAGATCGAGATCCAGCACGGGATCGTTCTCGGCAATCGACGCTGGTTTCTGCTGAGTTTCCACCACCGGCGGCGCGATGACGGGTGGTGGCGCCGGTTCCGGCAGCCGCGCCTGCACGCGCACCACGGGCGTGGCATTCACCATGGCCCGCTCCGTAACCGGCGCGTTCTCCGGTTGAAAACCGGTCGCGATCACCGTGACTTTCACCGCGTCCGCCAAGGACTCATTCAGAATCACTCCGAAGTTGATCTGCACATCGTCGCAATGGGCCGCTTCGCGAATAATGGTGCAGGCCTCGTTGACTTCGTGCAGGCCCAAGCGGCTCGATCCCGTGATGTTAATCAGGATGCCGCGCGAGCCGGTGATGCGGGAATCTTCCAGCAGCGGGCAACTGATGGCTTGCCGCGCGGCTTCCACCGCGGCCTTCTCGCCGCGTCCGGTGGCGGTTCCCATCATGGCGTAACCCATCCCCAGCATGGTGGCGCGGATATCCGAGAAATCGCGGTTGATCAACCCGGGAGTCACGATGATGTCGCTGATCCCTTGCACCGCCTGGCGCAGCAGGTCGTCCGCCACTTTAAAGGCTTCAAAAAAACTGGTGCCCCGAGGGACCAGGGCGAGCAGCCGGTCGTTCGGTATGGCAATCACCGTATCGGCCGCCGCCGCCAGTTTGGCGAGACCTTCCTCCGCCAGGCGCATGCGGCGCAGGCCTTCGAATCCGAACGGCTTGGTGACCACCGCAACGGTGAGGGCGCCGAGTTCCTTGGCCAGGCTCGCGATTACGGGTGCCGCACCGGTGCCCGTGCCGCCGCCCAGGCCCGCGGTGACGAACACCATGTCCGCGCCTTGCAAGGCCTCCACAATACGGTCCGTGTTTTCGAGCGCGGCCTGGCGTCCGATCTCGGGATCGGCGCCGGCGCCCAAACCGCGGGTCACCTTGCTGCCGAGTTGCAGCGTGTTGGGAACCTTGGCCGCCTTGAGCGCCTGCAGATCGGTGTTCATGGCGTAGAACTCCACGCCCTCCACACCTTCCTGCACCATCCGCGCCACAGCATTCGAGCCGCCGCCGCCCACTCCGAACACCTTGATAAGCGTCCCGATGTGCGGTTCTTCCTCGATCTCGTACTTCAAATCGTCCATGTCGGAATCGATAAGTGCCATTTAGTCACCTCCCGGTTTTCGGCCCTACTTCAGAATTCTCCCCAGCCAGCCAAAAGTCTGTCTCTGACGTTCCATGTGCAACTTCAATTTGGCCGAATACATCGCCAGCCCGGCCACCGTGCACCACTCCGGATCGTTCAGGCTCTTCGGCCAATCCCTGATACCCACCGCCAGGCCAAAGCGGGACTGGCAATGCAGCTCCCGGTCCGCCACATCCAGCAGCTCCGGCAGTTTGGCTCCGCCACCCGCCAAAAACACACCGCCGAGCAGCGCATTTTCCATTCCCACGCGAGCCAATTCACTTCGAACCTGCTTAAACAGGTCGTTGGCGCGCGATTCCAGAATCAGGTCGATGGTCTTCCTGCGCGCCTGTCGAAATTCGCGGCCCTCGGGCGTGGGCAGTTCCACCCAGGCGTTTTCCGGGGTGTGCTCAGCTTTGGCAAAACCATATTCCAGCTTCACCGTTTCGGCGTCGCCCTGGCTGATGATGAGGCCGCTGGCCAGGTCGTTGGTGAAGTGGTCGCCGCACACGCGGACGGTCGAAGCCAGGTACACGGCGTCGCCGTAGTACACCACCATCTCGGTCGATTCGCCGCCTATATCCACCAGGGCGACTCCGTCGCGGCGGTCCTCGGGACGCACCGCCGCATAACACGCCGCTTGCGCCTCGAAAATTGTTTCCTCGACTCCCAGGTGCGCCAGGTTGACGGCGCCCACCAGCGCGCTATGCTCCTGCACGGATCCCGTTACCAGGTGGACATTGATCTCCAGGCGCGAGGCCGGCATTCTGCGAGGATCGTGGTGGCCGGGATGATCGTCCACCACGAAATCCTGCGGATAAAGCTGGAGCACCATGCGGTCTTCCTGCAATTGCACGCGCGATGCGCGATCCACCACCCGATTTACATCGCGCTGATCGATCTCGCGCACGGGTCCGAGTTCGACCACCCCGCGGCCATTCGCACCGCGCAGCGTGGGACCGCCCACCCCCACCACCGCCGATTCCACCGAGACTCCCGCGCACGCCTCGGCCTCGCGCAGCACAGCCAGAATGGATTCCGACAACGCCTTTTGATTGACGATTCTGCCTTTCAACCATCCTTCGGAATCGACCGAGGCGCATCCCAACAAACGAACGCTTTCGCCTGCCATCAGGCAGATCGCCATCCGCGTCTTGCGGCTGCCTGCGTCGAGTCCAACTGCGTAAATCGGTTTGAGCGCCATGGGGCCCTAGTCCTTTGCCGTAATACGATCGTCCAACCGCAGGTCGAATGTCTTCACGCCGGGCGACTGTTTCTCTATGTCGGGATAGTGGGTCACGAAATTCTGGTAGCGGCGGCCGAAATTCGCATCGCCCAGGAGCAGCGATACGGCGCTGCGGTCCACGTTCGCCACCACGCGCAAGTCGTCCGGATCGGAAGTGTCCACCTCCGAAATGTCCTTCATCAAATAGCCCATCGAATCTTCCAGGCGCAGCAGGGCGCGCACTCGCTCCGAGCGGTCGGCCTCGGTTTCATCCTCCCGCACGCCACTCAGCACGGGAAACGCGAAAGAGGCCTGCGCCGGCGGATCGAGCAGCACGCCCAGCGCATCCACCAGCAGAACGCCGGAACGCAGGTAGACGAATGCCACGGGCCGGCGCTCGCGAATCCGCACCATCAGCCGGTCCGGCCAGACGCGCGAAACGGAAGCGTCCTCGACCCAGTCGATGGCCAGCAGACGGCGGCGGCGTTCGTCCAGCGGAACCAGGAAGACGCTGCGGTCGAAGTCCGCCGCGAAAACGCGTTGCACCTTGGAGCGGGAGGCGTAGCGCAGACCCTCGATAGTGAGCGCATCGGGCCGGCGGTGCGAGAGCTGGAATTGCGGGTCGGCAATCACGAAGCGGCGCAGGCGGAGCGCGCCCATGGCCGTGGAACCCGTGACCGCGGCGAGCGCCAGAATTCCGAGCCATAGCCGCCAGCGGATACCGCCCGTGTTTTTCTTGCTTTCACGCGCCATCCATCAACCTCGCAACCGCTCCAGCAGCTTTTCTCCGGCCTGCCAGACACTGCCGGCGCCCAGCGTTAAAACCATGTCGCCTTCCCGCGCCACATGCTCCAGGGCGTCCACCCCGCGCTCGAGTGTGCCCACGTATTCCACGGAACGATGGCCGAACTGCCGGATGCGCTCCACCAGGGCTTCCGCGGTGACGCCCTCGATGGGCTGCTCCGAAGCGGCGTAAATATCCATGACGAACAGGCTGTCGGCGGCATGAAAGCTGCGCGCGAACTCGTCCATCAGGTGGAATGTACGGGTGTAACGATGCGGCTGAAACAGCACGTGGATGCGCCGGAAGCCGCACAGACGGGCGCTCTCCAGGGTGGCGCGGATCTCGGTGGGGTGATGGCCGTAATCGTCCACCACGGTGATGCCGCGTTCCTTGCCGCGCACCTGGAAGCGCCGGTCCACGCCGCTGAAAGTCGCCAGCGCTTCGCGGATCACGTCCGGCTTTACCTCGAGCTCGAGGGCCGTGGTCACGGCGGCGGTGGCGTTCAGCACGTTGTGACGCCCCGGAACGCCAAGATGGAATCGGCCCAGGTCGGCCGCGCGGTAGCGCAGGCGGAACTCGCTGGCGAACGGGCCGCATGCGATTTCACCGGCCTCCATGTCGGCCTGGGCGGTAGTCCCATAGGTGATGGTGCGCCGCCGGATGGCGGGCAGAATAGCCTGCGCATTGGCATCGTCGAGGCAAACGATGACCGCGCCGTAGAACGGCACTTTGTTGACGAACTCGATAAATGCCGCCTTTATGGCTTCGAGCGATGGATAGTGATCCAGGTGCTCGCGGTCGATGTTAGTCACCACCGCGATAATGGGCGCCAGCTTGAGGAACGAGCCATCGCTTTCGTCCGATTCGACCACTAGAAAATCGCTGTGGCCCACGCGGGCATTGCTGCCGCCCATGGTGCCCACGCGGCCTCCCACGACCACCGTGGGGTCGCGGCCCGCGAAGTTGAGAATGGTGGCGGTCATGGAAGTAGTGGTGGTCTTTCCATGGCTGCCGGCCACCGCGATGCCGTATTTGAGACGCATCAGCTCGGCCAGCAGCTCGCCGCGCGGGATCACGGGGATCTGTAACCGCCGGGCCTCCTGCACCTCGGGATTGTGCTCATCCACCGCCGAGCTCACCACCAGCGCTCGCGCGCCCGCGACGTTGGCGGCTGCGTGGCCCTGGTAAATGCGCGCGCCCATGCCGGCCAGGCGTTCCGTGATCGGGGTGAGGCGAAGGTCGGAGCCGCTGATTTCATACCCCAGATTCAACAACACCTCGGCGATGCCGCTCATCCCGATGCCGCCAATCCCCGTAAAGTGTAAATGCTGTGGACGAAAAAACATTTCCTTTAAGTATTGTTTGGGCTAACGCCGCAACTGTCAATTGAAATCGTACCGTTCATCCAGCCGCTTCCTCTAGGATTGCGGCCGCGCGGCTTGCCGCCCCCGGTTTGGCGAACCGCCGCGCCGCCTCGCCCATGCGGGCTAGCGCTTCCTGGGAATCCGCCAGCTCTTTGACAACCGTGCATAGCTTTTCACCGTTCATTTCGGCATCGCGTACCAGGCGGGCCGCGCCGCCGCGCTCCATGGCCTCCGCGTTGCGCGTCTGGTGGTCGTCCGCGGCGAAAGGGAACGGCACCAGGATGGAAGGCTTTCCGGCCGCGGCCAATTCGGCAACCGCGCCCGCGCCCGAGCGGCACACCACCACATCGGCCGCGGCGAATGCCGCCGGCATATCCGTCAGAAAGGGCACAATCTGTCCTTCCAGCCCCGCTTCGGCGAAGGCCGCGCGCATGGCCTCAAACCCCGCCGCGCCGGTTTGGTGCACGATGCGCACCGGAAATAGGGCCGCGCGGAACAGCGGCCAACTCTCGCGGCCGGCCTGGTTCAGGCTGCGCGAGCCCTGGCTGCCGCCGGTAATCAAAATGTTCAACACGGGCCCGCGGGTCTTGGGCGCGATGCGGAAGAATTCCTCGCGCACCGGCAGCCCGGTGACTTCCGTTCGATTCTTCGGAAAGCGGGCGGCAGTCTCCGGAAACGCCACCAGCGCGCGGTAGACGAAGCGGCCGATCACGCGATTGGTGAACCCCGGCAGGGCATTCGGTTCCATCACCACCACCGGTTTGCGTCGCAACAAGGCGGCCATCACCGGCGGTCCGGCGGCATAGCCTCCCATGCTGAAAACGGCATCGCAGGGGAAGTTCATGCAAGCGATGGTGGCGAACGGCAGGCGGAGGAGCGTCGCGATCTTCTGCCGCGCCCCGACCCGGTTCAGCCCGCCGATATCGATCTTCTGCAACTCGAATCCTTCCGCCGGCACCAGTTTCGCTTCCAACCCCCGGTCCGTCCCCACAAAGAACACCTGGTGGCCGCGCTCGCGCAGTTCGCGCGCTACCGCCAGCCCCGGGATCACGTGGCCGCCGGTCCCGCCTCCGGCCATCAGAAACCGTTTACCCGGCATGTTCCGACACGTTCATCAAGATCCCCAACATGGCCAGGCTGCTCACCAGCGAACTGCCGCCATAGCTGATCAACGGCAGCGGGATACCCTTGGTCGGCATCATGCCCAGCACCACACTCATGTTGATGAAACCCTGCACCACCACCACCACCGTCAGGCCCAACGCCAGGTGGCGGCCAAATTCGTCGTGCATGCGAATGGTGGCGCGCAGGCCGCGCCAGAAGATCACCACGAAGGCCAGCAGCAATCCGACCGAGCCGATGAGACCGGTCTCCTCGCCCACCACCGCATAGATGAAATCGGTGTGCGCTTCCGGCAGGTACAGCAATTTCTGCCGTCCATTCATCAATCCCACGCCCGCCGCGCCGCCGGCTCCCACCGCGATCTTGGATTGCTCCAACTGGTAATTGGTGTCGCGCGCCCGCAGGGTCTGCTCGGCCCGCGCCTTCAGCCGGCCGTGCGGATCCACCACCGAGATGAGCCTGTAATTGGGGTCGATCCACTTGATCACCCGAATCAGCCGGTAAGGCTCCGCCCATATCGAGATCACCAGGCCCAGAAAGGCGATCCCCGCCACGATGAAGCAGTATCGCCATTGCAGGCCGGCCACGAACAGCACGATCATGGCCGAGACTCCCAGCACGACGGCAGTCCCCAGGTCGGGTACCACCACCACGAAAATCAGCAGCCCCACCGCCATTGCGGCCGGAATCAGGGTATGGCGCGGATTGTTGATGGCGCGCGCGCGCAACGTCACGAAGAACGCCAGGAAAATCATCAGCGCCGGCTTGGCGATTTCCGAAGGTTGCAAACCGGCCGGCGGGATTCGCAGCCAGCGGTGATGGGCCGGATCGAGAAAATAGACCGCGACGAGTAGCAGGATGGCGATTCCGATCGCGCCGAAGGCCACCGCCGGATTCTGAAGGTTCTTGTAGTGCATGCGCTTGAGCGCCATCATCAGGACCACCGCGGGGACCGCGAACTCCATCTGCCGGAGCACGAAATACCAGCTCGAACCGTAACGCGCGTCGAGCTTGGCCATAATCGACGACGCGCTATAGATCATCAGCACACCGAAACAAATCATGGCCAGCACGGTGCCGAACAGAATCCAATCGGTCTTGAGCTTTTGCGCCATATCAATCCCTGGGTTCGAGCCCCTCCACAATCTGCTTGAAAACTTCGCCGCGATGCTCGAAGCTGCGGAACTGATCGAAACTGGCGCAGGCCGGGGCCAGCAGCACAGTGTCGCCCGGCGAGGCATGGCGGTAGGCGTATGTCACGGCCGCATCCAGAGTCTTCGAATCCACCAGCGGAACGGCGCGCGCGAGATATTCGGCGATCTTATGGGCCGCCGCGCCGATCAGCAAAACCGCCCGCGCCTTGGCGGCCAGCGGCTGGCGCAAAACGGAATAATCGAGGCCCTTGTCCTTGCCGCCCAAAATCACCCACAGGCCGCCGGGGAAGGCTTCCAGGGCCTTCAGGGTGGCGTCCACGCTAGTGGCTTTCGAATCGTTGTAAAAATCGATTCCGCTCAGCTTCCGCACGAACTCCAGGCGATGCTCGACGGCCTTGAAGGTGCGCACCGCACGGGCGATAGTCGCGGGTTCCACACCCGCGCGGGCCGCGGCAATGGAAGCCGCCAGCACATTCTCCACGTTGTGGTGGCCGCGGATGGGAATCTCGCCCGCCCGCATGAGCGGCTTCCCATCGAGTTGCAATTCGTCTCCCGCGAGGCTGGCTCCCGGCGCCACGGCGCGCCGCCCGCTGAACCACTCCACCGCGGCCGCGGTATGGCCCGCATAGCCCACGCACACCGGGTCTTCGGCATTGAGCACGGCGAAATCGCCGGCCCGCATGGTCTCAAACAGCCGGCCTTTCGCCGCCGCGTAGTTTGCGAACGTGTGATGGCGGTCCAGATGGTTTTGCGTCACGTTCAGCGCCAGGCCGATGTGCGCCCGGAATTCGCGTATGGTCTCGAGCTGGAAGCTCGAAAGCTCCAGCACGTTCCAACCGTCCTCGCGCGAAGTCCCGATCATGGCGGTGACTGGCGTGCCGATATTGCCGCCCACCTGCGCGGGCAATCCCGCGTGACTGAGAATGTGGCCGATCAAGCTGGTGGTGGTGGTCTTCCCGTTCGAGCCCGTGATCCCGATGGTGCGGCCCCGCAGGAATGGCGCCGCCAGTTCCACTTCCCCTATTACAGGGATTCCCCGCCGCCGCGCATCTTCGAGCGGCGCGAGATCGGCCGGAACGTCCGGCGAAACGACGATCAGGTCGCAGTTGTCGAAAACCGCCGGCGACTGGCGTTCGAAGGGAATGCCGAGGCGCGCCATCAGCTCGCGCGCTTCCGGCAACTCGTCGAGAGGCTTCAAGTCCGTGGCGCGCACCAGCGCGCCCTCGCTCGCCAGCAACTCCGCCGAAGCCGTCCCCGATTTTTTCATGCCGACCACCAATGCCCTGGCGCCGGCCCAGCGTTTACTCATCGTAGTTTCAAAGTCGTCAACGCGAACAACGCCAGCACCAGGCCGGCGATCCAAAAGCGCGCGATGATTTTCGATTCCGCCCATCCCAGCGCTTCAAAATGGTGATGCAGCGGCGCCATCTTGAAAATGCGTTTGCCATGCCGCAGCTTGTAGCTGCCCACCTGAAGAATCACCGATACCGCCTCCAGAACGAAGATTCCCCCTATGAACAGCAGCAGGATCTCCTGTTTGATGAGCACCGCCACCACCGCCATGGCGCCGCCCAATCCCAGCGAGCCCACGTCTCCCATGAAGATCTCCGCCGGGTGAGCGTTGTACCACAGGAAGCCCAGGCTGGCGCCCGTCATGGAACCGCAGAAAACGGTCAGCTCCGAGGTGTTCATGTTGCGCGCCAGTTGCAGGTATTCGGCCAGTTGCACGTGGCCGCCGGCATAGGCCAAGATCGTCAGCGCGCCCGATGCGATCACCATCAGGCCGATCGCCAGACCATCCAGGCCATCGGTAAGGTTGACGGCGTTGGACGAAAACACCACCACCAGCGCCACGAAGATCACAAACGGCAGGACCCCGAAAACCCAGGTCCATGGGTTGTGCATCAGCGATGGGATCAGCAGCGAGGGTTTGAATTGCTTGAAGAACGGGATATTCATCGAGGTGGAGAAAGTTCCGAAGGACCGCATCAGCAGCAGCACCGCCGCAAACCCGAACCCCAGGCTGAATTGGTACGCCAGTTTTCGGGTCCCGGTGAGCCCCAGGTTGCGGCGCCGGGTAACTTTCGCATAATCGTCCAGAAACCCGATCCAGCCATAACCGACCAGCGCCGCCAGCGCGACCCACACGTAGGAATTGCGCAAGTCAGCCCATAACAGTGTCGGAACCACGATGGAAATAATGATCAGAACGCCGCCCATGGTGGGCGTTCCAGCCTTCTTCTGATGCGATTTCGGACCCTCTTCCCGAATGTACTGCCCGATTTGAAATTCGTGCAGCTTGTGAATCAGCCATGGCCCCAGCACAATGCAGAGAAACAGCGCCGTGAGGCTGGCGAAAGCGGTGCGCGACGTGACGTAGCGAAACACATTGAACGGGCCAACGTAACGATGCAGCCGCTCATACAGCAGGAAGTAGAGCATGGTTACGCCACGAACCTTTCCAGCGCTTTTTCCACTTTCACCCCGCGTGAACCTTTGAAGAGAATTGCATCTCCCGCACGGACCATGGCGCGCATGCGTTCGCCCGCGTCTTCCGGCCGCTCGAAGAAATCAGCTTCCATGCCTGCCCGGCGCGCGGCGTCCGTCATGGCGCGGGCATTCCCGCTGACACCGGCGAGGTAATCGATCCGCCGCCGGGCAGCGTACTGGCCCACCTGCCGATGCAAGTCTTCCGCCGCGGCGCCCAATTCCAGCATTTCCCCCAGCACCGCGAAACGGCGCGCCGCCGGCGTGTCGCCGAGCACATCGATCATCGACCGCGCCGCCTCGGGATTCGAGTTATAGCAATCGTTCCAGATGACAATTCCATTGTGCTCGCACCGCTCGCCTCGCATCTTGCCCGCGGTGAAGTTCGATACCGCGTCGCGCAGCCGCTGGGGCGCGATATCGAAGACCCGCGCCACCGCCAGCGCAGCCAGCAGGTTCATCACCGCGTGCCGTCCCGCCAGCGGCGTCTCGAAATCCACTCCCAGCGCGCGGAAGCGCGTGCCGTAGGGACCGGCTTCGATGCGCTCGCCGCGCACATCGGCGGTTTCGGAAAGGCCGAACGTGACCGAGCGGCCGGGATGAACGTCGCGGAAACGCGCCACACGCGAATCATCGGCATTCAGCACGGCAACGCCATCGCGCGGCAGCGCTTCGATCAGCTCGCGCTTCGCGGCGGCCACGCCGTCGATGGAATCGAAGAACTCCACGTGCGCGTATCCCACGTTCGTCACCACGGCGATTTCGGGCTGCGCGATGGCCGCCAGCTCACGAATCTCGCCGGCGTGATTCATGCCCATTTCGAGCACCGCCGCGCGACAGTCATCGGGGAGGCGCAAGATCGAGAGCGGCACGCCCACGTGGTTATTGAAATTACCGATCGTCTTTCCCACCGGCAGGTCCACGGCCAGCAACTGCGCGGTGGCGTCTTTGGTGGTAGTCTTGCCGGCGCTGCCTGTTACGGCAACCACCGTGCCGCCCCAGCGGCGGCGCGCCCAAGCGGCCAGCGTTTGCAGTGCACGCAAGGTATCGGGCACCCTCAGGGTCTTGGCGCTCGCGGGGGCCTCTGTCTCCACCACCACCGCGGCCGCGCCTTTCTCGAGCGCTTCTCCCACGAACGCATGACCGTCCCGGCTCGCCCCTCGCAGCGCAAAGTACACATCCCCCGGATTCTCGGTGCGCGTGTCCACGCTCCACCCGGCGACCCGCGCCGCCGGCGCTTCCCCCGCCGCGTTCATTGCGCCCGCGATTTCTTGTAACTCCAGGGTCATAGTTTCATTCGGTCTTGCGATATCCGTAACCCCGCAGCACTTCTCTCGCCACCACGCGGTCGTCGAAAGGAATGGTCTTGTCTTTCAGCACCTGGTAGCTTTCATGGCCCTTGCCCGCCAGGATGACGATGTCGCCTTCGCGCGCCTCCTCGAACGCGCGTGCGATCGCGGAGGCCCGGTCGGGCTCGATGGCGTGCGGCACGTCCACGCGGCGAATTCCCACCAGCGCGTCATTCATGATGGCCAGCGGGTCTTCCGAACGCGGGTTGTCGCTGGTAAGCACCACGAAATCGCTGGCCTCCGCCGCCGCCTGTCCCATGAGTGGCCGCTTGCTGCGGTCGCGATCGCCGCCGCATCCGAACAGTGTGATCACCCGTTTGGGATCGAGGCTGCGCGCCACCGCGATGGTATTGCGCAGGGCATCGTCGGTGTGGGCGTAATCCACAACCACCACGAAGGGCTGGCCCTCGTCCACGCGCTCGAAACGGCCCGGCACGGCTTCGAGGGCCGCGATGCCGCGAGCGATGGTTTGCGGTTCCAACCCGTAAGAAAGCCCCGCGCCGCAGGCCGCCAGGATGTTATACACGTTGATCTTCCCGATGAGCTTCGAGGCCACTTCGAAACGCAGTTTGCCGTATTGCACATCGAACCGGAGGCCTTGAAATCCCGAAGAGATGTGGCGCGCGCGCAAATCCGGATCGGGCCCCAGCCCGTACCACAACACGCGAGTCCGTGCATCGAGCTCGAATCGCCGCGCGGAGGCGTCGTCGCGGTTGAGCACCGCGAAAGCCGGCGGCGGTCCGCCCGCGCCCGCGAACAGTTTCTGCTTGGCCGCGAAATAGGCATCCATCGTGTGGTGAAAATCCAGGTGATCGCGCGTCAGGTTCGTGAAGACCGCGGTATGAAAATGGAGTCCATACACGCGGCCCAACTCCAGTGCGTGCGACGAAACCTCCATGGTGGCGTTCGTCGCGTTCGCTCCGCCGGCCGCTTCCAGCTCCGCGAACAATCGCACCAGGTCGAGCGATTCCGGCGTGGTGTTGACGGCCGGCAACACGCGCCCCGCCAGGTGGTATTCAATGGTTCCGATCAGCGCGGTGGTGCGGCCCGCGGCGCGCAGCACGGAATCCACCAGGTAACCCGTGGTAGTCTTCCCGTTGGTGCCCGTGATGCCGGTCAAGCCCAGGCGCTCATCCGGCTTGTGGTAGAAATTGCGAGCGGCCAGCGAAAGCGCCTGCCGTCCGTGAGATACCTGAATCCAGCGGCCGCCGAGACCCTCGGGCGGCGGCGAATCGCTGGCCACCGCGGCGGCGCCCCGGTCGAGCGCGGCTTGCGCGAACCGGCGGCCATCCGTACGGGCGCCGGGGAAAGCAAAGAACAGAAAACCCGCGCCGGCCCGCCGCGAATCGTATTCCAGCCCTTCGACCCGCGCCTCCGCCAGCTCCGGCGGGAGCGGTTGACAGAGCGAAATGCCGGCGAGTACCTCGCTTAGCTTCATCTCTTGAATCGGACGCGAATCCGATCTCCCTCGTGCAGCACGGACCCGGGCGGCGGATACTGGACGCGGGCAACGCCGCTCCCATCCGGCTGCACGGTCAGTCCTTCCTGCGCGGCTTTGGTGAGCACCGCGCGCATGGTCATGCCCTTGAAATCGGGAACTGTGGGCCCTACGGCCGGCTGCGCCATGGGCGCGGACTGGTCGTCCTCTTCGTTATCTTCGAGGACGTTCGACGCCACCGAACCGAGATCGGCGATCGCCAGGTCATCGCCATCGTCGGCTCTTGCGGCGATTACCGTGGGCGCAGTCTCTTCCGGGATATCTTTGGGGACGTCCAGAATGCGCAGGGCTTCCGTGGCCACGGTATGAAATACGGGCGCGGCCGCGCGGCCGCCAAAGCCCCCCAGCCCATGAGTGCCGTTCAGTGTCACTACTACCACAATAGACGGATTCGTGAGGGGCGCGAAACCCATGAATGAGCCGTTATACGTGTGGGTGTAATGCCTGTGCTCGAAATCGTAGATTTGCGCCGAGCCCGTCTTTCCGCCCACCGAATAGCCTGCCAGCCGTGCTTCCGGGTACGCGGTTCCGCCCGGCATCACCACGCCTTCCATCATCTGCCGCAGCGTAATGGCGGTTTCCGGACGGATGACGCGCGCCGGAGGCGCCACCGGCACCGTTTGGCCGCCTTTCTTGAGAACCAGCCGCGGCTTCACCAGCAGCCCGCCGTTGGCTATCACGGCGGCGGCCTGGGCCAGTTGCACGGTGCTTACCGAAATCTCCTGCCCCATCGAAACGGAGGCCAGCGAAGTGCTCGTCCAGTTCGAGAGCTTGCGCAGGCGCCCGCGCGCTTCGCCCGGCAGCGGGATGCCGGTGCGCTGCCCAAACCCGAACTTCCGGACATAGTCGTACAGTCTTTGCTGGCCCACCTCCATCCCGATCTTGATGGCACCGACGTTACTCGAATGCGCCAGCACCTGGGCCATGGAGATCACTCCGTAGCCGTGGTCATGCTCGTGAATGGTGCGGCCAAATAGCGTGATCGAGCCGCGGCCGCAATCGATCATGCTCTCCGGGCGCAAGCGCGTGGTTTCAAGCGCGGCCGAGAGCGTGATGACCTTAAACACCGAGCCCGGCTCGAAGGGTACCGAGATGGCGTGATTGGCCCTCGCCTTGACGTCGTCTTCGGTTGCCGGAGGCTGGCTGGGATCGTAGCTGGGATAGCTGGCCAGCGCCAGGATATCGCCCGTGGTTGGCGTCATCACCACCACGCTGCCGCTCACCGCGTGTTGGTCTCTGACGGCGGCCGCCAGGTCGCGCTCCACCGCGAATTGCAAACGCTCGTCGATGGTCAGCGTGACCGAGGCCCCCGGTTTCGGTTCACTGGTGGGCTCGGAATCGATGCCGCGTCGCTTGCCGTCCGTCAGCCGGCGCTCGTGCCCCGGCACGCCTCGCAGCTCGTCTTCCAGCGCTTTTTCGATTCCGGCGTTGCCGCGCTCCTCGAAATCCACTCCGCCCAATACGTGGGCCGCCAATTGGCCTTTGGGATAATGACGCTCTGAACCGCTATCGATCTCGATCCAGTCGAACGCCATGCGGCGCAGGCGTTCGGCCTCGTCGAAGGACGCTTTCTTCTTCACCACGAAGTAGCCGCGGCGGTTGTCATAGGCGGCCTTAATGCGGGTGTACAAATCGTCTCGATCCATTCCCAGGACCATGCCCAGGATGTCCGCCGCCACACCCAGGTCCGGCACTTTGACGGGGTTGATGGAGATGGATTCGGTGGGCACGCTCATGGCAAGAGGCGCGCCCGTGCGGTCAAAAATCGTCCCGCGCGAGGCGGGGATCTCCAGATCGAGTTCCTGGCGCGCCCGCGCCAAACCGGCATACTCGCGGTGGTGAACAACCTGCATCGAGACGAGATGATAAAGGATGGCCGCGCCCCACAAACCGACAATGCCGGCGAGCCATATCAGACGACGCTCCACCATCGTGCGCTGCGTGACGCAATCACGCCTCCGGTTTCGTTACTTCACCATGGCAACCGAACCATCCGGCCGGTTGCCGTCGAGGTGGAACACTTGATCCGATTTCGGAGTCACCAGGTTCTGGCGCTGGGCCAGTTGCTGCAGGCGATCCGGACTCGTCAATTCCGCCTCTCTAAGATCGAGCGTGCGCAGCTCGTCTTGCAACTTCCGATTTTCCACCTTGAGGTTTTCGAGCTTGTAGCCGGCCAGAGTGTTGGCCACATTCGGGACGAGCACACCGGTGAGTAGGACCAGCAGCACCGATGCCGCGCCAATCGCGGACCAGCATGCGCCGCGGGATCGCGGATCGGGTTCGCGCACCAGCCGTGAGTTGTCTATCTTCTTGGGGTGCCAGAAGACGTTCTCGAGCGGAAGCTCGCGCAACTGGAACGGATCCCGTTCTCGGCACACCGGTGGCTCGCCGCCATTCCCGGCCGGTGCCGTCCTGTTCAAATATGCTGGCATGCTCGCCATGGGTCCTCCTCCTAGCCGCCGGCTAGCTGTAAGCCGGCCGCTGACTGCTGAAAGCCTTTCCTTCAAACCATCTCAATCGCGCGCAGCTTAGCCGAGCGCGATGCGGCATTCCCGGCCGTCTCCTCGTCGCTGGGCTCGAGGGGATGCTTGGTCAGTATCCTGGCCCGTGCCTGCCTCCCGAGTTCCCGAAACCTCTCCTTCACCTTCCGGTCGTCGCTCGACATGAAGGCCAATACCACCATGCGGCCGCCGCTCGTCAATAGCTCGGGGCCGACCGCCAACAGCCGGTCCAGTTCGCCCGGTTCGTCGTTCACCGCCATGCGCAAGGCCATGAAGGTCTTGGTGGCGGGGTTTCTCGGACCCGTCCTGGGCACGGCCCGCTCCACTACATCGGCCAGATGCAGCGTGCTCCGTATGGGCCGTGCTCGGACGATTGCTCTGGCGACCTTCCGCGCCCTCCTTTCTTCGCCCAACTGAAAGATCAAGTCGGCGAGTTCCTTCTCGGCTGCATAATTGACCAAATCGGCCGCCGTCGTGCCCGTGGTTGGATCCATGCGCATGTCGAGCGGCCCATCGGCCTGGAACGAAAATCCTCTCTCGGGAGACGTGAGCTGATACCGGCTGACCCCCAAGTCCGCCAAAATGCCGTGCACCTTTTCGAAACCCGCGGCTCGTACTGCTTCGGGCAGTCTGCTGAAGGGACCCTGGTGAAAGCGGATCCGCTCCATCCATCGAGCCGTGTTGTGCCGCGCCATATCGAGCGAATACGGATCGCGGTCGTTGGCGATCACCAGCCCCGTGGTCAGCCGTTCGGCGATCAGCGCCGTATGGCCGCCCGGCCCGGTCGTGGCATCCACGTAAATGCCCTCGGGGCGCACCGCCAACAGCTCCATCGACTCGGCGGGCATCACGGATACGTGCATAAGCCATCAGACCAGCCCCGCCGCTTCCAGCTTGGCCACGTCCTCCGCGGCCGTCTGCGCGGCTTGCTTCTTGCGCTCCTCGTACAGCGCCTCGCTCAACACCTCGATCCGGCCGCGGTACGCAAACAGGCGCACCGGCTGATTCTCGATTCCCAATTCCCGGCGCAACTCCGGCGGAAACAGAATGCGGCCTTGCCCATCCATCTCCTCCTCCGCGCCCAGATCGGCCGCGTTGAAGGCTACGTTGCGGGCAATCCGCGGGTCGTCCCGATAACTGTCGAAGAATTTTTCGTTTTGTCGCCACACCGCCATGGGGTATATTTGCCCTATGCGGCGATCCAGACTGGTGACGAACAGTTTCTTTTCCCGAAGGGCGTTGAAGTACTGCTGGAACGTGACCGGGACCTTCAGACGGCCCTTGTCGTCGAGCTTTCCGGGGTACATGCCGCGCGGAGGCTCAACCATCAGCAGTTCTTCAGCCCAGCTTCCCACTTAATATCTACTTTCCGACCACTTTAGGCCACACAACCCATAGTAGACGAGACCCTAAGGTTTGGCAAGAGATATTTCTGCGAAGTAACTGATTCCTATTGGCTTATTAGCACACTATCCGATCTACACAGATTGAGATACATACTACATAATGGGGTTGGTGGGCCTCTATGGCGAACAAATAGCAAATGAAGTGTAAAGGGAAGAAAAAGGGCCGGAGTTGAACCCCGGCCCTGGAGAGGGAAACTTCTCTTCGACGACTACTGAATTGGAATCAGGCTGCCGGCGCTGTAATACTTCGTGGTCGAACCAGCGGGCGCAACACCGATAGAGAATATCGAGTTATTGGATGGCGCCGTGTTCGGTGGAATCTGGAATGTCACCAGGAACACGCCTACCACGTCGGTTGAAAGCTGGGCGGTAGTCGTACCCGTGACGCCGGCATTGTTGATGCCCACAATTATCTGCCCGGTCACCACGGAGACGGCTCCGGGAGGGGGAATTGGCAGGGAATTAGTCGGAACGCTCGGGCTCACCGGACCCAGACCGGTCGCCAGCGCGGTCACATATTCGCCGGCGCGCGCCGGATTGGTGAGGCTGACGATCGAACCGTCCGGGCGGATGATCAAAGCGCGGGCCGTGCCGTCCGACATGATCGTCTTGAAGATTCCCGGACTGGCCGGTTGTAGGGGCACCGTTATGGCAGGAGCGCTTGCGCCGTTGACAGTGACTACCACCGAAGCGTTACCGGCTGTAGCCTCGCACGGCACCTGGAAGATGACCTCCCCTTCTGAACCGGCCACGCCCGCCCACTGAATGGGAGCGATGGTGCCGTTGAACGTGACACTGGCGCCGCCGAGCGAGTTTTGGCCAATCAGGAATGGCGCTGCTGGAGTGACCGAGAAGCCCGGTGCGATAATTGCCGCCAAACTGCACGGTGAGATCGACCCTACCTGCTGATCGGCGGCGTTCACAAAGCTGTCCTTGGTCAAGGTCGGACTCAACCCAAGCGCCGTCAAGGTGAACGTCACGGGAGTGCTGATGGTGCTCACGCTGGCCGTCACGGTTACGGTCGCCGGAGACGTGCTCCCGGTTGCCGTGGCCGTAACGTTGACCGATGCCTGCCCGCTGGAATTCGTCGAGACAGTCGTGGTGGTGGTCGAACCCACGGTGAAGGTCGCGGGGCCGCTAATCGTGAATGTCACCGGAACATTGGGAACGTCCTTACTGCTGCTGGAGGTCACGGTGACTGCCAACGCGTTGGTGAATTCAGCGCCCTGCTTGGCGGTCTGGCCGTCGCCGCCCGCAACTTTGGTAATAACCGCCGGGGTTATGGGCGGCGCCGTCGGCTGCACATTCAGAGTGAACGTTGCCGATTTACTCGGGTTTGAGGTCGAGGTCACCGTGATCGTGATCGTCCCCGTAGCGCTCGATCCCAGAGTGACATTGTCGGTGACCGTGCCACCCGAGGCGCTGTTTCCCGCCGTGCTGAGCGTTACCGCCGCATTGGCGGGTGAAACGCTCCACGTTACGCCTTGCCCTTGTAGCCCATTGCCGGAAGAGTCTTCAACCTTGGCCGTCAACGTGACTGATTGGCTGGGGTTCACTGTCTGGGTTGCGGAACTAACCGCTACCACGGAGCCAACCGCCACGGGCGTTACGTTCAGCATGATATTACCGGAGGCCGCGAAGTTGATAACCGTGTTGGTCAGCCCTACCGTTGAGGCCGGTGGCACGCTGCCGATCAGTGCATAGACCATGCCTTGGCCGGCTACCGAGCCCATCTGGGGCGTACAGGTGGCGGTTCCCGTGGAATCGGTCAGCACCGAATATGGGTCCGCGCCAGCCTGGGTTTGACAGAAAGCCGAGGGCACACTGCTTGACGGCCCCGCGGTACCGTCGGTGGCTGTTCCCGGCGCCACATTGATCAATCGAAGGGACACGTTGGGAACGTTAACCATGGTTCCCTGGGCGCTTAGCTGAACGGTGAATGACGGAGCGGTCTTGCCGGCTTGACAGCCCGGGGTCGCGCTTCCGCCGGTGCAATCCAGGGTTTGCCCGTACGGCACGTTTGAATAATCGACAGTGACGATGGGCGTGTAGAAGGAAGTTATGGCAGCCGAGTTGGTGATCGTGAAGGTGATCGGCGAAAGCCCCGTCACGGCCGCGGTGATCGTAGCCTGGTTAAAGAAGGTGGGAGGAGCGTAGGAGACTGTGACCGTGGGCATAGCCGGAAACACCTCCGAGAAGCCATTCTTGTCGGTGTTCACGGTGGCGGTTGTCAGGCTCATTGCATTGTTGGCCGTGAAGGAGGCGGAGCCAGCGGCACTTGAGACGTTCCAGGCCACCGGGATGTTCGGCACGCCATTCCCCTTCCCATCGGTCACTTGAACGATCAAAGGGGCAAAGAAAATGTCAGGAAGAACAACGCATTGGGTACAAGCCACCTGGCCATTCCCGGAAACGATCGAAATACTTGTCTGCGCAGAGGCAAACGGCACGAACACCCCACCACTGAGAATCGCAGCAAACACGTAATGTCGGAGACTTTTCAAAACAGGACCTCCAGTTCAAAAGGATGAACTTTGGATTGCGGAAGGACGTGGTAACTGTAGTGTATCATTTCGCACGCCCCCCATGCGAGTTATCCAATGGCCAAAAAAAAAGAGGGGAGCCGAAGCCCCCCTCTTGTGAACACAGCAATAGGACTACATGTCTAGTCCATCGCTGAAATCTACCGGTGCTGTTGCTGTTGTGCGGCTCAGCACCAGAGCCAGGTAGCCGGCGCCGAAGCGTTGGCCGCCCAGATCCTGGACGATCGCAAATCCATGAGCATACTGGAAGTTGCAGACCGCGATGCCGTAGCCAATGAAACCTGCCGGCAGATTCGCGGAAGCCGTCATGTAGGCCACCGTGCCTGCGGCAATCGGAGTGGTAGTACCGTAGCCGTTTCCAGCACCGAGCGTATTGGTCGGTGGGTTGGTCGTGCCTTGATACCAGGACATGGAGCAAGTACCCGATTGAGCGAGTGTGCTGAACGGATCCGCCGAGGTATTGGCAATTTCGATACCTGTGTCATACCCGCCCGTATAAACGACATACGGGAACAACAGCGCCGTCTGGCAAACGCTGAAGCTAAGGATGTTGGTCGGCGAGCTCGAAGTCGCGGCGAAACGCGGAATGTTGGCGCCAGCCAGGGATTCGATCGGTGCGTAGCTCAAGGTTACCGTCACCGTCGAAGAAGTGCTGACGTTCACGTTCGTCGCGTAACTGAAGCTCACGGGAACCGAGAACGATTCATTCACGTTCGAGAAGGTGGTGAGGACTTCCCACACCGCAGTGGCGGAGCCAGCGCCGAACGCTGAAGTCGATGTTAACGTGGTGCTTGCGAGCGGTGCACCAGCCGGATTGGTGGTTGACGGAGCGGTGGCCGTAGTCGAGCCGTCCACCGTGGTCTCACCGGTGACCAACCCTATCTGGGAGCCGTCAGTGTTGGTAACGTAATTGTTGACAATGACACTAACGCCAGCCGGGATATTGGTGAACACAGCCTTGAAGCGTGTACCGAAATCGGCAACGCCGACGCCGGACCAGCTCGAGTTTTGCGTAGAGGATATTGTGATACCCGTGGTGCCTGGAATGAACCCAGATTCCGAGTTGTAGATGAACCCGGGAGTTGCCTGAGTCACACTCGCCGATCCGATGTTGGTAGCGACTGGGCTAAAGCGTGGCTTGAAGGCCGTTCCGAAAAGCTCCTTAAACACCAACGTGCCGATTGAGGCGCCGCCGGTGCCGTTGCATAGCGGTTGAGAGTAAGGCGTAGTGCTCGACTTCCCATTGTTGCCGAGAAGTCCTACCGAGGTGCTCAAGCTTTGCTCAACATAGCCAACGGTCAGGCTGCTGTTGTTGATCTGCAGCGCGGTCGGAGGACTGATGGTGAACGTTGCGTTGACCCCTGTCGGGCCCACTCCGCCGCCCACGTAGTCATAAGCATCCATGCGGACATTGGTGATGCGGAAGGAGCGGTTTATACCGCTGCTGACCGGGGGAAGAATCGGAATACCTTGGAACGTGATCGTGGAACCGCTCACGATTCCCTGATACGCGTTCGGTGCCCCGGCGGTAGCCGTCGTCTTCGAAATTGACGCCACTTGATATACATTACCGCCTACGGTAATTGTATTGGCGTATAATGTGCCATCGGGGACGCTGCTGGTAGTGGTACCAAAGAAGCAGCCGCCCAGCCCGGCGCCGGCTAGGTAGGCGTTGTTGTTGCCCGACGAGGCAGCGTTCGTGCAAAGGGTTAGCCCTTCGCCCGCGCCAAAACCGCCAAACTGACCCGCGGCGGTACCCGGTTCATCGATCAGCAGCAACGCTTCCGAAGCTCCGCCGATTATGCGGCTGGTGACCGTCTTCGGCAGCGTAATCGAAATATTGGCTGTCGGAATTGCATTGCCGACTGGGATGGCCGAGCCACCGGTACAAACGATTTGGATATCGCCAATCAGTTCGGCGTAGCCCTCACTTCTCATTGTCTGCGGGGTACTGTAGGCAGTGCAGTTCATCGCGCTGTTACCGCCCGTAGTCGTCTGCGCGCTGGCTAGCCCGGAAAACACCAAGGCCAACACAGTTAGCGCAAGTACCCATCTGCGAAAATCTGCCATTTCCTTCTCCTTGTAAATTTTGCAAAATTTAGAATCGGTCGAAGTTCTTCCCAAACCTGAGCCTCAATTAAGTCTCAAACCGTTCCACAACCTGGGAATGTCTCCGTGTCGGGCGGAGATTCGTTATTCCGGGGGTCACCAAGCCGACCACCGGGCCTTTGCTGATTCCAACGCCTCATGGTGCATGTGGTTTTTTTTCTAGTGTCTTCTGCACTCACGGGGCACAAACAGAAAAGTGCTCACGTTAACCGGACGCGGTAAAGCTATTCATAACCCATTGCCCGCGAGCTGTCAAGAGAAATCCATTCCCGTTAACGCACAAACGCGCGCAAGCACGCAATTGGCCGCAACAAAACAAGACTGCCCGATTAAACCATGCCCATGCCCTTCCCGTCAAGAGTTTCACACCGAATAGTCCCATTTCTGGCATCCCGTCCCCATTAATATTGCTTCAGGCATCAAGGATAAGCCTTATCCGCGCGAATTCGTGGTGGAAACCTTCACATTCGCCTGATAAACACCGATTTTCGTGGAAATCGTGACACAGATCGCAAATACCGTCGCAATCCCCCACAAAATGCACAGCAGCACCATCACCGAGACGCCCAGCCATCCGGGCTTTCCCAGGGTAAGACGGTGCAGCATGGTGAAAAATCCACCATTTGCCAACTGGGGCAGCCGGCATGCCGGCAAGCCTCCGTTATGCGTGTGCGAAATCAGCCCCGTGTAGTACGGCAGCGAATAGAAGAACGTCCCAAACAGATCGATGGCGGAGAAGGCAATCGCCAGGAAAGCCGGGCCGGCGGATTCGAAGCGCCGCGGCAGCACGGCGCGCCAACCGGCCGTGAGCAGCACCGCGAAGGCGGCGATCGCACAGCAGGCATACCATCCGGAAGCTCCCGGGCTAGCACCCGCCGCAAACGATCCCAGCCCCAGGTAGACGCACGCCGCCGCGAAGCAGCCCACAAAAGCTGCCAGCAGGGCAATCTCGCCGTTCCTTCTCCACAGCCAACGCCCCACGCCGCATAACGAGATCAGAACCACCACGCCCATGGCGCGATACATCCAGCTCCGCACCTGGAGGAAGCTCCAGTTGCCGGTCCAAATGAATGTGGTCCAGCCGAAATCCAGGGCCTTGATGAGCGGAAAATGGGGAATCGCGTGAACGATTCTCTCGAGGCTCGATCCCACCAGAACGTTATGGCCGGTGAGCGACCCGGTGGTATTCCACGTATGCCAATACCACCAGCCGGAAATGGCCGCTGCCCCCGCCAGTGCGGCCACCATCTTTTTCCGGCTCGGCGTAAATAGCAGCAGGCCGATTGGGGGTATAAAGGCCAGAAAATACGCTTTGGTCAAGAGCGCCAGCCCCAGCGCCAATCCCAACGGGATGGCGGCCCGGCGAAGCGTCAACCAGACCACCGCCGACCCCAGCGCGATGGCCAGGCATTCGTTCGAGACGTGCGTAGCCGTGTAAAACGGCAGCGGCAACACTACCGTCAGCGCGGCCGCCCGCAATGCCCAAACCGCGTCTCCGGGCACACAGCGCCCTATCCCGAAAGTCAGCGGAACCGCGGCCGATGCCACCACCACCGACAGCAACCGCAGGAACAGCACGCGCCCACCCAGCGAGAAGGAGCCGGTCAGCCGGTAGAGCGCCGCGAAAAGCCAATAAAACAGCGGTGGCTGCTGCGCTTCATAGATGGTCGCTTGCGGCAGCGGGATACCCGACGCGCGTTCCGCCTCCGGCCGTTTCCAATATTCGTCGAATGAGATCCCCACGTCATGCGCCGGCACGTGCGCCAGCGAATTCGCGACATCCTTGGGGACGGGCGCATCGCGCGACGGTTCATGCCCCTCGGCCGCCAGGTATTCGATTCGCGCATAATGCGCGTATTCATCGAAACCCTCCCACAAGGGCAGCGCGCACGCGTAGAAAGCGCCGCGGGCAAGAAAACATAGCCAGAGCACCAAGAGCCACCGGCGGATGCGCATCGATCCACGGTATCTCAAATTGCGGGCCACGGGCCATCGTTCTCTTCCTATAATCGAGTTAGCAAATGCCAAGACCACTCATTCTCGGCTCGCGCGGCACGCTGGGCGGCGAGCTCATGCGGCTCTACCCCGAGGCCACCGGCTGGGACCGCGAAGATGTAGACGTGCTCGACTGGGGATCGCTCGTTGCCCGGATCGATGCCTTGGGCTTCGTTCCCAACGCCATTATCAATTGCGTGGCTTTCAACGACGTCGATGGCGCGGAGGACCGGCCCGAACGGGCGTCGGCCCTGAATGCCGTTTTCCCCGGCAGGCTGGCCGAACTGGCCCGCGAGATGCAAATCCCGCTGGTTCACTACAGCACCAACTATGTCTTCGATGGCAGGCAGGGTGAATATGCCGAGACTGCCGCGCCATCGCCGCTTTCGGCCTACGGCCGCTCCAAGCTCCGCGGTGAAGAACTGGTCTTGGCGAGCGGCGGCGCGCACTACGTCATCCGCACGGCCGTGATCTTCGGGCGCAAGGGCGCAAGCGACCTCTCCAAAAAGAGCTTCGTGGATCTCATGCTCGACGTGTCCGCCAAGCGGGATACCATTCAGGCGGTGGCGGATGAAATCAACAGCGTCACCTACGCGCCGGACCTGGCCGCGGCCACGCGCGGCGTGCTGGAGCGCCGTCCGCCTCCTGGAATCTGCCACGCTACCAATAGCGGTGAGGCAAGCTGGTTCGACATGGCGCTCGAGATCTTCCGGATCGCCGGCCGGAAGGTGACGGTCGTTCCCGTGCCCTCGACGCATTTTCCCCGCAAAGCCATGCGCCCGGCGCGCGCGGTCCTGCTGAACACCAAACTCCCGCCACTGCGTTCGTGGCAAGCGGCACTGGAAGAGTTTCTACGCGCGCCCGCCTGACCGCGCGGCTTACTTCGACGCGCCTGCCGCAAACGCCGCGGCGAATTTCGTCAGGTGCTCGTTGAACTCTTTGGGGCGTTCCAGTTGAATGAAATGCCCCACGTTGTCCATCACTACCGCGTCGTAATCGGCGTACTTCCGGTTCCCCTCGAAATTGGTTGGCGGAGCTCCCGGCGGTTTGGCATTGATGCCGCGGATAGGCACCCCGGCGCTCACAAACAGCTTCTTCAGATCGATGTTGGCGAAATCCCGCATGAGCGCGACAGCCACCGCGGGGTCCGCTGCTTTGGCCTTCTTTTCCACCCACTCGCGCACCGCCGGGTCCGAATCCTTCGCGAACATCGATCCCATGACGCCGCCCATCGTGCCCGCAAAATCCGCCTCCAACTTGTCGGCGATCGGCTGGAGCATTTGCGGCGTGATTTGCTGCTCGGCGTTGTGGAGCGTATCCACCGCGACTACCCCAATCACCCGTCCATGGAGCAGCCGCGCCGCTTCGAGCACCACCGGACCGCCCATCGAGTGACCTACCAGGATGATCCGCTTCAGCTTCAACTCGTCGGCCACCGCTTGTACATCGCCGGCCAATCCCAGAACCGTCCAGCTCTTTCTGTTCTTGCCGGATTCGCCATGGCCGCCCAAATCCAGCGTGACCACCTGGTAGCGGTCCGCGAAAACATCCACCTGGTTTTTCCAGAACGACCGGTCGCACGACCAGCAGTGTACGAAAAGGAGCGTGGTATCGCCGCTGCCGCGAACGTCATAAACGATGCGCACGCCATCGCGGGCCGCTACCGATCCCGTGCGCACACCGGCGATCGAGGCTAGGGCAACGAGGAGCAATGTCCCCGCGCGAAGGAATGTTGTGGGCATGCACCCACTCTAGCGGAAGGAAAATCAGCCGGCAATCGCGTCGGCCAGGTGCGGCTGGTACACGCAGCGCGGATCTTCGGCCAGGAAGTCGCCCGTAAACGCGTAAGCGCGCGAGCGCGATCCGCCGCAAATCTTCTGGTATTCGCACAGCCCGCACTTGCCGCCGCGCTGGGTGGTATCGCGCAGCGAGCGGAATAGATCGGACGTGCGGTACACCTCCGTGAGCGAATCGCGCAGTACGTTCCCGCCGCTCACCGGCAGAAACCCGCTGGGGAAGATCTCGCCGGTATGGGAGACGAACACAAATCCCTTGCCGTCGCTCACGCCCGCGGTGCGCCACGCCACGCCCTTGGCATTTTCGTTTTCCGTCACCCCGTGTTCCGCGCGGATGCGCTGCGCCACATAACGCCGGTAGTGCATGGCTTCGGTGGTCTTGATGCCGAACGGAGCGGTTTTCGAGAGATCGTACATGAACTCGAAGACCTTCTCGTATTCCGCGGCTTCCAGATCGTCGTTCTCCAGCGCCCGCCCGGTCACGATGAGAAAGAACAAGCTCCACATCTTCGAGCGCACTTCTTCGACAATCTTCGCCACCTCCGCCAGGCGGTCCATATTGCGCCGCGTAACGGTGGTCTGGAACTGCGTATCGAGCCCGATATCGCGCGCGTGGCGCAGGGCGAACATGGCGCGGTCGAACGTGCCGGGGATGCCGCGGAAATCGTCGTGCGTGGCCGCGTCGGGACCGTCCACGCTGATCGCCATGCGCGTTACTCCCGCTTCCTTGAATCGATCGATGGCTTCCGCCGTCAGCAGCGGCGTCGCGCTGGGAGTGACGTTGGTGCGCAGCCCCAGCCGCACCGAATGGCGAACCAACTCGAACAGGTCCGGCCGTTTCAGCGGATCGCCGCCCGTGAAAACCATCAGCGGTTCGCCGAACGAACGGATATCCTCCAAGAGGCGGTACCCTTGCTCGGTGCTCAGTTCGTGGGGATGGCGCTCGGACTGCGCGGAAGCGCGGCAATGCACGCAGGCCAGGTCGCAGGCCTGGGTCACTTCCCAGATCACCAGCATGGGGGCTCGATCGAAGTTCATCCGGTTCTCCAGTCTCTCGAAAGTAACTCATTTGCATTTAATGGGCCATGGCATCGCCATTGCAAAACGATGGCAAATCCCTCACTTCTCACTCCAATTGTCTCTTACTGGGGCATTTGCCCCAGTTGCTTAGTGGGGCAGACCCCCCGCTACAATAAAAAGTTCGCATGGCAAATCGCGGTATTTTCATTACCTTCGAGGGCATGGACGGCTCGGGAAAGACCACCCAAATGCGGCGCCTGGCGGAACGGCTGCGCGCCATGGGCCGCGTGGTGCTGGAGACGGCGGAGCCGGGAGGCACCCGCATCGGCGCCCAAATCCGGCGCATACTGCTGGACGCCGCCAACCAGGAACTCGCGGCAACCGCCGAGTTGCTCCTCTATTTCGCCTCCCGCGCGCAAAACGTGGATGAGCGGATCCAACCCGCGCTGGCTCGCGGGGAGGTGGTGCTGGCCGATCGTTTCACCGATTCCTCGCTGGTCTATCAGGGCTGCGGCCGCGGTCTGGGAGCGGACAACGTCATGGCTCTCGATCGCATCGCATGCCGCGGGCTCAAACCCGACTTGACGCTGCTGGTGGATATCGATGCCGAGACCAGCCTGGCGCGGGCCCGCGCCCGCAATACCGCCGAGCCGAACTGCGAGACCCGCATGGATGAGCAGGCGCTCGAATTTCATCGCAAGGTCTATCACGCTTATCACGCGCTCGCCGAACGAGAGCCGGAGCGGGTGCAAGTGGTGGATGGCCGCGCCCCGATCGACGCCATCGAAGCCGAGATCTGGCGGATCGTGAGCCAATATGTTTGAGCCGTTCTTCGGCAACCGGCACGCCGTCCAAACGCTCGAACAAATGCTGGCGCAGGAACGCCTCGCCCAAACCCTGCTCTTCTCCGGCCCCGAAGGCGTCGGCAAAGCCACTCTCGCCCGGCGCTTGGCCGCGCATCTTTTGCCTCACCCGGAACTCATCGAGCATGACGACCTGAGCCTGCAAACGAATCTCGAAATCGTGGCTTCCCGCGAGAGATGGCCGGCCGACAAGCGCAACGAAGACCCGCTCCTGTTTTCCACCCACCCCGATTTCGTGACCTTCGCTCCCGATGGCCCGCTGCGCCAGATTTCCATCCAGCAGACGCGTCTTCTCAAAGAGCGCGCCCAGTTCCTGCCGAACCGGGGCTCGCGGCGGGTCTTCCTGATCGATCACGTGGACCGCGCCAACGATCAGGCCGCCAACTCCTTGCTTAAAACGCTCGAAGAGCCGCCCGACTATCTCATCCTCATCATGACCGCGGAAAACGCCTATGACCTGCTGCCGACCATCCGCTCCCGCGCCGTGCCGATCCATTTCACGCCGCTCGCGCGCGAGGAGATGACGCAATTCGTGGAAGCCCGCGCACTCGACCGCGCGGAACGGCGCATTGCCCTGGCGGCCGGCAGTCCGGGCCTGGCGGTCTCGATCGATTTGGATGTTTACGATAAACGCCGCGCTGCCATGCTGACCTTATTAAAGGTCGCGGCCGGCGCCGCGCCGTTCGCCACATGGCTGCCGGTCTCTGAAACCATCGGCCGCGGCAAGAATGAGAAGCTCGAGCTCTATCTGAAAGTGCTCTATGACCTGCTGCGCGATCTGCTGCTCCTCCACACCAACGGCGGCGAAATCCGCAACCTCGATATTCGCCGCGATCTGGAGACCCTGGCCGCGAAGCTCGACTTTCAGTGGGTTCGCAAAGCCGTGGCCCGCGTGGATGAAATCGCGCAATTCATCCGCCGTAATATTCAGAAGACCATCGCGCTCGATGCCTTAATCGTGGAGTTGCGCGCAGCTTGAGAGCGTATTCCAAAACTCCGGAAACGAGACCGAAGCCGCTTCCGCCCCGTTGATCACGGAGGTTCCATCGGCCCGCAGCGCAGCCACCGCGAATGCCATGGCGATGCGGTGATCGCCGCCGGATTCGATTTGGGCCGCGTGGAACTTCTGCCGCCCCGGAATCACCATTCCGTCGGGCAATTCTTCCGCCTGGACACCCATGCGGCCGAGGTTCTCGACCACCGTGCGGATGCGGTCCGTTTCCTTGATGCGCAGCTCGGAGGCATCCTTCACGGTGAGCCCCTGCTCGGTGGCTGCCCCGAGCACCGCCAGCACCGGGATTTCATCGATCAGCGCGGCCGTCAACGCGCCTTCGATTATGCCGCCCCGCAGCTCGGAGTGCCGCACCACAATCTCGCCCACCAGCTCGCCATTCTGGCTTTCCAGCGTAGGAATGCGGATGGCGGCGCCCATGCCGGTCAGGAAATCGAGCAGCGCGGACCGCGTGGGATTGAGGCCCACACCGCCGATCGAGAGTTCCGACCCCGGCACCAGCAGCGCGGCCACAATAAAAAACGCCGCTGACGAGAGATCCGAGGGCACCACCAGATCGCGGCCCGTCAGGCGCGGCCGGCCGGTCACCACGATGCGATGGCGCGCCACCTCGATTTCAGCGCCGAATTCGCGCAGGGCGATTTCCGTGTGGTCGCGCGAACGAACGGGCTCGGTAACCGAAGTTCGGCCATCCGCGAACAGCCCGGCCAACAGCACACACGTCTTGACCTGCGCGCTGGGCACGGGCAAGACGTAATCGATCGCGTCGAGGCGCGTGCCAAGGATTTCGAGCGGCGGGAACTTGTCCTCCCGCGCGCGAATCCGCGCCCCCATTTCGCTCAGAGGCTCGATGATCCGGCGCATGGGCCGCCGCGAGAGCGATTCATCCCCGAAAATGCGGGTGGCAAACGGCTGCGCCGCCAGAATGCCGGAGAGCATGCGGATAGTCGATCCGGAGTTGCCCGCGTCCAGATCGGCCGCCGGCGGGCGCAATCCGTCGAGGCCGCGCCCGCGAATGGTGAACTCGGTTCCCTGGCCTTCCACACCGATCCCCAGCGCGCGGATACACCCCAGCGTGGAATGGCAATCGGCGCCCGTGGAATAGTTGCGAATGTGCGTATCGCCCTCGGCGATGGCGGCGATCATGGCGTAACGGTGCGAGATCGATTTATCGCCGGGCAGCGCGATGGCGCCCGAGAGCGCGGCGGCGGGAGAGATGCGCTTCTGCATGGGAAACTCCATTGTGCCACCCGCCGGTTACAATGGCAGCATCGAACCGCAATCCATCCTATGCCTTATTGTGGCGGACGACCTTACCGGAGCGTGTGACGCCGCGGTCCCGTTTGCGATACGCGGCTATCGCGCCAATGTGCTGCTCGATCTCGCGAGGCCCGAACTTCACGCCGGCGTTTTGGCAGTCAGCACCGATTCCCGCAACCGCCCTTCCTGCGATCTCGCGGCTGTCGCCAGCGCGTTCCATCAGCTTCAGCCCCGCATCATCTTCAAGAAGATCGATTCCCTGCTGCGCGGCAATGCCGGCCCCGAGATCGTAGCCGCCCTCGCGGCCTTCGGATGCGATAACGCCATCATCACCCCGGCATTTCCGGGCACCGGGCGCATCGTCGAATCGGGACACCTGCGCGTGACCGAGGGCCCCGATTTCCCGCCCATCGATGTCGCCGCACACTTCCGCCCCCATGGCCTCGAGTGCTTTCTCGCAGGCGATATCATTACCGACGAGCATCTCGATCGGCTCGTTGCCACACACCTCGCCGGCGGCCGCCGCATGCTGTGGACAGGCACCGGAGGCCTCGCGGCCGCGCTGGCCCGCGCCCTCCCGCCCGGTGGGGCAGACCCCCTGGTCTGCGCGGGTCCCCCCGGACCCGTGCCCGTCCTGTTCGTCATCGGCTCCGATCATCCCGTTACGCTCGAACAGCAGCGGCGGCTCGTTGCGGCGCGTCCCTCGAGCGCCATCCTGCGGCTGCCGTGCGAATCCTGGTGTGAAAAGCTGGTCCAGGCGCGCGCAACCACCGGCGCTCTGTTCCTCTCGGGCGGCGATACCGCAACGGCCGTGTGCCGCGCCATCGGCGCGCGCGCCATCGAGTTGGAAGACGAAATCTCAACCGGTCTGCCCCGCGGCCACCTCATCGGAGGTCTCTTCGATGGCGTGCCCGTGGCCACCAAGTCGGGAGCGTTCGGGCCTCCCGATGCCCTTATTCAAGTCGCGGAGTATTTCACATGCCGTTAACCATCGCGCTCACCATGGGCGATCCGGCCGGCGTTGGGCCGGAAGTCGTGCTCAAAGCGCTGGCCGATCCACAGTTGGCGCCTCTGGCCCGCTGGATCGTCGTAGGCGATGCTCGCATCCTCGAAATGGCCGAGCAGTTTACAGGTTTGGAGCTGCCGTTCAAAAACGTTCGCCACGTGGACACGCTGGGCGATCTGGCGAATTTCCGTTTCGGCCAATTGGATGCCAGTTGCGGCCAAGCGGCCGTCGACTATGTCCGCATCGCCACCGAAATGTGCCTGCGCGGCGAGGCCGATGCCATGGTGACAGCCCCGCTGAACAAAGAGGCCGTCACTCTTTCCGGACGGCCATTTTCCGGCCACACCGAGTACATCGCCCAACTGTGCGGCGCCGCCGAATCGCGCATGCTGCTCGCCACCGACCGGCTGGCCACTGTCCACGTCACCACCCACGTGCCATTGCGCCAGGCGTGCGATCTCTCGACCGCCCGCATCCTCCGCACCATCGAGCTGGGAAACGAGGCCATGCGGTTGTTGGGTTTCGAGCCGCCGCGCATCGCCGTATGCGGCCTCAATCCACACGCCGGCGAGCATGGTCTGTTTGGCGCCGAAGACCGCGATGCCATCGCTCCGGCTATCGCCCAGGCGCAGGCCCGCGGCATCCAATGCAGCGGACCGCACGCCGGCGACACGGTTTTCCTGCAAGCCTGGCGCGGCGCTTACGACCTGGTGGTGGCGATGTATCACGACCAGGGCCACATTCCCATGAAGCTCCTGGATTTTGCGGGCACCGTCAACATCTCGCTCGGCATTCCGATCGTCCGCACGTCCGTGGACCACGGCACCGCCTTCGACATCGCCGGCGCCAACCAGGCCGATCCTCGCAGCATGCAGCAGGCCATGCGCATGGCGGCGCGCATGGCAGCCGCGCGATCGGGGGCGCGGGCTTAGCGCTTCGCGAAAGATCCACTCGTTATGCGGAATCTCATGGATAGGCGGGCAAAAAGAGAATGGACGGTTTGCCACCCCAGATAAAGTGGGGCAGAGTTCACTCTGCAGCGGGCTTCAGCCCGCTTGCAACCGGCCGGCTGAAGCCGTCCGCAGCCTGAAGGCTGCCCCACCCCCGGTCTCTCGCCAATTACGCCCCGGAAGAACCGCTGCGACCGCTCACTACTGATGGTTTTCTTCCGGCTTGCTCCGAGAGGCCTCGCCATGCCGGTGCATGGGGTATCGATCTAACTCGGCGATCAGCCGATGCGCGGCCTCGGGCGGCTCCGTGTTGCCCATCAGGATCTCGCGGTTACTCATTTTGTTCCCATAGAGATCGGCATTCACGTCCTCGTCGGGATGGAGTACCGCGCCATTCAGCGAGACACCGGCGAAAACACCCTGCGTACGCGACCAGGCCAGAATTTCCGCTTTCATTTCAATGTCCGTCTCCGCCGCCGCCGTACGGCCTACCGGACCGGCCGCTACCGAGGCATCGCCGCCCAAGGTGAATTTATCGCTAAGTAACTTTTCCATGCCGCCACGGTTTCGCACCAGCAGTATGAGGTCGGTCGAGGATCCACCGATCTGGAACCCCACGCTGCCGCCCTCCAGTTTGACCCCGGCCGGCGCGCTCCACCCGTTGCCGCTAACGTTGCGGCACTCCGCATATCCACGTCCGTACTCGCCGCCCACCACGAATGCGGCCTTCTTGACTCCCGGAAGTATAACTACACACTGGGCGCTCTCCAGTAAGTCGTGCGGAATTCCCTTATCCGGCGTCCGCATTACCTCGGAGAACACGTCAGCCGCCGACGCCAGCCGATCCTGCGGCGTTTCCGCAACCAGCGCCGTGCCTGCCGTCACCAGGGACGCGGCAATAATTACAAGACTCTTCATGTTGTTGCCTCCGCCGTTTACTCTGCCAGCCAAGGGCCAAATAGCCCCGCTGCCGAATACCGGGAGTGAGATTGCATACGGAGATCTCACTTACGGCCGAGGAAACGGAGACGAACGCTGAAAGCCCGCGCCTGCCCGCGCGCATAAGTCAGGAATTGCGGAGTGCCGATAACATTGTTCACATAGTTCGGATTGCTGTTATTAGTCAGGTTATCGAACCCGCCGCGCCACGCCCACAAATAGTGCATGGCACGAAACCGGCGCTCTAAGTGCAGATTGAGACTGAAATAATCGGGAAGGCGCGCGCTGTTGGGCCGGCCCTGCAAGAATCCTTCTTCATCCACGATGCTGAACGGAAAGCCGGTGTGATACTCCACCAGGTAGGCCGCGCTGGTGTTGCGGATCAGGAATTGGAGGCGCCGGGGCAGCCTGTGCGCCGGCAGCGGCGCCCAACCCCACATATGCACGCGGTTGGGCGCGTCCCAAGCCAATGGGCCAGGGATCTGCAACGCATAGATCGGGTTCTCGAGGCTGTAGGCCACCGCCGTGTTGGTGCGCGCGTAGGAGCGAGTGTATCCCAGAAACCATTCGTATTGGCCGCCAAACGTCCGCTTGAGGCTGACATCGAACGCGTTATAGCGCCGCTTTTCCGTATTGGTCAAATTGAAGACGGCGCCCTGGTAAAACATGGCCACCGTTTCGGGCGCCGCGGGTTCGAAAGTAAAGCCGTCGTTTCCGTAGCGCCGCATATATCCGGCCTTGCCGTAGAAATCGAAAGGCAGTTTGCGCTCGATCGTGAGGCTGGTTGTATGGAAATACGGGGTTCGCAAAGCCCGCTGGTCCACTTCGAACACTGTGGGCACCGGGCCAATGGGCGGAGCTCCAATCGGATAGAATGTCGCCAGGCTCGTCTGGCCCTGCTGCATAGTAATCGTGTCTATGGGAATGGCGTCGTAATAGACGCCCCATCCCGCTGAAAGCTTGAGGCCGCCGAGCGCCGCCGGAGACCAGGCTATTCCAAGGCGCGGCGCCATTTCCAGATCGCGGACAATCTCGTTCCACTCCAGGCGCAGGCCGGCTTCGACCGCCAGATTTTCGTGAGGCACCCAGTGGTCCTGAACGTATTGCGCTCCTTCAAAGTTCTGCCCGCGCTGGAAGGGGCTGCCCGCAAAGGTCACGAAACGGGCCACGCTCGAGTCGTCGCGCAGCACTTCGTAATCGTGCCGCAGCACCTCCTGGTGAAACGCTTCACGCTCGAAATCGATCCCGAATTTCAACAGGTGCGTTCCCAGCAGGTGTTGTGTCGGCAGGAAAACGTTGGCTTTTCCTTGCTGCCGGTAGTAGTGGCGGTCGGTGTTGACGAAGTAATTGCCCCGGTTGCCGAAGGGAGTGATCTCGAACAGTTCGGTGCCTTGCGGCAGATTCTTCAGAAATCCGCGCGTATCGGCAAATCCTATTTCGATCAGCACGCCGCCATGCAGGTAGATCTGGTCGCGCAGCATGCTCATCACGGTCATCTGGCGGTTGTTCGTGGTGCTTTCCGCGGGCGTCAAAAAGCTCAACCCGTAGTGCGTGTCCTCGATCAGGTTCACCAGAAATCCGCCGCTGAGGATGTGGCTGGGAGTGAGGTTGACCTGGAACCGGCTCAGGTCGGTGGTGGTCAGCGCGCGGGTGTGATTCTGGCCGGGAGGCAGCCCGAAGACGATGTCGTCGCTGTAAAAGGCGTCAAACCCGTTATGGAACCACGCGCGGCCTTTCGCCAGCGGCCCCGAGACTTCCACCCGCGGCGTCCACGTATTGAAGTGAAAGCCGCCTCCGGTCGAGATGCCGGGGATGAAGTTGGTGCCGCCGGCGCGCCAGCGATCGTCTCCCATTTTGGTCGAGATATCCAGCACGCCGGCCGAGCCGCGGCCGTTTTCCGCCGAAAGGCGGCTGGATTCCACGTCCATGGTCTGAATGCTATCGATGTTGATGCGCGCGTCGAGTTGGCCGGTAACCGGATTGGCGAGATTGAAGCCGTCGAGTGTGTAAGCCGCCTGGTTGGATGCGCCGCCGTTGAAATGAAACTGGCCGGCGCTGTCCTGAATCACGCCATCCATCAGCGGCAGCGCGCTGCGGTAATCGGCGGGAGCGGCGTAGGGCACCGCCAGCATCTCGGTGTTGTTGACTTCCTTGCGCTCGGCCGGCTGTTGCGGGTCGATGGTTGGCGGAGAGGCGGTGACGTCCACGCGCTCGTAGAAATCCTGCTGGTGGTTGAGGGTGATGGTGAGTTGGTTGGTGGATTCGTCGAAGCGGTGGGCCGGCTCGTGGAAAAGATAGAAGCCTTCGCGTTCGGCGCGGATCAAATAATCGCCGGCCGCGGGGATGTGAAGGTGGAAGTCTCCTGAAAGTTCGGTGGAGGCCGCTATCGCGGGGCCATCCGGGGCGGCCCGCAGTTCCACCCGCGCGCCCGCCACACCCGCGCCGGTCTCATCCACTACCCGGCCGGAAATGGCGATCTGGGCGCGCACCGCCAGACACGTGCACACCGCCAGACACATGGCGCCGGGAATGCGGCGGGAGGGCATAAACTACTGTTCACAGCATACCGCGAGGGATCGCCGTCGGTCCGTAATGAAAACGGCGGAGCGGGCCTCTTCCCCGCTCCGCCGGCCACGCTGAGACTAACCGGGTTTAGAAGTGAGCGCGCAAGCTGAACTGCAACTGGCGCGGATTGTTAATTTGCCCGACCCCGGACCAAGCGTTGTTGGTTCCGATCACGCCGAAGTCCTGCGGATCGCTGATATCCAGATAAGGATCGCTGAATTGCACATGGTTGAGCAGGTTGGTGAACACGAACGTCAAGCTGACGCCCACCCGCCCTTCCTTCCACACGCCGATGTCCTTGGAAACGGAGGCGTCCAGGTTCCAGGTCCCCAGCCCACGGACGTTTCCGCCGCCCCCGCAACTGGTGTCGAAGCCCAGAATGCAGGGCCGGAATTCGCTGTAGATCTGCGCCGGATTGCTGAACATGTTGATGTTGTCGCCGCCGTTCGCCGCGTTGGAATTTACGCCCGCGCCGCTGGCCGAGTTGGCAACGGTGATACTGTAGTGCGCGGTATTGCCGCCCGTGTAGGGACTGGCCAGGACGGCGCCATCCAGCACCTCTTGGCCGTTGGCGTTGGTACTGCCGGTATTGCAGTTCATCTCTCCGAACGATTCGCAATCGCCGTTGAAGTTGAAGACTCCCAAAGGCGCCCCGGTGCGCGCCGTAAAGATAGGCGCGATTACCCAGCCGCCCAGCAGATGGCCGAGGACGCCCTTCTGGCTCTTATAATACGGCTCCTGCCAAAACACCGTCAGGTTGTAGATGAATTTGTAGTCGAAGAACTGCGGCCCGTAATTGGCGTGCATGTTCCACGCATCGAGCACGCTGTATTCGCTGGTGGATTGCGACGAATTGCCCGTGCCCAGCGCGCGGCCCCACGTGAAATTCGAGTGGGCCGTGATGCCGTGCCATTCGTGGAACGTCAACGTGCTGTAGAGCGCGTTGTAATTGCCGTAGCCGTTCGAGGTGTTATAGTAAACCCCCGAAAGCTGGCCGGAGGGAATTGCCGCGGAGCTGCTCGAGGGCATGGTGCGTCCCAGCGTCCAGGATGAAGTTCCGTTCAACGCCGCCCAAAGCTGATAGACCTGGTTGTTGCCGATCATGCCGTTCATGGCGCTGTTGTTGGCGACCGCCGCCGTGCAACTGGTAAAGCCTTTGCAGAACGACGAGTTCGCGCCGCCCAGAGCCGATTCAAAGAAGGCCTGCGGCGCGACGCTTACGTTCGCGGCGCCCGCCTGGTTGGCCGCCGCTACCGCGAAATAGGTCTGGGCAAAGGCTTGCGCGAAGCTCTGCCCGCCGAGCGTGGTCATATACGGCACGGCATCCAGATCGACCTGCTGCCATTCGTGCCGGATAATGCGGCCGATGTAGCCCACTTCGAGCAACGCGTGCGGCGAGAGCTCCCGCTGGATGCTGAAGTTGAAGTTATCGGTTCGCGCCGGCCGGAAATTCGGGTCGAGCACGGAACCCGAGCCCGACGCCGCGTTGCCGCCCACGCCCGGAACATAAGGCTGCGAGAGCGTCTGCGATATCGCGGGTAAGGGCGCCGACATGCCGTCCGTCCCGATGCGGAAGGCCGTCGAAGGAGTGACACTGGCGTTACCCAGGCACTGCCCGGTAATGCTGGCGCCAATGCACGAAACCGCCTGGCCGAGGCCCGTTCCGAGCAACGGAACCAGCACCAGGCCCACGCCGTTCAACCGGCTGAAAACCCGGTTGTATCCGCCGCGGACCACGGTCTTGCCATTCCCCAGCAAGCTGCCCATCAGTCCATCGGTGTAGTGCGGATTCCACGCCACGGCTACGTGCGGGCTGAGACCGCCGTAAAACGGGTTGTATGGATACTTGGTGCTGGCGCCGACCACGTTTTTCACCGTCGCCCACGCCACCGTCGGGTTGTAGACCTGCCCCGATAGCGCCGCGGACTCGCGGTCGGCAAGCCAGGTGTTTAGGTTGATCGGATGCCCGCTGGTATCGGTCAGCTCCACCTGCTTGCCGTTCAATTCGTACGGCGGCATCTCCAGCATGTAGCCCAGACCGTAGACCAGCGTAAACGCCGATTTCATCTTCCACGTGTCGGTGAAGTACAGGTTGTACGAGGGGATGATGCTCTGGTCGAACATGGAAGAGCCCGGCGGCTGCAAGGTGAGCTGCGGTCCGCTGCGGGTGAACAGGTCTTGCGGTATGTCCACAATCCCCAGAACTTCGCTGTACAGGTTGTTGTAGCTGTTGTACTGGGATGACGGAACGCCGCTCGGAATATTCGACGACGGGTAGCTCAGGCCACCTCCTCTGGCGATCTGGTACACCGGCGAATTCATGATGCCCTGGCCGTTATCGTTGCGCAGGTGGTAGTCGAAATTGCGCTGATACTGGCCGCCGAAGGTGAACAGATGGTTGCCCCTAATCTGCGTGACGTCGTCCCGCAGCAATTTGTCCTGGCCGTCCCAGAAGCGCTGGCGCACATTCTGCGTGTTCACGTTGTATGGAATCAGCGCCGATGCCGACTCGCCGCCGATTTCGAGCGCGCCGCCCAGTCCCGGCAACTGCGGCGGAGCAGCCGAAGAGCCCCACTGCCAGAAGTTCCGCAGGTAGCTGAACCGGAAATCGTTGGTCGTGGTCGGTGTGATGTTGGTGGTCAAGCCGGAAACCCAATAGCTCGGCTGTTGCGGCCGCACCGCGCGCGCGGCGGGCGTTCCCAGCGTATCGCCGGCCAGTGCGCCGCCGATATCCACCTGCTGCGTGCCCAGTTTCACGAACTTATAGTCGCGATAGCTGGCCATGAAGTGCCACCGGTCGCTGAAATCGTGATCGATGCGCCCCGTGTACTGGTTGGAAGTGATGGGAAGAGAAATTGTCCCTTGGAAGTTCTGGGTGTTGTAATGGTCGCCGCCCGTGCCGGTGTTGGGCAGCGGCATATACTTGGACCAAAGCTGGCTCACCAGCGAATTGAAACCTATGCCGCGGGGATCGCATGCCCCGTTTGAGCTCGGACACACCGCCGGATTGTAGGTGACTCCATTTACCGTGACCGGCGAATTGGTCAGGTTGTAAGCTACTTCGCCGGCGTTCCCTTCATTGATCTGAATGACTCCGGCCCGCAATGTGGCGGTGGGCACCGCCCGGTCATAGATCGCCGATTGCGGGAAGCGGAAGCCTTCGTAGTTGAAGAATGCATACCACTTGCCGCCCAAGAGATTCTTGGGAACGATGGGGCCGCCAATAGCCGTCCCAAAGCGGTTGCTATGCGTCACCGGCAGCGGCGTGTAACCCAGGTTGCCCGAGGGCGTGTGATTGTTGTCCCAGGAGTTGGACCCGCCATAGTCGCTCGAATAGTAGTATTCGTAGCCCGAACCGTGGATGCTGTTGGTCCCGCGCTTGGTGACCATCTGCACCTGGCTGCCCGAGGAACCGTTGAAATCCGCCGTCATACCGCTGGTGGCCACCTTGAATTCTTCGATGCTCTCCACCGGCGTCGGCATCACCCCCGAGGGTGGGCCGCCGCCCGCCGTCGGCACATTGTTCGTGAAACTGCCGGTATAGTCCCGCATACTGCCGTCCATATCGTTGGAGTTGTTCCCTCCATCGAGCTGGAACGTGGTCTGGTCGTACATCGCTCCCGCCACGCCGCCTTCCGGCGTGACCCCAGGCTGGAATACGGCAAAAGAAGAGGCATCGCGGCTGATATTCGGCAGATCGACCAGCGACGGCCCGGTAAGCGTGGTTCCCACCGTGGCATTGGTGGTCTGCAGTTCGGCGCCAGGGGCGGCCGTGACTTCGATGGTGGTCGCGGTTGACCCAACCTCCAAAGTCGCATTGATCGTCAGCACCGTGCCGACTTCGACCTGCTGCTGCGCCACTCTGTAAACCGAAAAGCCGGTCTTGGTGATCGTAATGTCGTAGGTGCCCGGCTTGACGTTCAGGAATATGTACCGGCCGGCCTCGTTGGTGTTGGCGTTCGCCGAAGTTCTGGTAGACGGGTCCGTCAGTGTCACTTTCGCGCCAGCGACCGTGGCGTGCTGTGCATCGACGATCTGGCCGGAAACTGTTCCTGTTGCTGTGGATTGTGCCCAGGAAGGCAGGCTGCCGAAGCTCAGCAGTATCCCCACTGCCAACCCGGATAAAACGGAAAGGAAGACTCTCCGCTCGGATTTAGATCGAACCATGGATATCTCCTCGAACGTTACGTAGAGCCCAAGGGACTACCCACGCTACAGATGTGTCTCTGTCACTCGCCAGTAGTTCGCGAGGTCTGCCATGACCACTGCGGCGGCAAATAAGAGCACCACCTGCGGCTGGGGGCAACACTTCAGTAACCGAACTAACAGGGTTCTTTTATCTGGCTATAATACGGCAGTCAGTGACAGAAGAAAAGCCTTTTAAGAAGAAAATTCGGGGGAAAAGAAGAGGAAGTTCAAAACCACACAAAAACGGGCGGCACCGTTTGGCGGCGCCGCCCGTAAGATCGAATCCGAAGTGTTCCGAAGCCTAGAACGTCAGCTTCGCCGAAACTTGGATATTGCGCGGATTGCTGGAAAATACTTGGTTCCACTGGCCGAACAGAGCGTTGCTGGGAATCAGCGCATCGTGAACGGCGGTTCCCGTGAAACCCACCGAACCGACGTCGCTGATGTTGCCGGCGATATACTGCGGGTGATTGAAGATATTGAAGAAGCGGCCTTCAAACCGCAGCTTGAAGCGCTCGTCTTTCCCGAACCCGAAGTATTTGGCGATCGTCATATCGATATCGTCGGTCGGGTTCACGCGCAGCGTGTTGCGGCCGCCGTTGGGTATTACGCCTTTTCCAACGGCAGCGTAGCCCGCGCTCGGGTTATTGATCAGGTAGGCTACGGTTTGGCCGGCGCTGTTCTTCAAGGCGGTCGTGGCCGAGCCGATCAGCGGGTTGCCTCCGGGGTTGACCCAGGTGCGGTCGCCGGCCGAATCGCCGTTCATATTGGCGTCCACGCCGCTCTGCACCGTCGTCCAAGTGCCGGTTTGATAGGTATAGATGGGAGCAAATTCCCAATTGCCCAATAGGTTCCGCTTGAACCAGTTGCTGTCGTGCTTCATGAACGGCAGGTCATACAGCACCTGGTAGGTGAAGCGCTGCCGGTGGTCCAGAGCGGAATCGGAACGGTCGGCGGCTATGTCCTGGAAATCCGACGGCCGACGCGGTGTGGTGTAGGTGCTGAACACATCGGCGGTGGAATCGTCGATGTTGTGGCTCCACGTGTAGGCGGCGATGAACTGCAGCCCATGAGCGAAGCGTCGCGTCAACTGGTTTGCCCAGCCTTGGTACATGGATTTGCCCAGGGGCAAGAACCCGACGATGTTGCTTTGGAAGCCGGCGGCGGCATATGTGGGAATAATGTTGCCGCCCGCGCTGAGAATACTGTTGAGATTGGTCAGGTTATTGGTGAGGCCGTTCAGAGTGGCTTGCGACGGAGCGGTGGTATACACCGGAAGTTCGTTGGAAGAATTGACCACGCTCCAGATATCCATGCGGTCCTGCACCGTCAGATTGCCCGAGCGAGTGCCCATGTAACGGCTTTCGAAGGTGTAGTCGTTGTGGAACACGTGCTGCACGCCGAAATTCCATTGATACGATATCGGGCGCTTCTGGTTGGGAACGTAACCGCCCGTTTCGGCCCGGGCTTGAGCCGCCGTGAGCGTCCCGCCTTGAGCATTGGGCGGAATACCGCCATTCTTCAGGAAGTTAGACCCTAAGTTGCCACCCTCGTCCACCGTCACCGTATCCTGCGGCGGCAGGGAGAGCAGACCGAGGTTGTCATAGAGGACATCGTAGTTGGTGCCAAAACCGGCGCGGATCGAGGTGCGCCCGCTGTTGCCCGGCGAATAGGCCAAGCCGAGGCGCGGCATGAAGTTCTTCTTTTGCGGCTTGGGATCGCCGAAGGTGATGAGCCCGGGCACGCTGGAAATGGCATTGATGGTTTGCAGCCGCTCGGTATACGGCAACGTCTGATATTCCCAACGTATGCCGATGTTGGCGGTCAAGTGAGAAGAAATCTTCCAGTTGTCATTGGCGTACAGGCCCGTCGTAATGCGGTCGCCGTAATAGGTCACGTTGCCAACGGTGCGCTCGGCCAGGTAATCCGGCGTGTAATCGTAGAGGTAATCGGACAGATAGCTCCACTCATAATCGCCGCGTGCGCGCTGCGTGAAACTTTGCGGAGAGATCAGCTTGGTTCCATCGAAACCGAACTTGAAATTGTGAACGCCCTTCGTCCAGGACAGGTTATCGGTCAACTCGTAGGTGTTCTGGTAGCCGAACTGCGGCGCATTCCCATCGGGGCCCAATTGCGCGCCGAGGTCGAAGATCTCAATGTTCGGAAATTCATCGAGGCCCGGGAACGAATAATTTCCCGACGGGGTGTTGTTGAAGTAACGGTTGAATCCCGCGCGGAACTCGTTCGTCACGGTCGGAGCAAAGCTATGGAACTCCGAAAACACGAAAATGTACCCGTTGTTCGGAACCGTCTGGTAGAACACCGGGAGGCTGGCGGCGGTGTCGATTCCGCCCTCGCGGTTCAGAATGAAGCGCCCGCGCAAGCTGTCCTTATCGGAGATCGTGTAATCGATGGATGCCACCGCGCGCTCACTGTTGGAGTACGAGGGCGACTCGATCGGAACCAGCCCGATCGGAATCGAGATGCCAGTCGAGGCCGGGCCGTAGTAGCCCTGGTTGGTGGGGCTGATCAGCGGATAGGCTCCGTTGGGGGTATTGCCTGGAGCCGTCGCGGTAGCAGCCGTTCCCAGGTACTTCTGCAACTGTTGCAGGTTGGTCTGGTTGATACCCGAAATCCCTTGCAACGTGGTCCAACCCGCGGAGGTCGGCGCGTACAGCAGGCCCGCGCTGCCTACGCCACCGGTGGGCTCGTATTCATAGTTAAAGAAATAGAACAGCTTGTTCTTCTTGATCGGGCCGCCCGCCTGGCCGCCGAAACGGTTGTCGTCATAGCGGGGATGCAGGGGATTGCCGTCCACCGCGCTCAGGGTGTCGGCCGCATTCAGATTCCGGTTTTCCAGGTACTCGTAGGCGGACCCGTGGATCTCGTTGGTGCCGCTCTTGACGATGGAATTGAACTGCCCGCCCGAGGAGTGACCGAAATCCGGCGAAAACTGGTTCTGCAACACCGTCATCTCGGATACCGCGTCGTTGGGCAGCGAAACCACCGGACCCGTTACGCTTCCGCTGTTGTTATCGATGCCTTCGATGGTGAAATTGTTATTGCGTGGACGCTGTCCGCCAACCGAAGGACCCGTACCGACTCCCACCGCGCCGCTCGAAGAAACGCCGGCGTTGAGCAGCGACAGGTTGAGTACGCCGTTGCCGGTGGAGGCGTTCGGCAAGTCCATCAACTGTGCCGACTGGAACGTGGTCTGAACCTGAGAAGTGGTGGTGTCAATGACCGCCGCCGCGGCTGTAACCTCTACCGTGGCCGTGCTCTGGCCAACTTCCAAGTGCACGTTTTCGGTAATGGTCTTGTTCAACTGAACTTCCACTGCCTTCATCTCGGCTTTCGTGAACCCGGAAGCTGCCACCGTGAGCGTGTAGGTTCCAGCCGCGAGATTGGCAAAGCGGTAATCGCCCGTGGGACCCGATTTCACCGTGGCCTCGACGCCCGTGGCATCGTTCTTAACCGCCACGGTCGCGCCAGGCACCGCGGCGCCGGTGGCATCGAAAATCGTGCCGGTCAGATCGCCGCTAATTCTCTGAGCAAAGCTCGAAACACCGGCCGCAAGCAGGGCCATCAACATGAGGAGCAAACAATTCCTCAACTTCATTGGCTTTTATAACCTCCATTATCTTCGTTACGTCTTTTGGCGGATCGGTCGCGTTTTACCACACCAATCCAACACCGCGTATCTCTAACCTGGACGGGTGTCGTTTGCAATTTCAACACCACAAGCCCAGGGGTTGTTATCTGCTTATATTAAACGGATTAGCCACAGGGTTAAAGGGTTTTCCCCGAGCGAAATCGGTAGGACCGGAGGCTGGATTGCCTCAAAAGATATACATCTCTTTTATTTGCATAGAGTTATGCTCCTATGTTATTTAGGAGTCAACCCTACTGATTCCAGGAAAAACTCTGGCCGCCGGCAGAACACAAAAAATGTCGCCGCCCGGCGGCATCCGTTGTTGGAGCCAAAGGATGTTAGCCTATGCGAATGCTGATCTTTCCCCTCCTTTTGCCGGTTTTGTTGCTGGCTCAGACTACCGGCTCTCAAACCGGGGCGGCGTCCGCTCCCAAAGCAGCGGCACCGGCCGCCAAAACGGCTCCTGCCGCCGCGACGGCCAAAGCGAAACCAGCCGCACCCGCGCCCCAGTTGACTACCGATGAGCAAAAGGCCATCTATGCCGTCGGGTTGTCCATGTACCGGTCCCTCGCGCCGCTCGATCTATCGCCCGCCGAGTTGGCCCTCGTCCAGCGGGCGATCGCCGATGCCGCGGCGGGCAAACCCGCGCTCGATATGAACCAGTGGCTGCCGAAAATTCAACCCATCGCCCAGGCCCGCGCCGCTCGCGTCGCGGAGAAGCAAAAGGCGGCTTCCGCGGTTTACCTCCAAAAGGCCGCAGCCGAACGGGGCGCCGTGAAAGCCGAGTCCGGTCTCATTTATAAGGAACTTCAGCCTGGCACCGGGCCCTCCCCCAAGCCCACCGACACCGTGAAGGTAAACTATCGCGGCACTCTGACCGACGGCACCGAGTTTGACAGTTCCTACAAACGCAACCAACCGGCTCAATTCCCGCTCAACGGCGTGATTCGCTGCTGGACCGAGGGCGTTCAGAAGATGCACGTCGGCGGCAAAGCGCAACTGGTTTGCCCCTCGGACATTGCTTACGGCAATTCCGGGCACCCCCCCGCGATTCCCGGCGGCGCAACCTTGGTGTTCCAGATCGAATTGCTGGAAATCGTAACCAAATAGGGTAGACACCCCACTCGGGAGCTTCCCTCCACCCCGTCGCGGAAAGCGCCATATTCGCAAAATTGGCGGCCGTGCCAATCCCCGATACCCGCCTAACAGCCCTTGCTTCCTATGTCTTACTGCTAGCCGCTTTTGGCCCTCGGGCTGCAACAGCCCGTGCTTAATCCATGAACCAAGCGATCACTGACGAAGAAGCGATCGGCCGCGTGAGGGACGGCGACATAACCTCTTATGGGGTGCTGGCGACTCGCTATCATCAACGCCTGTGCCGGGTGGCGTTGCGAGTCCTCCGCAACGAGGCCGATGCGGAGGACGCCGTGCAAGGAGCCCATCTGTTGGCGCTGACCCATTTCGACCAGTATGCCGGCCGTTCCGGCTACTTCGGTTGGATGAGCGCCATCACGGTCAATCAGGCCCTGACGCAGAAGCGGCGGAGCAAGGGCGGCATGGCGGCGGGCGAGGATGAAATCGACACACTGCCTTCGCCCCTCGAAGACCCGGAACGCCAGGTCATGGAAGAGGATCTGAACGGGCATGTTAGAGTCGCCTTGGCGAGCTTGCCTCCGGCCTATCGCGCCGTATTCCAATTGCGCGATCTGGAGTCCATGAGCACCGCCGAAACTGGGGAACGGCTGGGCTTGACCAAGGCCTGTGTTAAAACCCGGCTGGTTCGGGCGAGAAGTCTGCTGCGCAGGAGGCTGACGCAGACGTTGAAGAGCGCGGACCCGTTCCGGTGCGCGCGAACCTACGGGACGTCGGTTCCCGTGCCTGAACTAGCCGGGCGAGTGAATTGAGATTCCAGGGATGCTGGTGTCCCACCCGCGGCGAAGACGCACTCCTCGCTGCACCACGCGGAGCCGGCGCGGCGATTGGGTAAACGCCGCGCCGGCCAGATACCTCTTCTACGCGCTCGCCGCCGCCGCTTCACCGGGGTCGAGTTCTCCTACCATCCGATACAACGTCGCGCGATGAATTCCCAGAATGCGCGCGGCTTCCGCCTTGTTCCCGTGTACCGCCGCCAGCACGCGTAAGGCGTGACGCCGGTGCACTTCGGCCATCGGCAACAAACCTTCATCCTCAATCCGCGCCTGAGTCGCCGGCGCCGTCATATGTTCCGGCAGGTCCGGCAGGTCGATAATCCCGGTCTCGCACATCATGCAGGCATGCGCCAGGACATTATCCAGCTCGCGGATGTTTCCCGGCCACGAGTAGCGCGCTAAGAGGATCTGCACGCGCGGCGTCATGCCGCGAATGGCTTTGCCGTATTCCGCGGCGTTTCGCTCGATGAAATGCCGTTCCAATAGCGGCAGGTCTTCTTTGCGCTCGGCCAGCCTCGGCAGCCGGATCTCCACCATCGAGAGCCGGTAGAACAGGTCTTCCCGAAACTCCTTCTTTTCCACCATGTCACGCAGATCGCGGTTGGTGGCGGCCACCACCCGGACGTCCGTCCGCCGTGTGGCCGGAGAGCCCACCCGCTGGTACTCGCGCGTTTCCAACACCCGCAGCAGCTTGGTCTGGGTAGCCAGCGGAAGATCGCCGATTTCATCCAGGAATACGGTGCCGCCGGCGGCGTACTCGAACAGCCCCACCTTATCCTGCGTGGCGCCCGTGAAGGCGCCTTTCACGTGTCCGAACAGCTCGCTCTCAAAGAGCGTTTCCACAATTGCCGACGAATTGCACACCGCGAAACGGCCGCTCGCGACCGGGCTCATGCGATGCAACGCGCGCGCCGCCAGTTCCTTGCCGGTCCCGGTGGCACCCGTCACCAGCGCCGTTTTGAAATGCGGCGCGGCGCGGCGAATGCGGGCGAACACCTCGATCATCAGCGGGCTGCGTCCTACCATGCCTTCGAAGCTCGAAGCCTTCAGAATTTCGTCGTCCAGTTGCAGGGCGCGCTGGCGGCGGCGATATTCCTCGATCAGGGTTTCGATCCGCGCGCGCAGACGGGTAAGAGAGAGCGGCTTGGTCAGATAATCGCTGGCGCCTTTTTGAATCGCCTCCACGGCGGATTCAGCCGAGTAGTTGCCGGTGATCAGAATCACTTCGGTCATGGGCGCCGCGGCCAGAATCTTCTCCAGGACGCTGATGCCGTCCATCCCGGGCATGACCAGGTCCAGAAGCACGATCTGCGGCCGCCGCTGGAATACCATAGCCAGCCCGGCCACCGGGTCCGTGGCGGTCAGAATGTTCAGATCGTCGCGGCGCAGGCCGTCCCGAATCAACTCGAGGCTCGTGGGGTCATCGTCGATGGCCAGCAGTTCCACCCCCGGGGGGACGACTCCCGGCCTTTCAGGTCCGTTCATTGAGCTTCTCCTTTGGCGGAGGGATCCAGTAGCTCGCCGACTCGTTTTCTCAGCGCGGCGGTGCTGATCGGTTTAATAAGAAAGGTGTCGAAACCGGCCGCCTGAATGCGTTCGCGATCGGGTTGCATTCCGTTGGCGGTCACGGCCATCACCGGCAGGCGGGCGAACCGCGGGTCCCTTTTGAGCTCCGCCAGCACCGCGTAGCCGTCTTTGAGCGGCATTTCGAGATCGAGCAAAACCAGATCGGGACTGGTTTCCGCGGCGCGCATCAGCGCTTCCTCGCCATTCGATGCTTCCACGATCCGGTAGCCGGCGCTTTCCAGAACGTCGCGAGCCAGTTCGCGGCTCACCCGGTTATCGTCGGCTACCAACAAGGTTCGCATCGCATTACCCTTGCACCGCGCTCCCGGCACGCTCCAGGCTGTGAGCGCCCAGCGTCACGGTAAAAAGACTGCCCTCGCCAACGGTGCTTTCCACGCGTATAGTACCGCCATGCAACTCTACCAGGCGGCGGGTAATGGCCAGTCCTAGACCGGTGCCCTCTTGACCGGTCCCGCGGGATCTATTCACCTGGTGGAATTCGTCGAAGACCGACTCCAGTTCCTCGGCCGGAATGCCGATCCCCGTGTCACCCACCGAAAAGCTGGCGGTATCGTCCTGGCTCGTGTCCGTAATCCAAACCCGGCCGTTCTCGGGTGTGAATTTCACGCCGTTACTCAAGAGGTTGTAAAGCACCTGTTTGAAGCGCGTCCGGTCGGCGCGAATCGAAATCGTGGCCGGCACGCGATTTTCAATGGCTATGTTCTTGATTTGCGCGAGCGGGGTGATCACCGAGAGCACCTCCGTCAGAACCTCGTCCGGCCGGAAGGTCTCGAGATGCAATTCCATTCGTCCGGCTTCGATCTTGGAGATATCGAGGAGATCGTTGACCATTTCCAGCAGATGCCGGCCGCCCTCCTGGATATTGGCCACATACCGAGGGTAGGGCGGACCCAAGGGGCCGGCGGGCTGTTCCGCCAGAAGCTCGGAGTAACCCACGATGGCGTTCAGCGGGGTGCGCAGTTCGTGGCTGATGCGCGCCAGAAACTCGGTTTTCATCCGGTTGACGCGTTCCACTTCCCGGTTGCGCTTCTCCAGTTCGGCGGCGGTGCGCGCCAGTTCGGCGGTTCGCTCCGCCACGCGGCGCTCCAAATCCCGGTTGAGTTCGACCACCTCCTGCTCGGCTCGTTTGCGCTTGGAAATGTCGGTGAGCATCGCCATCATCCCCTGGTAGCGCCCGTTTTCAAACAGGGTCGTGCTGCGTACGTAAACCCACAGTTCGCCGCCATCCGCGCGGCGGATTCGAAAGTCGCGGCGTTCGCTGCCGGTGGACTGCATGGTGGCCTGATCGCCGGGAAGAAAGTCGAACAGCGATCTGCCGGTCATCTGGTCCACCGAATACCCCAGCATGTTGGCCAGTTCCGCGTTTACGAAGGTGGTGAGGTTGTTCGAATCCACCATCCAGATCCCTTCCGAGGCGGTCTCCACGATGCGGCGGTATTTCTCTTCGCTCCGCCCCAGATCCTCCACGGCTTTCCGCCGCTCGGCGATCTCGCGGTTCAGATTCAGGTAGACCGCCAGCAGAATGCCGAAGCTCGCCAGACCCCCGATCACCAGGAATGCGATCGACCATGCGGATGCCGTCCGCGCCGCCGCGCTGCGCGCGCGCACGGCGCGATCCTCGTCGTTCTTCATGGCTATCAGGCGGCCGCGGATCTCATCCATGTGGCGCGGGCCATGGCTGCCGAGGAAGAGTTCCCGCGCGGCTGGTTGGTCGCCCGCTTCCCGTAGTTGCGCCAGGCGGTGCAGGTTCGCCAGTTCTTCCGCTACCGGCCGGCGGAGAATACCGAGCGATTGTTGCTGGGAGGGATCGCCGGCCAGAAGACGATCGAGGGCGGCCAACGTTTCGTTTATGCCCCGTGTGGCCGCATCCACCGAGTCCAGATGAAACGCGCGCCCGCCGAACAGATAGGCGCGTACGGCACTTTCCGTCCCAATCATCTCGATCAGCAATTGGTCGAGCTGGTGGATAATCTCCTGGGCGCGAAAGATGGCATCCTCATTGGCAACCAAACGCTGTGTGTTGTCAAAGGAGAGCACCCCGATCAGGATCAGGATCAAAAGGGCCAATGCGAAGCCGCTCCGGGCCGCGCCTCGGATGACTAAGTTCATGGAGTCCTCCGAACCGGATCTTTCTATCTTAGTATCGAAAATCCCTTTTTTACATTGCTGCTTCGCAAAATTGTGCGCGCCAGTCGCGAATCTGTCCAGGCACGCGGCTGGGTACCCTCGGCCCGCTGTTTCGTTTCGCCAACGCCCGATTGGCGCTCCACTTGCAATATCGGATCTGGATATCTCCATGCAGAGTGCGGTATCGGCACAGAATGTGATCGTCGCCACGATGAATTCGCGCGCGCAGGCCGAAGAGTGTCTCGAACGTCTTCGGCAGGCCGGTTCCCCTATCGGACAACTGTCGGTTGTCGGGCGGGATGCCCCTTCCGAGGAAAAAGCCGCCGCCATGTTTTGGGCGGCTGTGCGGGAACGGCTATCCGCCGGGGCCGTTCTGGAAGTCCCCCGCCTGGGTACCATGTCGGTGGCCGGACCGATCGGCCAGTGGATGGGGGCGGCGCTCAAAAACGAAGCTGTCTTCGCCGGTCTAAGTCCTCTCGGCGCGGCACTCTACAGCCTGGGAATCCCCAAAGACGCCGCCGAGCGGTATGAAGCGGCGGTCGAGTGTGGCCAGATCTTAGTGATTGTGCATGGCGCGGCGAGCCAGGTGGAAAAGGCCAGACCCATACTGGCTGCTTTCACCTCCCTATAGGAGTAATGAAATGGCTTCCCCTTGCGGGTTACATTCCGGGCGGTACGCCCAGACCCAGAAAGTCCAGTTGTATGGCTGGGACTCGCCAACCCAAAGTTGGCATGGGCCGGACGAGTTGACCTATGCGCCCGGCGGTACGGGACGCATTCTCAGCGCTCTCAAGCGCGCGCCGGGGCGCTCCTGGTATGGAGCGATCAAATTCCTTGCCCCCGGCGAACCGGACAGCCGCTTTTTCGCCGTGATCCACGATCTCGACGATTGCGCTGTGGCGATGATCTACTGCGACGAATCGAAGGCCGGCCCGGCGGAAATCGTGGCCGTGATTCCCGCCGAACGGCGCGCCCGCCTGCGGGCCGAATTCCCCTTCGAGTTCCTGGCCTTCACCAGTTTTCTGCGCTCCACCAATGAAGTTGCCGCCCACGAGTTGTACGAACGCATGGCGGCGGCCCTGACGGAAACCAGCGAAACCGACTCTTTGATTTTTTCGATCACCACCGGTCTCTGGGCCACCGATCTGGATTACGTGCTCTCGCGCTGCTCCGAGATGGTCGCCATGGCGATGCTCCGCTGGGCGGGGCCGGACGTCAATAGCGCTCCATCTTCTTGAGCACCGCTCCTTCGCTGCACTCGCAAGCGCCCGCGCGCACGTTGGCGAACTCCTGCGTGGCCCCGCTCGGCCAGGCGATCTCCACCCGCGAAGCGCTCTCGCGCGGTCCCAACCCGAACGTCAACGTCAATTCAGACTGCGAAAGGTAACTTGAACCGGTCTTCACCACGCGGCTTTGGGCGCCTTCCGGCGTGGTGACGTGAACCACTGCCCCAATGGCGTCGCGGTTCGACTTGGTGCCCGTCAACCGGATTCGCAGGCAGCGGTTTCCCGATGTGATGTCGTTTCGATATAGATACACGGGGCCCTGGTTGGTGGTAATCAACAGGTCCAGGTCTCCATCGCGATCGAAATCCCCGTACGCCAGGCCGCGCGCCACTTTGGGCATGGCAAACCCTCCGCCCGCCGCCGCCGCGATATCGCGAAAACCGCCCTTGCCGTCGTTCTGAAACAGGTGCGGCGGCTGGGCGTACCCGACATTGCTGCGGATGTGGCGCACGGTCTCATCGATGTGTCCGTTCACCGCGATCAGGTCCAGTCGCCCGTCCAGATCCAAGTCGAGGAACGAGCAGCCGAACCCCAGGCTCTCGCGCGAGGCCTGGCCCACCCCCGCGCGGATGGCGGTATCCGCGTACACGCCCGGATGCACGGGGCGGTAGAGGGCCATCATCTCGTTATCGAAATTGGTGATGGCGATACTCTCCACACCCGAATTATCGAAATCCGCGGCGTCGATTCCCATGCCCGCGCGGGCCTTGCCGTCTTCGCTGAACGCCACGCCCGCGTGCACCGCGGTGTCTTCGAAGGTGCCGTTGCGCAGGTTGTGGTAGAGCTTGTTCGGCTGCGTATCGTTGGTGATCAGCAGGTCCGTCCAGCCGTCGTGGTCGTAATCCATCAGGGCCACGCCCAGGGATTTGGAGGTGGTGTCGAAAATGCCGCTCTTGGCGGTGACATCTTCAAAGGTGCCGTCGCCGCGGTTGCGGTAGAGCCAGCAGGTCTCGCCGTGATAAGCTTCCGGCGTGCAGTAGGATTTGCGCCTCCCATCCACGCTACAGAAGACGTCGTGCTCGGGCGACCATTGCACGTAGTTGCAAACCAGTAAATCGAGCAGACCGTCGCGGTCGAAATCGAACCACGCGGCGGACGTACTAAACGAGCTGCGATGGCCGAGTCCCGCTTTTTCCGTGACGTCGATGAAGTGCCCGCGGCCGGTATTTTGAAACAGCCGGTTCTGGCCCACCGCGGTGATCAGGACGTCGGGGAAGCCGTCATTATTGTAATCGCCCACCGCGACGCCCATGCCATACATCTCGACCGCGAGGCCGGCCCGTTCCGTCACATCGGTGAAGGTACCGTTGCGATTGTTGCGATAGAGCTTCAGCAAGCTGCGCTGCCGCTTGTGGCCCGGCCAATCCATACCGTTGACCAGCAGAATATCGAGCCAGCCGTCGCCATCGTAATCGAAGAATGCGCACCCGGAGCCCATGGTTTCGGGCAGGTACTTGGCACCGAAGGCCCCGCTATTATGGTGGAAATCGATCCCCGCCGCGGCGGTAATATCGGTCAGCCGGAAGCCGATGCCGGCAGGCGCAGTCACGGCGCGACCGATCAGGGAAGCGGCAGTCCCACAAAGAAACGTTCGGCGGCTGAATGCGTTGCTCACTGCTACTGCCACCAGAATAGCAGCCGGCGGCGATCAGCCTTTGGCCTTCAGTTCGATCTCAATGCCGCCTGCAATCTTGGCCACCAGGTTATACAACCATCCGCTGATCAGCCCGACGATAAAACCGATGATGCCATACAAAATTGGCAGCAGAATGACCGCGCCCGCTCCAAACAAGACTCCGAAGGACGAGAACGGTGACGAAGACGAGGACGAGCTCAGCGCCGAACCCACCAGGGCGAACAGCGACACGAATGCTCCGATGATCAATCCGAGCAATGCGTAGAGGGCAGCGGACATCTTCGCGAGGGAGAGAGCGCCGATGCGGCGCAAGAAATAGGCTCCGTTCATAGTGGGGAGCATTGTAGCAGGAGGAATAAGCGAAAACTAGCGAGGGGGTAGCGTCAAGTCCGTCGGGCGAGTCGCGCGATCAAGCGGGAACGTACGTCAACCTAATCACGTCCTCGGCAACGAGATCGCTGGTCACAAGACGGAGCGGCGGCCGAGGGCCGGAGAAGAATGGCTTGCCGCGACCAAGTACGATGGGGTGGAGGTAAAGTCGATACTCATCAATAAGACCAAGGTTGGTTAGGGTTCCTGCCAAGTCTGGTCCGGCAACATCAATCTCCCCAACTGGCTGAGCCTTCAGCCCACGTATCACGGCCTCGATGTCATCCTCGACAAATGTGGCGTTGGGTCCGACCGACTTCAACGAGCGCGACACCACCCACTTCGGCTGGCTCCGCCACGCCGCCGCGAAGTCGTGTTCCTCCGCGACCCAGTCCGCACGGTCTTCGTCCCAATAACGCATTACCTCGTACGTGCGGCGACCGTACACAATGCCCTTCAGGTCGCGCACATGCTCTATGAAGTGACGAAAGAGCGCCCGGCTTGGCCTAAATTCCAAATGGTCGACGTAGCCATCCAAGGACTGGTTCAATCCATATACGAGCTTTGCCATGGTACAAAATCTCCACCCCAGGTTCTTCAGAATAGCCTAAGCCGACGTTCCGCAGAAATGAGATTGTACACGATCTGCGTGCCGCATTGTCAGTGCAGCCAATAACCCGAGGTCCGCTTTTGGATGCGAACCGCCGGATGCCTTTTGAGGAAGCTGCCGTTCGCTGTTGCACAACCGGTAAGTTTTGCGACGAGGGCTTGAGTGCCGAAAAGGGCGAAACGTGCTAGTCTTCGGCGGGGTTGTTCGGGTGGCCGGGGCCGTGGGCACTCAGCTCATGTAAGTGCTGAGACGAGAGCACGCGCCGCCCGGATACAGCGTCAGGTAGGGCAGCTAGCGCGGAATGACGAACGCGGAGGGGATTCGTTCATCTAGCGTCGCAAGCACGGAACCGTGCGCTCGCGCCAACTCCGCCAAATGGCCATCGGTGGTCTGCCGCCCCGTCTTGACCCACGCGGGAAGCCGCGAGACGTCGTGAGCGTCAGCGATGAACCTGAAGGGGACCACTCGCTGCTTCTTGAGCCTAACCAGGAGGGTCTTCGACTGCGCGACGGTCAATCCATACTGCGGAGCCTGAGACAGAACGCGGACGAATCCCAATTCCGTGATAGCGCAAGTGAGGATTTCGTAGCCCGCTCCCTTCCCGAGACGCAGCAACCACCGGCCAACGTGCTCATGGAACTCGTGTTCGAGAAAACCCAGCGCGACCAATGCGTTTACATCGAGCAGATATCTCACGGGAGATTTGACAGAATGTCCTCGACCTGATCGCTGGTGAGCTTCGCAGCCCGCGGTCCGGCGCTAAGAACCGGGAGACCGGTAACGGCATCGGGCCCGATGCTCGCTTTACCGGGCCTTGGATGGCGGGGGGTAAGGACGATTTGTCCGCTTTTCACGCTGGCGTCGAGGGCATCGCCGGGGCCAAGCCCGAGTTTTCGCCGGATTGGGCCGGGAAGAACGACCTGCCCCTTGCTGGAAACGCGGGTTTGCATGGTAAGAATATCTTACCGCAAGAGGGCTGAGCCGAAACCCGTTGCCGACCCCTACGCCGGCACCGTCATCCGCACCAGCGCTCCGCCGCCTTCCACGTCCACGAACTCGAGGCGGCCGTTGATCAGCTCGGCGCGCTCACGCATCGATACCATCCCCATCCCCTGCCGTTCCCGGTGGCGAAAACCAACGCCGCGATCCTCCACTTCGAGCACTACCGCGTCCTTCAGAAAGCGCAGCCGCACGGCGGCGGATTGCGATTTGGAATGGCGCGCCACGTTATTCAACGATTCCTGCAGCACGCGATACAAATGGATGGCCACGCCGCGGTCGAGCTCCCGGCTGATTCCGGATTTTTCGTAGCGAATGCCGATGCCCGTCTGTTTTTGGAAGCCGGGCAAGTAAGCATCCACCGCGCCTTCGAAGCCGGCGTCGTCGAGAACCACCGGGTGCAAGGTTTGCGAAAGCGTTCGCACCTTTTCGAGCGTGGATTGCGCCACTTCGCGGATCTCGTGCAACTCGGCGCGGTCCGCGCCGGCTTCCTCGGGGGTGCGGCGCTCGGCGCGTTTCAGCATGGCGCCGATGGCCGTGAGGATCTGGCCGAACTCATCGTGCAGCTCGCGCGAGATCGAGCGGAAGGTGTTCTCCTGCATCGATATCAGTTGTTGCGCCAGCTCGCTGCGCAGCTCCGAAAGTTCCGCCACGCGGTCGAACATGCGCCGGTTGTAATCCATCAGGTAGAGGCTGGTCAGCACCACCACGATCACCACCGCCGCCAGAAAAATGTAAACGTTGCGCTCCACGCGGTTGTAGATGGCGCGCGTGCGTTCGGCGGTTTGCTGTTCGCGCTCGTTGTTCTCGACCAGGAGGCGCGAGACGGACGTCGAGAGCGCCTGCTGGCTGGCTTCGAGCGAAATGCGGATCATGTCGCGCGCTTTTCCCGTATCGCCGGCGTCCGCCAGGGCGAAAATGCGATCCAGCGTGTCCCAGAATTGGCGCGCGTTGCCGGCCAGGAACTCCCTCTGCTCGCGCGGTTGGTCGAGCGGGGAGTAGCGCGCCTCCTGCTCCATGGCATCCGCCAGGTCGGTGCGGATGCGGCGAAACGGCGCTTGCCAGGCGGTGAGCGGATAGGGCTCGTTGCCCTCCAGCATGTCGCGCATGGTCATGGCGATGGAATTCAGGTTGTTCTGAATGCGCAGCAGCAGCAGGGAATCGATGCGGTTGCGATCGATGCTGGCGGTTTGCAGACGCTCCAGCGCGCGCAGTTGCAGAATGGTATAACCCGAATAGACCGCCACGGCCGAGAGCGTGACGGCCAGGCCGGCCAACAACCGGATTGTAGGAGAGCGCCGCGATTCCACTTCTAATATGTTCCTATTATTGCCGCCCCTTTGGGCTGCGTAGTATGCTGGCGTCACTCAGAGTGCGCGGCCAGGGGGGAGTTTCTTAAGAACCAATGCCTATTTTGACTGAAATCCCACACCGCGCTTCGAGCGCCCCTATTGTGTCTGCTTCTTGCTTCTTACTTTTGACTTCTGCCCTGCTCTACGCACAGCTCAGTCCAGCCGATGAAACCCGCCTCTGGCAATATCGCAACCTGGCCAAGGCGTTCTACGAAAACCCCACTACGCAGCAGAAAGCGGTGGAAGAATTCCGGCTGGCGCTCGCGCTGGCGCCCGATTCCGCGCGCGAGCGTTTGAATTACGGGCTGGCGCTGCTGCGCGCGGGCGAAATCGAGCCCGGCATCGCGGAGCTCGAAAAAGTGCAGAAGCAGGACCCCAAGCTGCCGCACACCTGGTTCAACCTGGGAGTCGCCTACAAACGGCAGAGCGATTTCGATCGCGCCGCGGCCGAGTTTCAAGGGTTCGTCAAGCTGGTTCCGGACGAGCCCGTGGCGCACTACCAAATGGGCACGCTTTACAAGATGAAGGGTGACGCCGCGGACGCTATAAAGGAGTTCGAAATCGCCCGCGGTCTCGACCCCCGTCTGGCCGCGCCGCATTTTCAGCTCTACGGTCTCTATCGGCAGGCCGACCGTCAGAAAGATGCCGCCGAGGAGTTGCGTATCTTTCAGGAGCTGAAAAAAGACCAGGAAGGCGCGGCCGTTCCCGAGGACATGGAATGGTGCAATTACGCCGAGATCTATGACCCCACCGACCAGCCGCCTTCCAAGCCCTTGAGCGCCCCGGTTTATCGCGATGAGAAGATGTTTACCGGCGGCTCGCCGGGCGTGACCGCGCTGGTGATGGAGCCGGGCGCGCGCCCAAGTTTGATCGCCTGGTCGGCCGCGCGCGTGGCGCTGTTTCGCGAGGGCAAAACGCTGGTTCCCGATTCCGGTTTGGAAACGCTGCGCAACGTGGTGTTCATCGCGCCCGGGGATTTCGATAACGATGGGTTGCCCGATCTGTGCGTGATCACGACCAAGGGCGCGGCGCTCTACCATAACGTCCACGGTAAGTTTCAAAAGCATGCCGACCTGGCGACGGGCTCGTTCCGCAAAGCTTTTTGGATCGACTACGATCACGATTACGACCAGGACATCCTGCTCATCGGCGACGATTTCCGGCTGATGCGCAACAACGGCGAGGCGGGTTTCAGCGACGAAACGAAACGCTTTCCATTTGTAGCAGGTCATGCCGTCGAAGTTGGGCGCTACGAAGTGGATCCGGACAAGCCGGGGCTGCACCTGGTGGTTGCCTACCAGGACCGTCCGCCTGTGCTGTATCGCGATACGTTGGGCGGCAACTACGCGGCCGAGACGCTGCCGTCCGAGGCCGTCCCCGCGTCTGGCACGATCGAGGCCGATTTCGAGGGCAACGGGCGGCTCGACCGCGCGCGGATCGCCGAAGACGGCTCGCTTCACCTGGAGCGTAACGTCACACCCGATTACGGCAACTGGATCGAGATCGCGCTCACCGGTGTCAAGAATCCCAAGATCTCGCTCGGCGCCAGGGTGGAAGTGAAGGCTGGAACCAGTTATCACTCGATGCGTTACGATGGCGTGCCGCTGGTGTTCCGCCTGGGCGACCGCACCACTATCGATACCGTGCGCATCACCTGGCCCAACGGGATGATCCAGAATGAAACCAATCTGCCGGTGAACCGCATCACGCCGATCACGGAAGCGCCGCGCCTTTCCGGATCGTGCCCCATGATCTTCACCTGGAACGGCCAGCAGTTCGACTTCATTACCGACGTGCTGGGCGTGGCGCCGTTGGGTGCCAGCTCCGGCGACGGCCAGTATTTCCCGGTGGATCACACCGAGTGGGTCTCGATTCCCGGTGAAAGACTGAAACCGCGCGACGGCCGCTATGAGGTCCGCGTCACCGAAGAGTTGCACGAAGTTTCCTACTTGGACCAGATCCAACTGGTGGCGCTGGACCATCCGGCCGGCGTGGATATCGTTACCAACGAAAAGTTCAAATCCCCGCCGTATCCCGAATTCCGGCTGTTTGGCGTCGATCGCAAGATTTACCCCGTGACCGCGCGCGATTCCCAGGGCCACGACGTGCGCGCAGCGCTATTGAAGCGCGATCAGGTCTATCCGGATTCTTTCCGCCGCGATCTGGCGGGCGTTGCCGAACTGCACTACCTCGATTTAGATTTTGGCAAAGCCGCCGCCGGCGATCGCGCCGTGCTGGTGCTCACCGGCTGGGTGGATTGGGCCGATGGCAGCACGTTTTTGGCCGCCTCGCAGGCGCATCGCGACCTGATATTTCCGTACCTGCAGGTGAAAGATGCCGCCGGCAATTGGAAAACCGTTGTGGAAGACATGGGCATGCCTTCGGGCAAACCGAAGCCCATGGCGGTGGATTTGACCGGCAAGTTTCTTTCCGCGTCGCGCGAAGTGCGCATCGCGACCAACCTGTGCGTCTACTGGGACGAGATTTTCCTGGTGGACGATAACGCCGCGCCAAATGTGCGCTTGACCACCGTGCCGATGGCCGCCGCCGATCTGGATTTCCGCGGCTTTTCGAAGCCCACCATTCATCCCGAACGGAAGCAGCCCGAGCAGTTCGATTATCAGACCGTGAGTTTCACTTCTTCGTGGAATCCGACGTCCGGCAAATACACGCGCTACGGAGCCGTCGAAAGCCTGCTGGCCGAGCCCGACGACCGCATGGTGGTTATGGGATCGGGCGATGAGATCCGCATGCAATTCGCGGCGGACGCACTGCCGCCTCTGCCGCCCGGATGGAAGCGCGACTTTCTATTAAAAGTGGAGGGTTGGGCGAAAGATGCCGATGCGAACACGGCCTTTTCGCAATCGGTACTGCCGCTGCCGTTCCATGCAATGAGCAGTTATCCATATCCGGCGAACGAGCATTATCCGAACGACCGGGCGCATGAAGATTACATTCGCGATTATCTGACGCGCCCGGCGCTGCGTTTGATCCGGCCATTGGCTGGAGGGGAATAAGAAGCACCGGGTTACTGAGCCGCGACCGTGAGGGAGCGGTCGGGTTTACATTTGGGGGGGAAGCCATGCGGCGAGTGTTGCTGTCTGCCCTGGCTGTTCTGATCGTAAATAGCGGCTATATTGCCGCGTTTCCGAGCGCCACGGTGTTTTACATGGCCAACGTGGTGCTGCATCTCGCGCTGGGGCTCGCGCTGATGGCGGCCGCGGTGGTGCTGGTGAGGCGCTACCCGCGCGCATCGGGCGCATTCCTGGCGGCGGGTCTGCCGGCGCTGTTCCTGGTGGTGCGAGGGAACACCCTCGATCATCGCGCGATCCTCTGGCTGCACATTGTGCTCGGAGTGTTGGCGGCGGTCGTGGTGGTGGCTGGCGCGCGGCCGAGGCGCGGTCTGGTTTACGCCTGCGCGCTCGCCTTGCTGCTGCCCGCTTCGGCGGCGCTCTACGCGAAGCTGCATCCCGCCGCGCACATCGTCAACCCCGCTTCACCGCCGCTCTCCATGGATGAAGAAGGCGCCGGGGCGCGCTCGCCGTTTGCGCCGTCGTCCGCGCAGACCAACACCAAGGCCATCATTCCTTCCAACTTCTTCATGGATTCGGAAACCTGCGGCCAGTGCCACAAGGATATCTACGAGCAGTGGAAAAGCTCCATGCACCACTTCGCTTCGTTCAACAACCAGTTCTATCGGAAATCCATCGAGTACATGCAGGACGTGACCGGCACGCGCTCGAGCAAGTGGTGCGCCGGCTGTCACGATCACGCGGTCTTCTTTAATGGCCGCTTCGACCGGCCGATTCGCGAACAGATCGATACGCCGGAAGCGCAGGCCGGCCTGGGCTGCATGTCGTGCCACGCCATCGTGCATGTGGCCAGCACCATGGGCAATGCGGATTTCACCGTGGAATATCCGCCGCTGCACGAAATCGCCTCCAGCCACAACCGTTACATCCGCGCGGTGGATTCGTTCCTCACTTATCTCAACCCCGAACCGCATCGCCAGACTTTCATGAAGCCGTTTATGCGCGATGCCGAGTTCTGCGCCTCCTGCCACAAAGTGCACCTGGATGTGCCGGTGAATGAGTACCGCTGGTTCCGCGGCTTCAACGATTACGACAACTGGCAGGCGAGCGGCGTTTCGGGCCAGGGCGCGCGGTCGTTTTACTATCCCGATAAATCCATGGCCTGCGCCGATTGCCACATGCCGCTGGTAGCTTCGCGCGATCCCGGCAATCACGCCGGGCAGGTGCATTCGCACCGCTTCGCCGCCGCCAACACGGCCGTTTCCTACGCCAACCAGGACCAGCAACAAACCGATGCCGTGGAGCGCTTCCTCAAATCCGGTTTCATCACGGCCGATATTTTCGCCGTCTCGCCGGTGGACGAAACCAAGAACGCGTCGCCCATGGTGCGCCGCAGCGATGCCTTGCAAGCCAATTCCACATTTGCGGTGGGCGAGGAAGCGGAACAGACGGGCGCCGCGGTGCTGCGCGATATGGGCAAGATCGCGGCCCCGGTGGATGCCTCGGGCATCGCGCTCGCGCCGGGCAAAACAGCCCGCGTGGACGTGGTAGTACGCACCCGCAAGATCGGCCACTTCTTTCCCGGCGGCACCGTGGACGCCTTCGACGTGTGGCTGGAGTTGAAAGCCGAGGACGCCTATGGCCGCGTGATTTTCTGGAGCGGCAACGTGGAGGATGGCGGCAAGGGTCCGGTGGAACGCGGCGCGCACTTCTATAAGTCGTACCAACTGGACGCCGCGGCCAACCCCATCAACAAACGCAACGCCTGGCAGGCGCGCAGCCTGCTCTATGTGCGGCTGATTCCTCCCGGCGCGGCCGATGTGGCGCATTACCGCGTGCGGATACCGCAAGCGGCGCGCGGCCCGATCCACTTCACGGCGCGGTTGAACTATCGGAAATTCTCGTGGTATTACACGCAATTCGCGTATGCCGGGCAGCCGAAGCCGGGGCAGGACCCTTCGCTGCTGGCTCGCGATCATAACGGCCTCGAATATCGGTTTCTGCCGGCATTGATACCCGCGAACGTATCCGGCAAAATCCGCGACCGCATTCCCGATCTGCCCATTGTCACGCTGGCGGAGGCCAAGGCAACCGTTCCGCTGGGCACGCCCAATTGGTGCCCGGTTGTCCGCCAGCAGGACCGCGAGCGCTGGAACGATTGGGGCATCGGCCTTCTTCTGCAAGGCGATTTGAAAGGCGCCGAGTACGCCTTCAAGAAGGTGACCGAGGCCGAACCGGGCTACGCCGACGGATGGCTGAACGTGGCGCGGGCGTTGATCCAGGAGGGCGAGACCGATGCCGCCAAGCCCTATATTGCGAAAGCGCTCCAGATCAATTCCGGCTTGGGACGAATCTGGTTCTTTCAGGCGGCCGTGCAGAAGGCCGATGGCGATTACGATGGCGCGCTGCGCTCGCTCGAAATTGCGCGCGCGAAGTATCCTCGCGATCGCGTGGTGCTAAACCAGATTGCGCGCATTCTGTTTCTAAAGCGGCAATATGCGGCGGCGGTCGAGGCGCTCAAGGAAGTTTGCGCGGTGGATCCGGAGGACGTGCAGATGCATTACACGCTGATGCTGTGCTATCGCGGCTTGGGGAGTGCGGAAGCCGCCGCGCGCGAAGAGGCGCTCTTCCGCCGGTTCAAGGCGGACGAAGCGTCGCAATCCATCACCGAGACGCGCCGCCGGATCAGCCCCGAAGATAACAACGAGCGCCAGGCGATTCACGATCATGAGAGCGCGGTAAAAGCGGAGGTCCAATGAGAATCGTGACTTTCGCCGCTGGCTGTATCGCCGTCCTCATCGCGCTAGCGGCCCTCGCCGCGGTCCGTCCCGACGCCGTCACCTTTACCGACGTCACGGCGCAGGCCGGCATTCACTTCGTGCACAATGCCGGCCGCGCCGGCAAGAAACTCCTGCCCGAGACTCTCGGTTCCGGCTGCGCATTTTTCGATGCCGATGGCGATGGCTGGGTGGACATCTTCTTCGTCAACAGCAAAGGCCTGCCCGCGCTCTACCGCAACAACCACGACGGCACGTTCACCGATATTACCAGGGGCAGCGGCCTCGATATCCAGGTCTACGGCATGGGCGTAGCCATCGGCGATTACGATAACGACGGCCGCGACGATCTCTACCTCACCGCGCTCGATGGCGACCATCTCTTCCATAACGAAGGGGGCGGCAAGTTTCGCGATGTCACGAAAACTTCGGGCATTCAAAACGCCGGCTTCGGCACCAGCGCCGTTTGGTTCGATTACGACCGCGATGGCAAGCTCGATCTCTTCGTGGCCAACTACGTCCAGTGGAGCCCGCAACACGATCTGTGGTGTTCGCTCGATGGCGCCACGAAATCTTACTGCACGCCGGAATCCTACAAGGGCACGCGCTCCCGTCTGTTCCACAATTTGGGCGGAGGCCGTTTCGAAGACGTCACCGAGCGCGCCAGGTTAGGCGACCCCACCAGCAAGTCACTGGGCGTGACGGTGCTCGATTACAACGGCGACGGCTGGCCCGACCTGTTCGTCGCCAACGACACGCAGCCCAACAAGCTTTACCGCAACCTGGGCAATGGCACTTTCAAGGAAGAAGGCATGACCGCCGGCGTGGCGTTTGGTGAAGATGGCGTGGCGCGCGGCGCGATGGGGGCCGATGCCGGCGATTACGACCGCAGCGGCCGTCCGCACCTGCTGGTGGGCAATTTCGCCAACCAGATGCTGGGGCTCTATCACAACGAAGGCAACGGCCTGTTCGTGGACGAAGCGCCATCATCCGCGGTGGGCCGCGCCAGCCTCCTCTCACTCACGTTCGGCGTGTTCTTCTTCGATTACGATCTGGATGGCTACCCCGATATTTTCGCCGCCAACGGCCACATCGAAGATGAAATCGGGCGCGTGCAGCCGAAGGTCAGCTATCGGGAGCTACCGCTGCTGTTTCACAATTTGGGAAACCACAAATTCGAAAACGTCAGCGGGCAAATGGGCGCGGCCTTTCAGCACCCTATGGTGGCGCGCGGCGCCGCTTACGCCGATTACGATCACGATGGCGACCTAGATCTACTGATTTCGACGAATAACGGCCCAGCATATTTGTGGCGCAACGATGGCGGCAATCGCAATCGCTGGCTGCATATCGAATTGCGCGGAACCAAATCGAACCGCGACGGCATCGGCGCGGTGGTCCGAGTCGAGAGCGCGTCCGGCAAGCAGTGGAACATGCTGCGCAGCGGGTCCAGTTACTGCTCGCAAAGCGAACTGGCGTTGACGTTTGGGCTGGCGCAGGATAACGCGGCGACGGTCGAGGTCGATTGGCCCAGCGGCATGCGCCAGCAGTTTCAGAATGTGGCGGCGAACCAGCGGATTGCGATCGATGAGGAGAGGGGGATTGTGCGGGGGCGGTGAGGCAAGCGGTGAACACCCGTGTCAGAGTTTCTTCGCTAACGAGGCCCTAAATGCCGTCATCAGAAGATCGGATATTCGATACGGTGATGCACTGTTCGTTCGCCTACCATCCCCATTGCCCTTAGGTACAAGCTCCGGTGTTTGTGCTCACCCTCGGCATCCACATAGCGGGTTTCGACTTCATCAAGCTGCACGCCCGAGACGATGCCGGAACTCATTTCAAACTGGGCATTTCCTGACGCTCTGATCGAAACCTCTGCACGTGGCGGCATCTCCGCCGATGCGTCGGTTCCCGCGTAGGTAATGTCGAACTTAATCGCCAGAACGCGGAGACGTTCCGTGACGAAAGCCGATACCGACGATTTGATGATCTCACAAATATCGAAATCGCGTTTTGCGACTTCAGGGCTGAGTTGCGTCTTGAGGTGACTGTCCAGAGCCGCAGTCACCGCCGTAACGTCGAAGGGCGGGGCCGCCGGTCGCAACGCCTCGACGCAAGCCGCAAGTTCAGAGTAGATGTCAACCTGCAATCCGGCTCGGGCGCACTCGCTTGAAAGGTCTTTGGCCAAACCGGCCTTTATGTCGCGCCCCTTGTAGAAGGCGGCGTCCTTCGTAACAAAGTGAACCCGGTGTGTGGTCGCGAGTTCTAGAACCGCTTCCCATATGGCCGAATCCTTGAACTGCTGATTCTTGTATGCGTTCGGTGGTATTTCGTCGTTCACCCGCTGCAAGGCGGCTTTTGCGTGTTCTAATGTGAACGGTACGCGTTTCAAAAGCGGACTAAGCTGCGTAATGCGGCGGCTAACTGCTGACTCCACCTCCTCTCTCGAAGGCAGCCTGGGATCCGGGCGGCTCCCGATGAGCATTTCAAGTACTCGGAGCCCTTCGCCAACGCTGGCAATGGCCTCATCAGCAGTTCGCATTGCCTGCTTGCGAATCTCATGCTCTATCACTTCGGGCCAGCCGAGCTTGGCTTTTTGCTGTTGGATGACAAAGAGAAGCGCTGCTCCCATCGCGGTGTTCAGGAGGAGGCTACTAAGCAACTCATTCGTATCCACGACAACGCAGTCTTTCCGCTCGGCGTCGTCGGAAGAACCGTCGTTCTGTAGCGCATCCGCGTTCGGCTCGGCCATTTCACTGAATATACCTCGGCCAGACTTTCTGCGGCGCAAGTGGCTTCTGTACCGCAACGGCCTTCTGAGACATCTAACGCCTGAAAAGGAACATAGGATCGCGGGTGTATTGCGGATCGAACCGTTTTACCGGATCATAGAAGAGTAACGCTCGTGCAGGAAGGGGGCGTAAACGAATGCCGCAACACTACGCTAACCAAGTGGGCTCCGCGCCTCCGCCAACGGCCGTGACGACTCCTCCGCCTGTCGACAATTCGGGCACGATCACCATGCTCCAAGAGTGGGCGCGCGAAGATGCCACGGACGATCCGGCCGCCATTGCCCAGGCGGAAGATGAATTAGCCCGGTTCAAGGCTGCTCTCAACGCAAATCGTCCTCCTGACAAACCTGTCTTTCCGTGAGCCGTCGACTTCTACTGGATTCCGGCCCGCTCGGGCTCCTGACGCAGCCGAGAATCTCCCCCGAGGTGGTGGAAATGAACCGTTGGCTCATCGACCGGCTTTCGGGCGGCGACGCTGTGCTGGTGCCAGCCATCGTTTACTACGAACTGCGGCGCGAATTGCTTCGTGCCCGGAAGGCCACGGGGCTCGCCCGTCTGGATGCGTTCGTGCAGATTGATTCGAACCGATACCTGGCCTTGACCGACGACGCGTTGCGGCTCGCCGCCGAGCTTTGGGCAAGAGCCCGTCAGCAAGGGCGCCCAACTTCGGCGGCCCTCGACCTTGACATCGATGTCATCCTTGCCGCCCAAGCGCTCGCTCTCGGCGGCGGAGCCGAGGTCATCGTTGTCACCACCAACCCGCGCCATCTTCGCCAGTTTGTCGATGCCCGGTTGTGGAATGATGTCAGTGCCTGATCGACGCTATTTCACGCCCGCGCGGGCTCTCCCATCCGCCGAACGCTTGTTCCAAGCGCAGCGCAATCGCCAACGCTACGTCTTCGCGCCAGGGGTGCGCCACCACCTGTACAGCAATCGGCAAACCGTCGGCCGATGCGCCGCAGCGCACCACCACGGCGGGCCAGCCAGTCATGTTGTAGGCCATGGTGTGGCTGAAGCCAATGAAATTCGCATCTTCCACGGAGGCGCCGTGCGGCAGCGCGGGGTGGATGTACGCCGGACAGAGGATCGCGTCATAGTCGCGCATAAAAGCGTGCATTCCGGCGCGGTAGGCGTTCCACTCGCTCCAGTAGCGCCTAAAGCCGGGCAAATCGGTGCGGTAACGGTCGAACTTATCCAGCCACGCGGTCAGCAGCGGATGGAGCCGGGCGGAGCCGAGCTCGCTGGCGTAGGTTAACGTGCCCTCGCCGCCATCTTCGCCGATCAATTTCATCTCCAGATCGTAGGCGGCTTCGAGACATCGGGGCCGCGCTTCTTCGGCGTGCATTTCGCCGGCGGCGGCGCGCACTACGCGAGCAACTTCTTGGTCGGCGGCGGCGATGCCGTTATCGGTGTAGAACGCGATGCGCAGCTTGTGCGGGTCCACGCCGGCGGGATCGAGAAACGGCATGTCCACGACCGTGTGATCGCGGCCGTCTCCGCCAACCAGCAACGCCATCAGAGTGATCAGGTCTTCCACGCGGCGGGCCATGGGGCCGATCTGCCAGATCTGCTCGACCCAGCCGCCGGCGGGCGGAAAGTGACCGGTGCGCGGTAGGCGGCCGGAAGTCGGCTTGATGCCGGCAATGCCGCAGAAGGCCGCGGGCAGGCGCACGCTGCCGGCGCAATCGCTGCCGAGGCCGAACGGGGAACCGCAAGCGGCGATCAAGGCGGCTTCGCCTCCGCTGCTGCCGCCGGGAGTGCGGGTTACATCGTAAGGGTTGTTGGTGCGGCCGAACACCAGGTTGTCGCTCTCGAATGCCCACAGCAGGTCGGGCAGATTGGTTTTGGCGATGGGGATGGCGCCGGCCTGGCGCAGGCGCGCCACCAGGGTGGCATCCTCCATGGAGGGCGGCGCGTCTTTGCGGCCCAGCGTTCCGGCGGTGCAACGGGTGCCGGCGACTTCGATGGAGTCCTTGATGCTGAAGGGAACTCCGTGCAGCGGGCCAAGGGTGACGCCTTGGGAAAGCGCTCGATCGGCGGCTTCGGCCTGGGCCAGCGCGCTTTCGGCGAACACTTCGACCGCCGCGTTCAGCGACGGATTGACCTCCGCAATGCGCTCCAGGTGCGCTTCGACCAGTTCGTGAGACGAAATTTCGCGCGCGCGCACTATGTGCGCCTGGCGCGTGCCGGAACACCTCAATATTTCATGCATGAAATCTCAATATAGCGAAGCGCGGGTGGCGCGGGCGCGGACGGCGATCCGTACGGCTTCGCACCGAATTAACACGCGGCGAGATGAATCCGCGGGCGTGATAATGCGTCAATAAGCATATATGAACAGAATTGTGTCTCTTTCCGCGCCCGCGTTGGCGCTTGTTCTTGCACTCGCGGTTCCCGCGCTGCGAGGCGCCGACATGCCGGCGGCCGGCTCCAAAGCGCCCGATTTCACCCTGCAATCGCAGGAGGGCAAGACCGTGAGTCTCAAAGACTTTCACGGGCAGTGGGTGGTCTTGTACTTCTACCCTAAGGACATGACACCGGGCTGCACCATCGAAGCCCATAATTTCCAGCGGGACCTGGACCAATACACCGCTAAGAAGGCGGCCATTATCGGCGTGAGCGCCGATAATGTCGATTCGCACCAGCAGTTCTGCACCAAGGAAAGCCTGACGTTCCGTTTGCTCGCCGATCCGAATAAGGAAGTGATCTCGAGTTACGGGTCGCTCATGGCGAACGGAATGATGGCGGCGCGGAATAGCTTTCTGATCGATCCCAATGGCGTGATCCGCAAAGTCTACACCAAAGTGAATCCGGGTTCGCACAGCCAGGAAGTGCTGGCGGACTTGGCGGAGTTCGAGAAGTAGGCGCTACTCGAAGCGCAGCGCCGCAACCGGGGAAACGCGCGTGGCCCGCAGCGCGGGAACGAACGTGGCCGCCAGAACCACAAGCAGCAACGCCGCCGGCGCCGCCAGAAACGTCAGCGCATCGGTGACACCGATTCCGAACAGCATGGTCTTCAGCAGGCCGGTGAGAGCGAGAGCTCCGCCGAGGCCCAGCGCGATTCCGATGCTCGCCAGCGCCGCGCCTTCCCGCACCACCATGCCGAGCACATCCGCCCGCGCCGCGCCCAAAGCCATGCGCACGCCGATTTCATGGGTGCGTTGCGCCACCGAATAGGCAATCAGCCCGTAAATCCCGACCGCGGCCAGGAGCAGCGCGATGGCGGCGAACAAGCCCAACAAAGTGGTGTTGAAGAGCGGCTGCGAGACGGCCAGCTTCATGGATTGCTCGATCGTGCCGGTTTCAGTCAGGGTCACATCCGGATCGATGGATTGAATCGCGCGGCGGAGCGGCCCGGCGATCGGCGCCGCATCACCGGAGGTTCGCACGGCCAGGAACATGCGCGGACTGTAGGATTGCGCGAAAGGCATGTAATAGGCGGGGTCGGTGTCCGCGCTCAGTCCCAGGTACTTGACGTTGCCCACCACGCCCACGATCTCCATCCAGCGATCGCCCAATCCCGGTTCGCTTTCCTTGATCCGCTTGCCAAGGGGAGGTTGGTTGGGCAGGAACCGGCGTACAAAACCGTCGCTGACGATGGCCACCTGGGCGGTGTCCGATCGGTCGTGCGCGGAGAAGTAGCGGCCGGCCAGCAGCGGGATTCCCAGCGTTCGGAAAAAATCCGGACCTACGGTAACGTCGGAAATGATGGGATTGAGCTCGCCTTTGGCCAGAGATTGTCCTTCGATTTCGAAGGTATCGGCGCCACCCTGCATGTCCGGCGGAAACGAGTCCGTCAACGCGGCGATCTCCACGCCCGGCACCTGGCGCGCGCGCCGCAACACTTCGTCGTAGAAGGCCAAGCCGGCGCGCTCATCGCCGTACTTGCGGCTGCCGGGTGAAATCAACATGGTCAGCACGCGCCGCGGGGGCGCGGAGAATCCGCCGGAGACGCGTTCCAGGTTCGCGAAGCTGCGCAGCAGCAGCCCGGCGCCCACCAGCAGCATTAGCGAAACCGCGATCTCCGCGACCACGAGGGCCGCGCGCGTGCGTCCACGGGCCCGGCCGGAACCGGTTCGGCCGCCCTCTTTGAGCGTGGCATTCAGATCGGCGCGCGCGCTTTCGAACGCCGGCGCGAGGCCGAACAACATGCCGGTGAGAGTCGAGATGGCCAGCATGAATGCCAGCGCGCCGGCATCCAGCCGGACCGAATCGATGAGCGGCAGGTTGCCGGGATTGGCGGCGCGGATCAAGGCGACCGCGGCCCAGGCCAGAGCCAACCCGGCCGTTCCGCCCATGGCCGCCAGGAGCACGGATTCGGTGAGCAACTGGCGGATCAACCGTCCGCGGCCCGCGCCGAGGCTGAGCCGCAGCGCCATTTCGCGTTGGCGAACGGTGGCGCGCGCCAGCATCAGGTTCGCCACGTTTACCACGGCGATCAGCAAGACCAACCCCACTGCCCCCGCCAGCACCAGGATGGCGGGCTTCAACGCGGTGCCCACCAGGGCCGTGCGCACATCGAGCAGCGGCAGCGTCAGGCGTTTGTAATCGGGGTTCTGCTGCATCATGCGCTGGGCGATTCGGTTCGTTTCCGCCTGCGCCTGCTCCATGGTGACACCGGGCTTCAGCCGCGCCACGCCGCGATAGAACCACGGTCCGTAGCGAGTGGGCGGGATCAGCCGCAGATTGGTCCAGACCTCGGTCTGCCGGCGCGGAAATGCGAACCGGCCGGACATCACCCCAATCACGATGGAGGGCGCGCCGTTCACCAGGATGGTTTGGCCCAAGACGTTGGAGCGCGCGCCGAAGCGTCCGCGCCAGAGTGGCTCGCTCAACACCGCCAGAGACCCGGCGGCCGGGTCGTCCTCTCCCGCCGCGAACGTCCGGCCCAGCAATGGGCGTGCGCCGAGCGTGGAAAAGAAGCCGGCGGTGACGGAGGCGGCCTGCACCTGTTCCGGAGCGCCCTCTTTGCCGCCGATATCCATCATTTGGTTGCGGAAGAGCGAGGGATCCTGGAACGCGTGGTTGTTCTCCTTCCACGTCAGGTAGTCGCGGATGCACATCGTGCCGAAGGCAAAATCGCGCGGGAAGTACCGCATAAAGACCACCGCTACGCGATCGGCATCGGCATACGGCAAGGGCCGCGCCAGAATCCCATAGGCCACGCTGAACATGGCGGTGTTGGCACCGATGCCCAGGGCGAGAGCCAGCACGGCCACCGTGGTGAACGCCGGATTCTTGCGCAGCATGCGCGAGCCATAGCGAAGATCGCGAAGAAACTCGCGTACGACCCGGCCGGCCGTGGCTTCTCTGATTTCTTCCTTGACCTGCTCGAGGCCGCCCAGCTCGATGCGGGCCGCCCGGGCCGCGGCTGCGGCGTCCATTCCGGCGGCGCGCTTTTCGTCCGCCAACTGGTCCAGATACGCGCGCAGTTCTTCGTCGAGCTCCCGTTCGACGCGCGGCCGCGTGAAGGCACCGCGCAGTAAACTGGCTAGCTGGTTGAGTAAGGGCATGGCGGCTCCCGGTCAGCTTGCGCGCAAGGCGCTGGCCATGGCCAGCGCGATGGTTTCCCATTGCCGCGTTTCGCTCTGCAACTGCCGCCGGCCCGCCGCGGTCAGACGATAATACTTAGCGCGGCGGTTATTCTCGGATTCGCCCCAGGAGGAGGCGAGCCAGCCGGCTTCTTCCATGCGGTGCAGCGCCGGAAACAGCGACCCCGGCTTTACTTCGAAGGTGCCGCCGGTGATCTGGGCGATGCGGTGCGAAATCGCCAGACCGTGCAGTTCGGTCAGCGCGAGCGCTTTCAGAATCAACAGGTCGAGGGTTCCTTGCAGCAGGTTGGTGGCAGGCATTTACGTATAGAAAGTCTATAGGATTACCTATAGAATGTCAATAGGTGGCTGCGGACTCAGATGAATAGGTCGGCTGGAAGGCGAAAGAACTCGGCCAGTTTGCGAATGTGAGCCTTGCTGGGCTCGCGCTTCCCGCTCACGACGTCGGAGGCTACGCTGCGGGAGCCGAAGACGGGCAGTAGATCCGCCTGGCGCAGGCCGCGATGGTCCATGAGGAACTGAATCATCTTGTGGGGTTTGACAGGCGGTAAGGGGTAGTGCAGATCGTCGTAGTCCTGGATTAGCTTCATGAGAAGGGCGGAAAGCGCTTCCTCCTCCGGGGTGGGATTCTTTTTGAAGTCGAGTTCCTCCATTTTTGCCACCATGCGGTCGAATTCTTCATCGCTCTCGATGATCTTGGGAATTGCGTCCGCGCAGAGACGCCCGTATTTGGCGGGGTTTAAGGTGCTCAGGCCCATTTTTTCCATTCCTCCCGGTCGTATTCTTTGTGCGTCAGAAGCGCCTTCACATAGAGCTTCTGTTTCGGATAGACGGCACGGACGATCAGTCGATAGCGGTTATGCCTCACGTTGAAAACCAGGACGTTGCCGATCTGATCGACATCCGCGAAATCCTGCCGTACGTCGATCAGGTTCATCCAGGTCGCCCGGCGGGCGGTGCGATACCAGGATTGCAATTCGTCCATCGCATCGCTACCAACCCGCTTCCCCTCCGCCATTTCAGTCAAGCCGCGCTTGCTGATCACGTTCACAAACCAATAGTAGCAAAATGCGAATGTAGATGTAAGCGTTTTGCGAACACTTTACCGACGGGATGTTGGCGAAGGTGGCCGTGCGCGGATGCGCCGGCCTTATCCCTGGCCATACGTCGCCTTTGGGCCGTGTTTGCGAAAGTAGTGCTTATTGCGCTGTGCCTCGGAAATGCCCGACGCTTCGCTGTTGATCGTTACGGTTTCCAGAGCCATGGCCGCGACTTCCTCGAGAATGACGGCGTTGTGCGCGGCTTGGCCGGCGGTTTTACCCCACGAGAAGGGTCCGTGGCCGGCCACCAGCACGGCGGGGCAGTCGAGCGGGTCGCGTCCGTGGAACCGCCGGACGATCGCCACGCCGGTGTTGCCTTCGTAATCGGCATCGATCTCTTCGGCGGTGAGATGCGCGGTGATGGGGACGGAACCGTGAAAGTAATCGGCGTGGGTGGTGCCGAAGCAGGGGATCTCGCGGCCGGCCTGCGCCCAGGCTGTGGCGTGGCGGGAATGCGTGTGGACCACGCCGCCGATGGCGGGGAATGCGCGGTACAAAGCGAGGTGGGTCGCGAGGTCGGAGGACGGGCGAAGTTTGCCCTCTACTACGCGGCCTTCGAAATCCGTAATCACCATGTGGCCGGGAGTCATTTCTTCGTAGGGAACGCCGGAGGGCTTGATGACCACCAGGCGCTCGTCGCGGGAGACTCCGCTGGCATTGCCGAAAGTGTAAATCACCAGGCCGCGCCGCACCAACTCCAGGTTGGCTTCGAGGACTTCAGACCGCAACGTGTCCAGCATTCTTCCCCTCCCGGGCGCGGGCCGCGATGCGCCGCAACTCGGGCAATACGGCGCCGATTGCGACCGGCTCGGAATTCCGGCAGCCAAAAGCAAAGTACAGGCGGCGGTAGAGCGGAAAGAGCTCGGCGTAGACCGCGGCGGCATCTTTTTGCGGCTCGACCGTATTGTAAGGCGGGCAAAGCGCGCTCTGTGCCTCTTCGATAGTCTGGAATGTCCCGGCGGCCAGGAATGCGAAAATGGCCGAGCCCAGGCTGGTCACGTCGCCCGCCGGCACCAGCACCGGTTTGCCGAAGACGTTGGCATACACCTGGTTGAGCACCGGGTTGCGCTGCGGAACGCCGCCGCCGTTGATGACACGGCGCACGGGCACGCCGTACTCTTCCATGCGCTCCAGAATGACGCGGGTGTGGAACGCGGTGCCTTCGATGGCGGCGAACAATTCATCCTGCGCGGTGTGGGTCAAACGCCAGCCCAGGGTGATGCCGCTCAGTTCGGGATTCACCAGCACGGTGCGGTCGCCGTTATCCCAGGTGAGGCGCAGCAAGCCGGTTTCGCCGGCGCTATAGCGCTCGAGGCCCCGCGAGAGATCGGCCACATTGGTGGCGGCGCGGCGGGCGATGGCTTCGAAGATATCGCCGGTGGCGGAGAGGCCGGCTTCAATGCCGGTGCGGCGCGGGTCGATCGAGCCCGGCACCACGCCGCAGACGCCCGGCACCAGTTTCGCCTCATCGGCGATGGCCATGATGCAGGTGGAAGTGCCCACTACGTTGACCACGTCGCCGAGTTTGACGCCGGCGCCGATGGCATCCCAGTGGGCATCGAAGGCGCCCACCGGAATGGGGATGCCGGCGCGCAGACCGAGTTTTTCCGCCCATTCAGGCGTCAGCCGGCCGGCGATTTTATCGGAGGTTTCATAGCGGCCGGCCAGTTTTCCGCACACGCCGGCGAAAAGCGGATCGAGGGTACTGAGAAATTGTTCCGGGGGCAAGCCACCCAGGCGGGCGCTCCACATCCACTTGTGGCCCATGGCGCAAACGCTGCGCGGCACGGCGGCAGGATCGCGAATGCCGCAGAGCACGGCGGCTACCATATCGCAATGTTCCAGCGCGGTGGCGTAGCGGGCGCGCTTTTCGGGATTGTTGCGCAGCCAATGGAGCAGCTTGGCGAAGCCCCACTCCGAGGAGTAGGTGCCGCCGCACCAATCGATGGCGGGAAGATTGACCAGGTGAGCGGCGGCGGTGATCTGGGCGGCTTCTTTCCAGGCGCGATGATCGCACCAGAGATAGTAGTCGTCGATGGGTTCGAGGTTCTGGTCAACCGGAATGACGCTGGAGCCGGTGGTATCGAGCGCGATGGCTTCGATCGCATGGCCATCGATGCCGGCGTTGGCGATGGCGCGGCGCGAGGCTTCGGCCAGGGCGCGCATGTGGTCGGCGTGGCTTTGCGTGGCGTAGTCGGGATCGTCTTTCTTGCGCAACAGCGGGTACTCGGCCGCGGCCGAACCCAAGCGGCCTTTGACGCTATCGAAGATGGAGACGCGAACGCTGAGAGTTCCGAAATCGACGCCGGCAACGATGGACATGGGTTTTAGCTGTGCTGGTAAACGTTCCAGCCTAAGTATCGCGAGGTAGCTTCCGCCACCGCCGATGATACCGATGACAAATTGGCGGCAACGTGGTGCTCGAAACCGTTTTCGCAGATATAGCGCAGCAGGCCCTGCAAGTTCCCGATATGCACCACACCGGCGCCGCCGAAAGTATCCAGCGGATCGTCGGTGAATTCGCCTTCGCCCACATAACCGCAGATCTTGCCTTCGTAATCGTTGGTGGAAAAGCGCGCGAAGCTCATGGGACCGGGCTTCACCAGGCCGACGCACGTCCCGTAGGTGTTTTCGCGCCCAACGGTGCCGGCGATGATCTCCTGGAAATCCATTTTCACGCTCTTGAAAAAGTGCTTGGGCAGATTGCTGCAATGGAAGCAGACGGCTTTATCGGGATCGTCGCCATAGTTGTTGTTCCAATCGAGCAGGGCGCTGGGCGTGCCGGAGGCCAGCCGCAGAGCGTGCATGCCGATTACGCCGCAGATATCCACTTCGCAGGCGCTCGAAATCAAGCTCTCGCTCATCATGCTCATCACGGTGCAGGGCACGACGCCGAAGAATTCCTCGAGCGAGGTCCAGCACTGAATGGCGCTGATGACGCAATCGGTCTGGGCCATCCATTGATCGATGACCGCGCCGAGCTTGGCCATTTTCATGAGCGCGGCCGCGGGAACGCCGCTGGTGGAGACGTAACGCTGGATGCTCGCGAGCTTGGCTTCGGCGGCCGGATCGTCGTCTTTCATGCGGTTGATGCGGCCGAGGATTTCGGAAAGGTCGATGGGCTCGACGGAAATGCCCGCGGTCTCGAGCAGTTTCTCGCTGTAGCGGACGGTGTTGAAGGCCGCGGGGCGCGCGCCGATGGCGCCGATGCGCAGCCGTTTCAAACCGCGATAGACGCGGCAGACGGCGGCGAACCAGTCCAGGTCTCGGCGGAAGAGATCGGAATCGGGCGCCTCGGTGTGGCGCGTGGTCAGCGAATACGGAATGCCGTACTGTTTGAGATTGTTGCAGGCCGACATCTTGCCGCAGAAGCTGTCGCGGCGGTCTTTAATGGTCATGCGGCCGGGCGTATCGGGGGTGGCTTGAATCAGTACGGGCACGCGCAGATCGGCCATGCGGAGCGTATCGGCAATGGCCCGCTCCTCGCCGAAATTGGGGAGGGTGACGATGATGCCATCGATCTCATCGCGATGCCGCTTGAACAACTCGGCGCACTTGAGGGATTCGGCGCGGGTTTCCACGGCGCCATACTTGGTATCCTCGGGGCCGGGCACGATGGCGGCGTAGCCGGCCTTTTCGAGCGCCGCGATGATCTCCGAGCGGCCGCTCTTGGCGAGATGGTCCGGGAAGAATCCGCGGTTGCCGACGATTACTCCAAAGGTATCGCGGTGCGCATTGCCGTTACTCATCGGTTTGTGTCCTTTTTGCGGGGTGCGAATTTAACAACATAGATGACGCCCAAAACAATGAGCAGGGCACCCCACCAGATGCCCGCGTGCAGGTTGAAGAGCACCACCGGATGCGCGGGCGGATCGAACAGTTGGTAGAGGCCCGCGCCCGTGATCAGCAGTCCGTAGACCAGCAGCAGGACGCCAATGAAAAACCAAATCGAAATCATTTCGGATCGATGCATTGTAAGCCTCTTACCAGAAGATAATCTGCAAAATCACGAACACCACGGCCACCACGCCGGCCCAGAAAATCGGCCGCTTCCAGAGCGGCAGGTTGGCCTCGGAGGGCAATTCGGTGCAGCCATAGACCAGCCCTTTGAGCTCGGCTTCGGGCTTAGGCTCGGTCAACAGGCTCACCACCACCGTGACCACCACGCAGATGATCAACGACCACAGCGCGCGGAACATATTCTCGGCCATATCCTTGGCATAGGGTGAAAGCGCCACGTAGCGCAGCGCGCTGGGATCGTGCTTCACCCAGCCCCACATGCCGATGGAAGAGACCGTGCCGCACAACAAGCCCCAGAAACCAGCCTTGGGACTGGTGCGCTTCCACAACATACCGAGCAGAACCGTGCCCAGCAGCGGCGCGATAAAGAAGCTGAACAGCGCCTGGACGTAATCCATGATGCTCTTGAACTGCATCACCAGGTACGCGGTTCCGATGCTTACCAGAACTCCCAGGATGGTGCACCAGCGGCCGACGCTGACGTAGTGGGCGTCGGTGGCCTGCTTGCGGAAGGTGGCGCGGTAGATATCGTAGGTCCACACGGTGGCGAAAGCGCTGACATTGCCGGCCATGCCGGACATGAACCCGGCGATCAGCGCCGTGATTCCGAGCCCCAGCAGGCCGGGGCCGCAGTAGCGCGCCAGCATGAGGGGAAGGACCTCGTTGTAACTGTGCAGGCCCGCGTGAACCTCATTTTCGCCTACCAGGTGGAAGGGCAAAACACCCAGGCCCAGAAGTCCAGGCAGGATGACGATGAACGGCACGCACATTTTGAACGCCGACCCGATGATGGGCGCGAGTTGGGCGGAGCGCAAATCTTTGGCGGCGATCACGCGCTGGACGACCAGGAAGTCGGTGGTCCAATAGCCGAACGAGATGGCCACGCCGAGGCCGAAGACGATGCCGATCCAGTGGATGCCCATGGGGTTGTCTTGGAAGTGGCCCATGGTTCGCCAGAGATGGGTGTAATCGCCGTTCGGCCAGTTCTGGTGGATGCGCGCCACCAGGCCGTTCCAGCCGCCCACTTCGATGAGGCCGATGATGGAGATCAGCAGCGCCCCCAGCCAGATGAGGACGAATTGCAAAACCTCGTTGAAGATGGCCGAGAGCAAACCGCCCAGCACCACATACAAAGCGACAACTAGCGAAGAGACCCAGATGCTGAAGTGAATGTCCCAACCGAGCATGGTCTTCAGCACCAGAGCCATGGAGTACATATTGATGCCGCTCATCAGCACGGTCATGAAGCCGAATGAGACGGCGGCCAAGGCACGCGCGGGTTCGCCATAGCGCAGCTTCAGATAGCCGGGCACGGAATGGGTTTTAGAAATGTAGTAGAACGGCATCATCACCAGGGCCAGGAACAGCATGGCGGGGATGGCGCCGACCCAATACCAGTGAGCGGCCAGAATGCCGTACTGATAGGCGGCTCCGGCCCAGCCCATCAGTTCGAGCGACCCGAGGTTGGCGGCGAGGAAGCTCAACCCGGCAACCCAGGCGGTCATTTCACGGCCGGCCAGGAAGAAATCCTCGCCGGTTTTGGTGAAACGTTTGAGATAGAAGCCGATGCCGATCACCGCGGCAAAATATAAGACGACGACGATGAGGTCGACCGTCGAAAGAGACAACAGCCGCGCGGACGCGCTTTGGAGGAAAACGGCGGGCAGAAATGTCATGTCAAGAGACCGGTTACGAACTCGATTCTAGCCCTGTGAGTGGGCCTGGGACAATCAGTTACGGCGATGTAAACGCTTCCAAACGGATATGGTAGGTGGGGCAGGAGCGGAAGTCAAGGGTTCAGGGCTCATTCAGCACCAGCACGTGTTCGATATTGGCCGTAACTTTGGCGCCTTCGCTGACGTTGACCGGGACACCCGCACTCTCATACTGGCGGATGAATTCCGGCTCGGCGTATGCCACTTGCGCGGTTATCGGCCAGGCGAAGAGAAGATAATCGCCGGGCGGCACGCCTTGCAAGGTGAACTGCCGGGGTGGGCGTGACGGAACTACATACGTTTGCCTCTCCAAAACCATGGCATCGCCGTCGCGCCGCAACAAGGCCACAAGCACAGCGCTCGACTGGGCGGCGTCGCTCGAGGCCCCGGCACCCTGCACGGTCCCTCCAGGCGCGCCCAAAACAACCTCGACGGGCGGGGGCGGTGTGTCGGCGGAAATAGTTAAGCCATCGTGTAACACGTCCCGGCTGCCCTGCCAGGCGGATCGCAAATACTCCGCGCCTTGAAAGTTAACGGCCAGCCGGTAGGTGCCCGGAGGCAGGTTTTCGAACGTGAAGCTGCCATCCGGTTGGACCTGCGCGGCAGTCTGGAACGAAGACGCGTGCAGCATGAGGCTGGTCACCGGATGCGGCGCGGCTTCCCCTTCCACGCGCATCGTCCCGCTGAGGGTCAACGGATTCGTAAGTTCCAGGCGAAGGCCCGTGATATCGTGGCCGGCCACGGCGACGGTGGTTGTGGCGTGCTTTTGTTGCCCGTCTATTTGCGCGTTCACATCCAGAACATACACGCCCGGCGTGACTCCCGTGAACTTGAAAGAATGCGTCTTCGGCTCCCACCGCATGCCGTAACTGTTCCAGGGCATGACCGGTGAATCGGCCGGCCGCAGGGACGCGCCGATCGATTCCGTTGCCGGTACAATCTGACCGCTGATTTCCACGGCCGGAACCGGCTCGGGAAGACGAATGGGAACCTGCTGTTCCTGGCCCGGCCGCAGATCCATGAACTGCGCGCTGGCGAGCGAAGGCGCATTCGGGTAAAAGACCGGAGGATGCGCCATCTTCGACGAGCGCACCTCGGACTGAACAGTCACCGACAGGCAATAAGCGCCCGCGGTCAGACCGAAGAGACGAAAATGGCCTATGTCGTCGGCTTGCGTTTGGCCCGCGAGTTGAGCCTGGCGCCGTCCCTCGGCCACGGTGCGGCGATAAGCCTGAATATTGGCGAGTGGCACGCCGCGGCCGTTCTCATCCACCACGGTGCCTTCAATTACCGCTTGCGCCGTCATCGCGATGGTTACCGACACTGGTTTCGCATCCTGGATCTGTACGCCCTGGGCTGCGTGCAAGTATCCAGTTCGGTCGAAATTCAATTGATAGCCGCCCGGCGGCAGGTTGGTGAGATCGAAGGCTCCATCATCGCCGGTGACTACCGCGATTTCGTTCGTCTGGCCGCCGGCGGACCAGTCGGTGACTCTCAGGCGCGCATGGGCGATGGGCGCTCCGGTTTGCGCATCCACCACGCGGCCGGCGATCTCGCCGGACGTTTGCGCCAACAGGGCTCCCCAGAGCAGGGGCAACAGGCACAGCCGGCTCATCGAGACCCTCCCTCCGACCGCAGCAGCGGAACATCGATGGTGACGTGCTTGCCTTTGGGCACCTCGACCACGGCGGATTGTTGTTCCGCGGCCGCCAGTTCCGCGGGACCGACGAAGGCGCCGAAGTTATCTACGCGCCACGCCCAGAGGCGATAGCGGCCGGCCGCCAGACCGGTAAAGCGGATTTCTCCCTCGTCGTTCGCGAAATCCGTCAGCAGATCCTCGGGCTGCTTGGCGGACCCGCTGAGCAGCAGCACCACTTTCGCATCGGGCACGGGTTGGCCGTCTCGAACCGCGCGTGCTTCGATCTCGCCGCAAACCTTAGAAACCGTAACATCCATCTTGGCGGTCATGCCGGGAGTGACCGTCACAAGGCTGTGCCGAACGTCCTGATCGCCGATCGTCGCCGACTCGATGCAAGTGGACTCGGCGAAATTGGTGCGAGTCACCAGAGTATACGTCCCGGCAGGCAGGAAGGTGAATCGGAAGGAAGGCGGCGGATCGGGCCGGGCCCACTGGGTGTACTCGGTTGAGGAACCGGCGGGGCGCAAACCCACCTGCACGCTTTCGGGAGGGACCCTTTCTCCGGCGGCGCCGTGCAGAACCACATCGATTACCGCGCCTGGTTCGAGCGGAACTTCGATTCCCTCAACGTTGGTGGCGCCCACATCGAGAGATGTCTGCGCCATCAGGGATTTCCCCTTGCCGTCCGGTTCTTGCCAACTGCTTATGGCTATGAGACGGTAATGGCCCGGCGGAGCGCCTTGGAACGTAAACGCGCCATCCTGACCGGTACCCGCAAAAAGAGGCTGTTCGGGGAGAAAGCCGCTGTCGCGAACCAAACGCACGGACACGCCGGTTGCGGGCGGGAGGTTGAGTATGTGACCCTTCACGGAAACCGCCGGCGCGGAGCCGAGCGTCAAATCGACTTCGGTTTGCTTCCCATCGTGCAACTCGAACACGGCTGGCCGCGAACCGCCGGCATCCGGGTAACAGGTTTGCGTGTAGAAACGTGGTATGGGGCGCGTTTGGAAATCCACGGGTCCGCCGGCGGAAGCCGTCGGCACGATTTGACCGTTTTGGCCGGCGGCGCAGACCACGTACCCTCCAGGCGGGAGTCTGCCCAATCGAAAGCGGCCGCGGTCGTCCGTGTTCCCGGCGGTGACCTGCTGGAGGACGATGCGCCCATTCACCCAAGCCGGACGGTTGACGGTTACCAAAGCTCGTTCCACGGGGTCGCCCAACTCGTCGCGCACCATGCCCTCGATGGCGACTCTCGGAACGATACGGAAGACCACGGATTTCTCGCGGTCTTCCGGCTTGATGCGGATGGTTTGCACAAAACCGGAATCGGGCAGTTCGTCGTATGAAACATGACCGGTCCGCGGGCTGTCGGCGGAGAGGATGTATTCGCCGGCGGCGAGGCCGGCGAATACGAATCGCCCTTGCGAATCGGGCATGACCGGCTCCGCCGCCTGTTCCCAATGAAGATCTTGCAGACTGAGCTCCACGTCGCGAATGGGCAGGCCGCTGGCGGCATCCACCACCTGCCCGCGCAAGGAATGCGACTTATCTCCGGCATTCGCCCGATCCGCGGCGAACGCGGACACCGCGGCCGCGAACAGAGACAATCCAACCGCCGACGCCCTCATGGTGATGAATGAGACGCCGCGACGGGGCGGCGGGTTCCCGCCGCCGGCTTACTTCACCGCCGCGATCGACTTCACCTGAATGGTCTTGGTGGCCGGATCGAGCGTTCCCGTCACGATTACTTTCTTCGCCGGGAACTTGGCTGCGGCGGCCTGGTCGCTCAGGATGTATGAATTCTTGCCATCCCACAGCGCGTACTTCGCACCCATCTTGACGCATTCGGTGACGCACTTGTCATCGGCGCCCATGTTCATGGCCTTGTGATCTCCGCCGCACATCGTGTCGGTGACGGTTCCGGTGAACGTTTGGCCGGCCGCCAAAGCCAAGGCGGCAGCCGTGAGAATCGTAACGATTGTCTTTTTCATGGTAGTCTCCCGTTTTTTCTTTCCACCTGGAGCCAGAGTTGGTTGTATTTGGCTTCCGCGATGGGCTCCTTTAACTGAAAGTTGAACCCGCGACGATCCCCGTACTGCAACCGCTCGCGTTCGAATGTGGTGATTGTTAACTGAAACGGACCGCTGGTCGAGATGGTATCGATGTCGCTGTAGAGCCAGGTGCGCGAATCGTCTTTGGACGCGGTTGTATATACGACGGCGTTCTCGCCGAACGCCAGCGTTCCTTGGGATCCGGCCACGCGGCCCAAATGCTTCACTGCGATCGACCACGCTGGGCTGTTAATTGGAGTGGCGATCTCCGCCACCAGGCGCTTTTCCATGCTCGGGCGGAGCAGCACGTACAATTCCGCCGCGGGGACCTTGCCAAGGAACGTGTAGCGGCGATCCCGGCCCAGAAGCCATTGGTTATCCACGTAGGTCAACACGGTGACGCGGTCTGGCGCGAGACGCAACTCTTCGATATCTTCCAGCTTCCACCGCCACGCGTGCCCTTTTTGGCCGGTAAATGCGACGCCGTTTTCATCCACCGTCAGAGTGCCGTCGCACCCGCCGTGCAAATGGGGATGGTGCGCCGGAAACTGGGCGGAGGCCGCGCATACCGCCGCGGCGAGTATCAGGAAGATTGTCTTTTCAGCCATGGCCATCGAAAAACCTCGTAAATTGCCGGATAAACCGCCAGCTCCAGAATGAAAGATGTGAAGATGCCGCCGATCATGGGCGCGGCGATGCGTTTCATCACGTCGGCTCCCGTTCCCTGCGACCACATGATGGGGGTGAGCCCCGCGAACATGGTGGCGACCGTCATGAATTTGGGACGAATGCGCTTCACAGCGCCGTGTACGATGGCCTCGCGCAGATCGCCCAGGGTGCGCATCTCGCCCGCGCGCCGCCGCTCATTGAAAGCCAGATCGAGATAGAGCAGCATGAACACGCCGGTCTCGGCGTCTACTCCCATGAGCGCGATCAGCCCCACCCACACCCCTATGCTCATGTTGTAACCGAGAAAGTAGAGCAGCCAGATGGCGCCGATGGCGGAAAAGGGCACGGCCAGCAGAACGATTACGGTCTTGGCGGCGGATTTGGTGTTGAGATAAAGGAGCAGGAAAATCAGGAACAGGGTCAGCGGCAGCACCATTTTCAGACGCTCGCGCACTCGCTCCATGGCTTCGTATTGCCCGCTCCATTGGAGCGTGTAACCGGGCGGCAGCGCCACGTTGGCGCTGACGGCGCGCTTGGCGTCATCCACGTAGCTGCCGATGTCGCGCCCCGCCACATCCACGTAGACATAACCGCTCAACATGCCGTTTTCGTTGCGCAGCATGGCGGGGCCGCTGGTCAATTTGAGGTCGGCGATCTCCGCCAGCGGGATTTGGGTTTTGCCATCCATCACCGGCACCAGCACGCGCGCTAACCGATCGAGCGAACTGCGCGAATCGCGGTAATAACGGACGTTGATGGGGTACCGCTCCAGGCCTTCGTATGCCGTGCTGACGTTTTCGCCGCCGATGGCGGACATCACCACGGATTCCGCATCGTCCACGGTCAAGCCGTAGCGGGCGAGTTGGCCGCGCTTCAAATCGAAATCCAGGAAATAGCCGCTGCCCACCCGCTCGGCGAATGCGCTGCGCGTTCCCGGGACCGCCGGCAGCGCCCGTTCGATGGATTTGCCGAGGCGTTCGATCTGCACCAGGTCCGGCCCGAAGATTTTGATGCCCACCGGAGTGCGAATGCCCGTGGTCAGCATGTCGATGCGATTCTTCACGGGCATGGTCCACGCGTTGGAGACGCCTGGAAACCGCAGCGCATCGTTCATTTCGGTGACCAGTCGATCGGTGGAGTGGATGGTGGCGCGCCAGGCCGATTTCGGTTTCAGCAGGATGACCGTTTCCATCATCGAGAGCGGCGCCGGATCGGTGGGGGTTTCCGCGCGGCCCGCCTTGCCGAGCACGCGCTCCACTTCGGGGAAGCGCATCAGAATGCGGTCCTGCATCTGCAGGAGCCGCCCGGCTTCGGTGGCGGAGATCCCCGGCAGCGTGGTGGGCATGAAGAGCAGCACACCTTCATCGAGCGGCGGCATGAACTCCGAACCAAGATTTCGAAAAACCGGAACCGTCACCGCGATCGATGCCAGCGCTCCCGCCAATACCAGCCACTTCCAGCGGAGCGTCCAACGCACCACCGGTTCGTATAGCCGCATTAACACGCGGCTGATGGGGTGCTTGTCTTCGGGATGGATTTTCCCGACGAGCACCGCGTTCACGATGCGGCCCAACCAGCGCGGCCGCAGGCGAAAATTCTCCTTGCGGAAGAACAGCAGCCGCAAGGCGGGATCGAGCGTGATGGCGAGCACGGCCGCCACAATCATGGTGAAGTTCTTGGTGTAGGCGAGCGGTTTAAACAGGCGGCCTTCTTGCGCTTCGAGCGTCAGCACGGGCAGGAAGGAGACGGCGATCACCAGCAACGCGAAGAAACTCGGGCCGCCCACTTCTTTGACCGCCTCGACGATGGCGCGTTGGTAATCGGCCCCGGTCCAGGTGGGATGGGCGCCCTCGAGCTTCTTGTGGGTCTGTTCCACCACCACGATGGCGGCATCCACCATGGCCCCCACCGCGATGGCGATTCCGCCCAGGGACATGATGTTGGAACTCATCCCCATGGCCCGCATGGGCACGAATGAAACCATCACGGCAATGGGAATGGTGAGGGTCGGGATCAGGGCGCTCGGCACGTGCCACAGGAAAATCAGGATGACGAGCGCCACCACCGCCAATTCCTCGATCAGGGTGTGCTTCAAATTGTCGATGGAAGCGAGGATCAGCTCGGAGCGGTCGTAGACCGTGACAATTTTCATCCCCGGCGGCAGCCCGGGTTGCACTTCCTTGAGCTTGGCCTTGACACGTTCGATCACGCGCAGCGCGTTTTCGCCCTGGCGCATGACGACGATTCCGGAAACCACTTCGCCCTGGCCGTTCATCTCGGCGATGCCGCGGCGCAGGTCCGGGCCGAGCGTGACCGTGCCCACGTCCCGCACCAGGATGGGAACGCCCGTGGCGCTGGCGCCGAGCGAGACATTTTCAAGGTCCGCCGCCGAGTGCGCATAGCCGCGTCCCCGCACCATGTACTCGCGGCCGGTGAACTCCACCATCCGCCCGCCCACGTCGTTATTGCCGCCGCGCACCGCCGCGACCACTTTAGCGATGGGCATGCGGTACGCGGCCAACCGGTTGGGATCGACGTTGACCTGGTACTGCCGCACAAAACCGCCCAAGGGCGCGACTTCGGCGACGCCCGGCACAGCCTGTAATTGGTAGCGCAGAAACCAATCTTCGATGGAGCGCATTCCCGCCAGGTCGGTGCGGCCGGTGGTATCCACCAGGGCGTATTGAAAGACCCAGCCCACGCCGGTGGCGTCCGGTCCCAGTTCCGTTTCCACTCCTTGCGGCAGCCGCGATTGAATTTTCGAGAGGTATTCGAGCGTGCGCGACCGCGCCCAATAGATATCGGTGCCGTCCTCGAAAATGATGTACACGTACGAGTAGCCGAAATCGGAAAAGCCGCGCACGTCTTTCACCCGTGGAGCCCCGAGCATGGCGGTGACGATGGGGTACGTAACCTGATCTTCGATAATGTCCGGGCTGCGGTCCCAGCGCGAATAGACGATCACCTGCGTATCGCTCAAATCCGGAATGGCATCGAGCGGAATGGTGCGCATGGCCCACCATCCCGCCGCGACCGCAGCCGTGACAAACAGGAAAACCAGGAACCGGTTCCGCGCGGAGAATTCGATGATCCGATCGATCATTTGTCCATCCCGCTGGTGGCAGCCTTCAACTGGCTCTCCGAATCGAGCAGGAAATTGCCCGACGTTACGATTCGCTCGCCCGCTTTGAGACCGCTCAAAATCTCGACATGGCCGCCGGTCTGTTCTCCCGTCTTGACGGCGCGCGGCTCGAAGTTCCCGTTGCCGCGATCGACGAAGACGGTCTGCCGGTCGCCCGAATCGAGCACGGCGGATTGCGGCACCACCAGGCGGCGCGCGCCGCCGGTCTCAAGTTCCACTTGCCCGTACATGTCCGGCTTGAGCACGTTCCCCGGATTGTCGAATGCGATGCGCACCTTCAAGGTGCGCGTCTCCGGATCCACCTGTGGCAGGATATAGCTCACGCGGCCATAAAACACGCGCCCGGGAACGCCTTCGAGCGTCAACTTGGCCGCTTGTCCAAGGCGCACGTTGGGCGCTTCGTACTCGAACACATCGGCCAGCACCCACACCCCCGCCAGGTCCGCTACGGTGTAGAGCACCGTGTCCGGCGTTACGTGCTGTTTGGGGAATGCGTTTCGCTCGGTGATGAAGCCGGAAGCCGGAGCATACACGGTGAGGTGTTCGATAGTCTTGCCGGTGCGTCCGATCTCCGCGATTTGGGTTTCGGAGATGTCCCACAACGCGAGGCGCTTTTTGGCGGCCTCAACCAGAGTGTCCATATTGGCGTCCATGCCGGCCATCTCGCCTTCATGGGCCATGCGCGCGGCGCGCAGCGCCAGCAGGTATTCCTGCTCGGTGGCCAGGGCGTCGGGGCTGTAGAGGGTCAAGAGCGGCGCGTTCTTGCCGACATATTTGCCGGTGAAATCGGCGAAGACCTGGTCCACCCAGCCTTCGATGCGCGTCTGGACTTTGGAAACGCGAGTCTCATCTAGGGTCACGCGCGCGGCGGCGCGCAGGGTGCTGGTGACGTTCTCATAGGCGACCGTTCCGAATGCGACGCCGATGAGCTGCTGCTTCTCGGGGGAGACTTGTACGGCGTTGCCGAGCGCGGCGGTTGGCTGCCGATCGCCCTCATAGACCGCAACCAGCGTCATGCCGCAATCCGGGGCAATGCCGGGCTTATCGGATTTGTACCAGGGATGCATCGGGTCCACCCAGTAGAGGACCTTGCGCGCGGCCGGCCCCACGTTCAGCGGCTTGCCGTACCAGCGGCCGTATCCGTAGCCGCCCACGAACGCCCCGCCGGCCAGCAGCACTACTAATAAGATCTTCATCGGATTTCCATCCCCGTGGCCTCTTCCAGTTGCGCCAACGCTACATGGAACTCCATCACCTGCTCGTGATATTGGAGCTCGTAATCGACTACATTCATGAAATTCGAGAACAGGCTGACGAAATCTGCCCTGCCCGCTTCGTAGCTCGCCAGTGAAGATTCAAGGGCCAGCCTCGCTTCCGGCGTCACCGATTTTTCGTAGAGACCAGCCAGCTTGTACGCGGTCTCCGCCATGACGTATAGTTCGCGGACGCGCGCCTCGAGGGCGATCTCGGAAGCCCCATAAGCGTGGCGCGCTTCGCTCGCGGCAAATTCCTCTTGCGCCACCGCGGCGCGCTGCTTGCGCCAGAAGTAAGCCGGCAGTTTGAAATCCACGCGCATCTGCCACATGGGCGGCATACCGCCCTGGTTGAAGTAACCGCCGGAGACGGTGTAATCCGGGTAGTAATTCCTGCGCGCCAAGTTGGCCGCGAGCTCGCTCTCCCGCGCGGCTGTCCGATCGCGCGCCAGCATGGGTGCGTGTTCACGCGCGGCCGCCAGCAATTCCTCGAGCGGCGGAGGCGTCGCGCCCAGCGGCACGTCTTCGGGAATTTCGATATGCCCATAGGCCGGCCGGTTCAGCAGCGCGTCGATTTCGATTTCTTTGGCGGCGCGCTCCTGCCGGTAGCGCACCAATTGGGTTTCAAAGACCGCGGCCTGCGTTTGCGCTTTAAAGATGTCCTGCTGCGCGGCGCGTCCCACGGCATAGCGAGATTCGGAAACCGCGATGATGTTCGCCATCTGCTGCCGGTAGCGTTTGACAAACTCAGCCGCGGCGATGGCATGGTGCAGTTCGTGATACGCCTGTTTGAGCCGCGCGACGACGCTCAGACGGGTGGCCAAGTATTCGTCGAAAGCCGCTTCGGCTTCCTGGCTGGCGATCTGGCCGCGCAGCGCGCGTTTGCCTGGCGCGGGCATCTCTTGCGAGACCATCACCCCCAGGTTGCTGGTGGGGGTTGTACCCAAACCGGCCCCCGGCCACGGCGGTCCGTTGGACGCGTAGCCCAGCGAGAAAACGGGGTCCGGTAAGGCGCTCTCTTGCGGAGGCCGCTGGCGTAGCGCTTCGTACTTTTTCTGCGCCGCCAGGATTTCGCGGTTATTCCGCAGCGCCTCTTCCACCAGGGTAGAGACCGGCTGCGCGCCGGCTACGAGCGGCCAAAAGACGGCCCAAGTTAAGTAATGAGTTCTCATTTCCCTCTCACTGCGTTGAGTAATTCAGAGCAGAGCTGTCAGCGATCGGCGATCAGCTAGACCTGTGGCACTGAAAGTTGAAGGCTGAAAGGTAAGGGAAATTAGATTCGAAAGCTGGAATGTAAGGAAAGTAAGTCCGGTGGCGCGTGCTCAGCCGGAATGGTAACGATGTGGGCCTGTGAAGCCATAGCCGCCGCCACGACCGTCACGCGGTCGGCAGTCACTGCCAGATCCAGCGCCTGGGCGCCCTGTTCTGTTTTCACGAAATGCCCGAGGGCTTGGGATTGGCACTCTACCTTTACCGGCTGCTTGTGGTGGCAGCATGAATGCGGCGCCTGATGCGTTGCCAGAGCTAGCAGCATCTGCGGGCATGACAGGCAGTTTCCCGCGAGCAGCGCCACTAGCACCAGCGCCGCCATCAACGAACTGAAAACTGCCTTCATGTGAGCTCTATTATAACTAAGTTCCGGTTTGGCACTTGTTACACTAAAACCAGTGGGACGCTTCTACGCGCGCGCGGAACTCCTTGCCGAGCGCCGCCGCTGGAAACAGGCAGGCCAAACCGTGGTTTTCACGAACGGGTGCTACGATTTGCTGCATCCGGGGCACATCCGCCTTCTCGAAGAAGCCCGTTCGCTTGGGGACATCCTTATTCTCGGTCTCAATTCCGATGCCAGCGTGCGGCGCATGAAGGGAACCGCGAGGCCTTTGCTGTCCGAAAAGCTGCGGGTCGAGCTGGTGGAGGCGCTGGCAGCCGTGGATGCCGTCACGCTTTTCGATGAAGACACGCCCCGCGAGCTGATCGCCGCACTGCTTCCCGATGTCCTGGTGAAAGGCGCGGACTGGGCGCACTTCGTGGCGGGCCGCGAAGAAGTCGAAAGCGCCGGCGGCAAGGTGGTCAACCTGCCGCTTCAGCCCGGGTATTCGACCACCAAGATCATTGAAACTCTCCTCGGACAGCAGCCTTGATTCACCCAGCCGTTCGCGATGTGTTTTTGGAATTGGGCCGCCATCCCGGTTTCCAGGCGGCGTTGCACCGGCTTTCCGCCACTCGGCAGGCGAGCTTATCCGGTCTCACGACGACGGCCAAAGCCGTCTATTCCGTGCTGCTGGCGCAATCCACCGGGTCGCCGCTGATCGTCGTGGTGGATGGGAACAAGGAAGCGGAGGCTCTCTACGAGGCCGTCAATACCTTCTCCTCCCTGCTGGCCTCCGATGAAAGCGCGGCGCCCTTGCTACTGCCCGCGCTGGATGTCTTACCCGGCCAGAGGCTCTCGCCGCACGCCGAAGTCTGCGCGGAGCGGGCGATAGGGCTGTGGCGGCTGGCCGCGCAGCGGGTGCCGATCACGGTGGTGCCGCTGGCGTCCGCCTTGCTGCGCATCGAACCCGGCGAGTTTTACCGCCAGTTGGCGCTGAAGCTGCGCGTGGGCGAGGAACTCCCGCTGGATGACGTGGTGGCCCACCTGGAAAGCATCGGCTACGAGCGCCGCGAGCCGGTGGAAATGGTGGGCGAATACTCGGTGCGCGGCGGCATCCTGGATGTTTTCTCTCCCGAGACGGCTAAGCCGGTGCGCATCGATCTGTTTGGCGACCAGGTGGAATCGATGCGCCGGTTCGATGTGGATTCGCAGCGCTCGGTCCTCAAGATCGAGGAATCGACGCTGCTGCCACTCACCGAGTTTCCCAAGTCCGGCGCTTTGCTGGTGGAGTTGGGCGAGTTGCTGCGCGAATCCGGCATTCCCAGCCGCGATCTTCCCGGTTTGGGCGAGCCTTTTCCCGGCTGGGAGCTCCTGACCGGGATGCGGCGCCCGAAGAATTGCCCGGTATTCTCGCTCCTCGATAAGCCGATGATCTTATGGGACGAGCCCGAGCAGGTCCGCTCCGCCGCGGAGCGCCTCTGGAAACGCCTGGAGCAAACCGAGCGCAGCCCCGCCTACGACCCCGATCGTATTTTCTTCCGCTGGGAGGACTTGGAACGTCAGGCCGCCCCGTTCCAACAACTTAACTTAAGAGAGTTGGAGATCGGCTTCGATCTCGAGGCCAGCGATCTACACACGCGGCCCTCGCTTTCCTTCCACGGCAACATGCAGGTGGCGATCGCCGAAGCGCGAACCTTGGTTGAATCCGGCAATCGGGTCGCGTTCTTTGCCTCTTCCACGGGTGAAGTCGAACGCCTGGCGGACATCCTCAACGAGTACGCCGTTCCCTATCAGTTGGGGCTCGAACAGTTCGAATCCACGCCCGCTTACCTGGCCGAACGGGCGTACATGTCGGGTTCGTTCGCCAGCATCTTCCTGGTTAAAGGCGCGCTGCGCCGGGGCACAGGCTTTGTTGATTCGCACCTTGTAGTATTCGGCTCGGAAAATCTCTTTGAACCGTCGGAGATGGTGGCACGGGCGCCATCCTCGAAGCAGGCGCTGGCAACCTTTTCCGCTGACCTGATCGAGCTCAAACCGGGCGATTTCGTGGTACACGCGGAACACGGGGTCGCCCAGTACCTGGGACTCCGCGAAATCGCCCAGGGAGAAGCCAAGGGCGACTACATGCTTCTCGAATACGCCGCGGGCGCCAAGCTCTACGTGCCGCTCACGCGCATGGACCTGGTGGAGCGTTTCCGCGGCGCGGGCGAGGCCAAGCCCGCTCTAGACCGCATGGGCGGAGCCACCTGGGCGAAGACTAAGTCCCGCGTTAAGGCCAAGATGCGCGATATGGCCGATGAGCTTCTCAAGCTTTACGCCCAGCGCAAAATGGCCGAAGGATTCCGCTTTTCGCCGGATAGCAATTGGCAGCGCGAGTTCGAGGACGCCTTCGAGTTCACCGAAACGCGCGATCAACTTACGGCCGCTCAGGAGATCAAGCGCGACATGGAAAGCCCTCATCCCATGGACCGGCTCCTCTGTGGCGACGTTGGTTTCGGCAAGACGGAAGTAGTAATGCGGGCGGCATTCAAAGCCCTGGGCGACGGCCGCCAAGTGGCCATCCTGGCTCCTACTACAGTATTGGTATTTCAACACTTCGAGACGTTCAAACGCCGGTTTCAGCCATTTCCCGTGCGGGTTGAGATGTTTAGCCGCTTTTGCAGCGCCAAGGAACTGAAGGCGAGTCTGGCCGATTTGGCGGAGGGTAAAGTCGATATCGCGATAGGAACCCATCGGCTGTTTTCCAAAGACGTCGAGTTTCGCGATCTCGGGCTGGTCATCGTGGATGAGGAACAGCGCTTCGGGGTCAAACATAAAGAGCGTCTCAAGCAGATCAAAAAGCAGGTGGACGTCATCACCATGAGCGCCACCCCGATTCCCCGTACACTACACATGTCGCTTTTGGGATTGCGGGACATGTCCGTGATCGAGACGCCGCCCAAAGACCGCCTGTCCATTAACACGGTGGTGGCGCCATTTCAATCTGAGCTGATCCGGGCGGCCGTCGAACTGGAGCTGGCGCGCGGCGGCCAGGTTTATTTTCTCCATAACCGCGTGGATTCCATTTGGGCGCGCGCCGCCATGATCCAGGAACTGAGCCCGAATGCGCGAATCGGAGTAGGCCACGGGCAAATGGCCGAAGCTGAACTAGAGAAAACTATGCTCCAGTTCATGCGGCACGAGTTCGACATCCTGGTATGTACTACAATTATCGAAAACGGATTGGATATTCCCCTTGCAAATACGATGATTGTAGAAAATGCGGAGCGATACGGCCTCTCCGAGCTATATCAGTTGCGTGGACGGGTGGGTCGCTCGAATCGCCGGGCCTACGCGTACCTGCTGGTGCCGCCCGATACGGAACTCACTGAAATTGCGAGGAAACGGCTGGCGGCTCTCAAGGAATTCAGCGATTTGGGGGCTGGTTTCAAGATTGCGGCCCTCGATCTGGAACTGCGCGGCGCTGGAAACCTGTTGGGCGGCGAGCAGCACGGCCACATCAATTCGGTGGGTTTCGATACTTATGTTCGCTTACTGGATGAGACCGTGCGGGAACTTAAAGGCGAGGAGATTATTCCGGAGATCCACTCCACCCTCAACCTGGGTCTGGACATCCGCATTCCACCCGACTACATCGCGGACGAGAACCAACGGCTGCGGGCGTACCGCCAGATCGCCAGCGCCGGGGACGCAGCCGCGCGCGAGCGTGCCGAAAAGGAACTGGAGGACCGTTACGGCACAGTGCCCGATGCCGTGCGTAACCTGCTGGCCTATTCCGCGCTGAAAACACTGGCCGAACAGATCGGCATCGAGGCCGTCGACCGCCGTCATAACCTGTTAAATATCAAGTTCCACACGGAGACCCGGGTGGATCCGGCGCGCCTCATGCAAATCGTCTCCAAGACGCGGGGGGCGCAATTCACTCCGGCAGGCGTCTTGCTGTTGCCATTGGATGGCCAGACCGGCGCGGGGGAAGTCCTGCGCTTCCTGTCCGAGAAATTGGAACAGTTGCGGGTGTTAAAATGAGAACTCAGTTTATGTTTCGCAGGTTTGTAGTAGTCATGGCGTTCGCCTCCGGACTGGCTGGCGCGGCCGACGTGCGCGTGGTCGAAGAAATTGCCGCCAAGGTCAATGGCGACATTGTAACCAAGGGCGAATTAATGGCGCGGCAGAAGGAATTCGAAACCTACCTGCGCCAGGAGCAGAAGCTCTCCGGGCCACAACTGGCCACCACGTTGCAGGAGCAGTCGAAAGATATCCTGCGGGAAAAGATCGATACCCTTCTGCTGGTGCAGAGGGCCAAAGATCTCAACATCAGCGTGGATGGCGAAGTGGCGCGCCAGATGGCGCAGTTCCAGGTGCTGAGCAAGATCACCGACCCGGAAAAATTCAAGGATTACGTCCGCGATCAGACGCAAATGCCTTACGAAGAGTACAAGGAGCAGATGACCAACCAGCTGCTCGTGCGCCGCGTGATCAGCGAAGAGGTCGGCTCGCATATCAACATTCCCGAACCCGACCTGCAAAAGTATTACGACGAGCATAAGGGTGATTTCATCCGCAAGGAACAGGTCTTTCTGAGCCAGATTTTCATTTCCACCGAAGGCAAGACGCCCGACCAGGTGGCCGCCGCGGAGAAGAAGGCGAAAGATGTCGTGGCGCGCGCGCGCAAGGGCGAGAAGTTCATGGAACTGGTGGCGGCCTACTCCGACGATCCGGAAACGGCGCGCAACGGCGGCCAGATTCCCCCGCGCCAGCGCGGCCAGTCGCTCAAAGAGATCGACGATATCATCTTCAAGGAAAAGAAGGGGTACGTCACCGATCCGTTCAAGACCCCGACCGGCTTTTACATTCTGCGTATCGATGACCGCTTCGACGCCGGCCAGGCCTCTTTCGATGAAGTGAAAGACCAGATTCACGAGATCATGTCCGCTCCGAAAATGGAGCCGAAGATTCGCGAACTGCTGACCCGGTTGCGCCAGGAAGCGTTTCTGGAGATCAAAGACGGGTATATCGACTCAGGTGCCGCGCCGGGCAAGGACACGCGCTGGCACGATGTGGCGCAGTTGAAGCCGGAGACCACCACCAAAGAACAGGTCGCGGCCGAGCACAAGCGGCACAAGCATATCCTATTCATCCCCATTCCCGGCACCACGGCCACCAAGGGAACCAAGAAGAACAAGCCGATCGACACATCTACTTTGGGAGAGCCCAAGACGCCTCCGGCGGCCGCTCCCGCTACGCCGTCCGATGCGACGCCGCCCGACAAACAATGAAGTCTCCTTACGTGAACGAACTCGAACCGGACCGCGTGATCACCACCAGTTTCCTGGTGCACTCGAAGGAAATCCGGCAGAAGAAAACCGGGGAGCTATATCTGTCTCTGTTGCTCGGCGATCGCACGGGCGACCTGGACGCCAAGATGTGGGACAACGTCACGGAGGTGCTCGAGGCCTTCGACCGCGACGATTTCGTGAAGGTGAAGGGCCTGGTCCAGATCTTCCATAACCGTCCGCAGCTTACCATTCACAAGGTGCGCCGGATGGACGATAGCGAAGTGGATTACGGCGACTATTTTCCTTCCTCGAAACGCGATCCCGGCGAAATGTGGCAGGAGTTGCGGGGAGTGGTGAACGGCATGGGCAATCCGCACCTGCGGGCGCTGGTGAATGCCATGCTGGACGACGAAGACATCGCGCGCCGCTACCGGCTGGCGCCGGCGGCCAAACAGATCCACCACGCCTACCTGGGCGGGTTGATCGAACACGTGCTTTCGCTGTGCGGGCTGGCACGCCTGGCGGCCGGCCACTACGCCCACATCGACGTAGACCTGCTGCTGGCTGGCGTGGTGCTGCACGATATCGGGAAGATCTACGAATTGAACTATGAGCGGGGATTTTCTTATTCCGACGAGGGGCAGCTCATAGGCCATATCACCATCGGGATGCGCATGGTGGCGGACAAGCTGCGCGGTCTGCCCGATTTTCCGCCGCGGTTGCGCACCCTGGTGGAGCATATGATTCTCAGCCATCACGGGCAACTGGAATTCGGCTCTCCCAAGCTGCCGCAATTTCCGGAAGCTTTGCTGCTGCACTACCTGGACGATATGGATTCCAAAATGGAATGCATGCGGTCGCTGATCGATGGCGACCGCCAGGTGGAAGGCTGCTTCACGACCTACAGCGCCACGCTGGCGCGGCCGGCGTTGAAGCTGGAAAAGTATTTAAAGGCGGGGCCGCCCGAGCAACGCGCCGAGGCCCAAGCCGCGGGACAGAACGGGGGATCGGCGGCGTCCGATGCCCTTCCGGCAGTGGTCGAGCCAGCCATGGCATCGCACCCCCTGTTTGCCGCCAACCCCGGTTCGCCGTTTGCCGACAAACTGCGGCAGGCGCTCGACCCCGCCCATCCGAAACAGGATAACTGATGCCAAAAGCTGTGCGCGACGTACCTCCTCCGCTCGAATTGTTGTGCCTCAATGCGCTGTGGTCCCTCAAGGAAGGCAAGGTCAAGGATGTGCAGCAGATCGTGAGCGCCACGCGGCCGTTGGCGTATACCACCATCATGACCGTGCTGGAACGGCTGGTGCGGAAGGGAAAACTGGAGCGGCGCAAGGCAGGCCGGGCTTTCGTTTACGTACCGCAATCCTCGCGCGATGCGCTGCGCCGCACCGCCATCCGGGAACTGGTGGAAGGATTCTTCGATGGCTCCGAGGAGGAGTTGCTGCGCTTTCTGCGGCCGGAGCCGAAAGCCGTAGCCGCGGCGGCCGGGAGCGAGAATCCGGCTGGCACGCGCGCCGATGACACACCTCCCACTGCCCAGGCCAGCTCCGCCGACGCGCCTATCGATACCGTGCTGCTTTAGCCGTGCCGCCCCTGATTCCCATTTTCTTCGGCGCTGCGCTGACAGTGGCGGCGGCGTACGCCTGGGGTGCGGTTTTGCCGCGCAAGCCGGCCGCGCCGCCCGAGATCGTCTTAGCGGTGGGCGTGACCATCGAAAGCCTGCTGGTGTTTTTTGCCCTGCTGCTTCACCAGGGTACCTGGCCGGTTTTCCTGGCGCTGGGCTTGGCGCCCATTGCCGTCTGGGCCATGCGTTCGAAGAATGCGATGCTCGCGCCGCGGGCATTGGCAGCCCCGCCGATGGCCATGCTGCTCCTGGTGCCCTATTTGGTTTGGTACGCCATCAACGCGCTGGCCCCCGAAGTTCAGCCGGATGGCATCACGTACCATCTGGGCCTTCCTTATCAGTACATCCGCCTGCACGGTTTCGCCGATCGCATTTCCTTTTATAATGTCCTCCCCCAAGGGATGGAGATGCTGTACACGATGGCGTTTGCCTTTGGGCGGCATTCGGCGGCCAAGCTCGTCAGCTTCGCGCTCCTTGTGGCCACGCTGCCGCTGATCGTGCGTATCGGCCGGATGCTGGGGCTTGCCGAACCGGCCTCGGTGCTGGCAGCCGCATTTTACTTTACGGCACCGGTGGTGGGGCTGACAGGCTCGTCGTCTTACAATGACGCTTCGCTGGTTCTCTTCACCCTGGCCGCCTTCTACCTTCTGCTCGAATGGCGCGAAAGCGGGGACTGGCGCTACATGCTGCTGGCCGGCCTGACGGCGGGCTTCTGCTATGCCATCAAAATTCCCGGCATCGCGACCGTGGCGGGCGCGGCGATCTTCGTCCTGGCGCACCGGCGGTTGAAGCCGCGCCTGAAATCGTTGCTGCCGCTTGCCGCCGGGGCGATTGCCGCCATGGCGCCGTGGATGATTCGCGACGCCATAATCACCGGCAATCCCTTAGCGCCGCTCATGAACGCGGTTTTCCGCAACCCGCATTTCCATATCGCTTCGGAGCGCGCCATGGCGGCCTCGCTGGCGTCTTACGGCCACGTCCCGCTTCTCGAAATTCCGTGGCAACTGGCCTTCGGCGACCAGTTCGCGGGAACGTTCGGACCGCTGGTGCTGGCCTTGCCGCTGGTGGTGCTGGGATGGCGCAATCGCACGGTGCGGCTCTGTCTCGCGGCGGCGCTGATTGCCGGCCTGCCGTGGCTCTCCAACAAAGGCGCGCGCTTTCTCATGCCGGCGCTGCCCTTCGCGGCCCTGGCCCTGGGAAAGGTGCTGCCGCGCCGCGCGGCTTGGGCGGCGCTGGCGTTGCAGGCGATCCTATGCTGGCCATGGATGTTTCACCTGGTGCATCCGGGATGGGCCTTCCGGCTCGACCAATTCCCCTGGCGCGCGGCGCTGCGCATCGAACCGGAAGCGCAGTATCTCGGCCGCCAGACATCCGAATACCGGGTGGCGCGCATGATCGAACGCCGCACCCCACCGGGCGCCCGCGTGTATGCGTTTGGAGCGCTGGCCGATGCGTACCTGGCGCGCGACGTGACGGTTGCCTGGCAATCCGCCGCGGGCGAATGCCTGGCCGACCCCTTCTGGCTGGCCGCCCGTTATCCCGACGACGTCGTCTACCGCTGGCGGGCCGCGTGGGACGATCCTCGATTCCTGATGGCGCTGCGGTTTCGCCTGCCGCGCTCCCATCCCGCCGAGTGGGATATCCGCGAGATTGAACTCTATCAAGACGGCACACGCATTCCCGACAAACCCGAATGGATGTTGCGCGCCAAGCCCAACCGTTGGGAGATGCCGCTGGCATTGGACAATTCGCTGGCCACGCGTTGGCGCACGTGGGAGCCGATGCGCGCGGGCATGTACACGGAAGTGGATTTCGAGCGGCCGGAGCGCGTGAGCGCGGTAGCACTGGTCTCGCAAACACCGGCATACGGCGTGCCGCTCGAGATTTATGGCAAACAGGTGAGCGGGCAATGGCGGTTGCTCTCCGCCGCGCCATCGGTGGAGACGGCGCACGTGGACGATCTAAGACTGGAAGCCACGGGGGCGTTGCGCAAGGCGGGATTCGGTTACCTGGTGGCCGCGGCCGGCCGCGACGACGCGCCCTTCGCCATCCAGATGAAAGCCGATCCGCTGGCGTGGGACCTAGAATGGGTAGACAGCACCGATTCCCAGGTGCTGTTCCGCATTCGTTGAGAGGCATATATGGACTACACCTACGAAGACATCGCCGGAACGATCGACCATTCGCTGCTGAACCCGACTCTCACCGCAATCGACCTGGAAGCGGGCTGCCGGTTGGCGCGGGATTACGCCGTGGCGAGCGTCTGCATCGTGCCCTACTACTTGAAGCGCTGCGCGGCAATACTCGAAGGAAGCATCGTCAAGCCCAGCACCACTATCGGATTTCCGCACGGATGCCACACGACGGCCGTTAAGGTCGCCGAAGCGCGCCAGGCGCTGGCCGATGGCGCACGGGAACTCGACATGGTGGTGAACATCAGCAGCGTGCTCAGCGGCGACTGGACGTATGTGCGCGGCGATTTGCAGGCTGTGATCGAGACCGCCCACGCCGGCGGAAGCAAGATCAAGGTAATTTTCGAGAACTGCTATCTCAAAGACGCTCACAAGATCCGCCTTTGTGAGCTGGCGAGCGAACTGGGGGCCGATTGGGTGAAGACCTCGACGGGCTACGGTCCCAGCGGAGCGACTATCGAGGACCTCATGCTGATGCGCCAACATGCCGCGCCAACGGTGCAAGTGAAGGCGGCCGGTGGAATCCGCGATTTAGATGCGCTGCTAAAGGTCCGTAGCCTGGGGGTTACGCGGTGCGGCGCGACTCGCACGGCGGCCATGCTGGATGAGTGCCGGCGGCGTCTGAATCTGCCGGAGGTCGTGCGCAGCTTGGGGGCAGCCCGCTAGGTGGAGAGTATCGTTCAGCTGACGATATCGTGTGGGCCCGGGCCAATACGCTAAAATGAGAAGCAGCATGAAGTTCCTCGTCAGCATCTACCAGGACGAAGACGGCGCTTATATTGCGGAATGCCCGTCGATTCCGGGGTGTGTCAGCCAAGGGCAGACTGAGGCCGAAGCGGAGTCCAACATTGCCGATGCAATCCGCGAATGCTTGGCGGTCCGGGCCGAGCTCGGCATGCCACCGACGGTCACCACGCGCGAAGTTGAAGTGCTCGTCTGATGCCCGCTGTCCCGCTGCTTCGACCGCGAGAGGTTGGTCGCGCGTTTGAGCACTTGGGTTGGCAGGTCGCGCGTCAACATGGGAGTCACATCATATTGACGAAGCCAGATTGATTGCGAAAGGCGGCGGTGCAACGCTCCGCCCGGAAACCCACGATTCTGACCTAAGATGTCTTAGGGGCCTGATTTCGAATGTCCATTATTTTAGAACTGCGGGGGCACTACAAGCACGCCGGCATCACGCTCATCCATGACAACTCAGAGGACGTAGTTGTCGGGAATGTGTTCGGAGTTCTAAAGAACCTCCGTCGCGAGCTCGTTCTTTGGCCTTGGCTTTCGCTCGTTACGGGCATGCCGCTAAACAACCAAGAACCGAGCAGCTTCCGATTCTGGGACAGTCAAGGCATTCCGAACGGTCGAGAAGAAGGCTCAACCAAAGTCGATATTGTTGTCGAAGGATCCGCTGCCTTGGTCTTTATAGAGGCGAAACTCGGCGCTGACGCATCCGTTTCCACCACGCACGATAGAGAACGCGACCAATTAACAAGAAATCTGGATGTAGGGTCGCAGCTTGCGGCTGAGCTCAACAAGGACTTCTACGTCATATATCTTACGACGGACGACGCGGAGCCAAAGGAACTTGTAACAACGTTGCGGGCGAAGGGGCCTGATTCTTCTCGTGACAATGGCCGCGATTTGGCCGCTCACCTCCACTGGGCATCATGGGCAAGCATAGGAGATTTGCTGGCTGAACTATACATATCCAAACAGCTCGATCACACGGAAGCGAGCTTCTCGCTGGACGTCCTTGCATACTTGGTAAAGAAGGGTCTTTGGACAAACAGGCTTCCAGATCAAGAGACCTATAGTGGTCCCCAGAATTCAGACCAGGCAATAAGCTAAAATTTCGGCGGAGTCGTGGACGCAGGAGAGGCGATGACGACGACGCGAAAACAGTACAGTCCCAAGTTCAAGGCGCGGGTGGCGATT
>Ga0326728_10001108_pt1 | contig 97580 bp, 74 predicted proteins | sample MB3enrmetagenome_FD_207602 | JGI IMG/M metagenome (GOLD analysis project Ga0326728, IMG submission 207602) | Lab enriched peat soil microbial communities from McLean, Ithaca, NY, United States - MB31MN | ecosystem: Environmental > Terrestrial > Soil > Wetlands > Peat | place: USA: New York...
AACGCGCCGGCTATCGAGGGGTCGAACGCGACCATCGTGCCGAACCACTGGGCGTAGGGGGCGCCGGTCGCGTCTTCCATGTCCCGGTCACCCAGGCCGGTCATTCCGCTGGGGTCCCAGGTGGTCTGGATTTTGGACAGGTCCCCCATTTGGGCGCCGGTGACGCCGTTATTGCCGGCTTCCCACATGACAGCGCTCGGATTGTTGCGCAGGTAGATCATCGTCGACTGCATCACGTCCTCGCGCTGCGTCCACTGCTGCCCGGTCGGATCGGACTCCTTGTCGCCCGCAGGACAAATGCTGATGATGCCAGCCTTGTCACCGGCTTCGATGTCGATCTTCTGCGGCGAGATGTGCATCCAGCGGATGTAGTTGCTGAAGCTGCCGCGGACCAAGTTGGCGTGGTAGTCGTGCATCCAATCGGGAATGGCCTCGCCGAGACCGGCCCAGTCGTTGGAGGAACGCTGCGCAAAGCCGAGCAGATAGGTGAACCGACCGTTGACGTACAAGCCGCCGGTGCCGGCGCCGCCTCTGAATTCGACCTTGCGGAACCCGGTTCGGGTCGTTCGGGTGTTGATGGTATTGCCGCCGGACGTGAGCATCGTGACGACGTCGTAGAGATTGGGCGTCAGATCGCTCCAGAGATTGGCGTTGGGGAACGTGGCGCTGGCGCTGATGGTGGCAGTCTGGCCGGCGGGAACGGGCGTGGTGCCGGTGCTCTGGAAGTTCAGGGCGGTCGTTCCCGTGGTCGGGTCGTTGACGTTGACCGTCAAGCCGACCGTCGCGGCGGCCGTGGAATCGTTCTTGACCTCGGCTTGAACGTTGACCGTCAGGCTCCCCTGCGAGGGCGAGGCGATGGTGAAGTTCGAGGGATAGATGTACACGCCGCTGGTCGTGAGATTGTAGTAAAGAGGATAGGTCTGATAGACCATTCCGGGCATGTGCAGCCAGACGTGGCCGACGATGCCGCCGTAGTTTGGATTGGTCGCCTTGTTCTCCCATTGGAAGGCGGTACCCGTGCTATCGACCACATTGCCGTTGTCGACACGCACGGCGAGCACGTTGTCGGTGGTCCCGAATGTGACGTTGGAGGTGACGTCGACGCCCAAGGGAGAGACTCCGTCGTAATACTGGGCGACCTGCGTTCCGTTCATGTAGACGGTGGCGCCCTGACGAATGCGCTCGAACTCGATGATGACCTTGTTGCCCGAGTTGGTGGACGGAATCTTGAAGTGTTTGCGGTACCAGGTGACGCCCGTCCAAGTGCCGGTGTCCCCGCTCGAGTGGTTGGCGAGAACCCGATACGAATCGACATCGTTGTAGGTATGCGGGGTACTGACCGACGTCCACGACGAGTCGTCGAACGTAGTCGCCGCATTTGAGGTGGCGTCCGCCACCGTCTTGGAGAACAGCCATCCCGGATCCATGCTGAACGTGTCGGCGTCACGGTTCTGGCAGACATCGCCCGCACCGCACGTCCCCGTCGAGCCGCTGCTGCTGCCCGAGCCGCTGCTGCTGCTGCTCGAACCGCTGGTGCTGCTTGAGCCGCTACTGCTGGACGAGCTGCTGCTACCGGACGAGCCGCTGCTACCGGACGAGCCGCTGCTACCGGACGAGCCGCTGCTACCGGACGAGCCGCTGCTGCTGCTTGAGCCGCTACTGCTGGACGAGCCGCTGCTGCTGGTCGAACTTCCGCTTGAGCCACCCGAGCTTCCGGAAGAGCTAGCGCCTCCATCCTCGGTTGGGCCTGCCCCTCCGGAGCTGCCGCACGCGGCGGTGGCTAACATAAAAGCCGGAAGAACCAAGACACGAACGACATGGAGAATAGAATATGCCGTTTTCATTGTGTTTCTCTTCAGGGCTTTAACCCGCCACGACAACAGGAGCCCCAGCAATAGGTTACCTATGGACTTGCCTCAGGCCCGCGTCCCACCTGGACAACGCGGGTATGTAATCTTGCGATGCGAATGAATGCGCCAGCCAAGGGTGCGCCCTCGAGCAGTATTGAATACGCGACGAGGCAACGCCAGATACAATCATAGGCACAAGAACACCCTAAAATATCTACAGAGCGGCGGCCTAGGTGTCAAGTGGCCTGACCAAGCTCCCACGAGCCATGGCGGCGATGTTGGGCTGGCTCGCGCGGGTCTGGGACGCCGTGACATCGAAAGAGGGGCAATCGCACTGCGACACCGTAAAATGCTCCCCGGACGGGATTGTCGAGGTTGTCCACAGATGCTGTCAGCGCCCATCACGAGACAGGATGATCCAGCGACGCCTCGACTCAAGTCGAGGTGTGCTCGGCAGTCTGAGCTCGCGACGGTTCGACCGTCGCTGCGGTCTGCTCTGCGGACGTTCTTTCCAAACTCGAACTGCTCGAGGAGTCGATGGTTCGACGAACCATGATTGGCAAGAGTTCGCGGATATTCCGAAGATATTTCTCTGATGCGTCGACATTCCACGCGCAAAGTACATAGATGTTGCCGTTCGAGTCGACGACCGCTTTGGGCGCGCCCTCGAGCGTCGTACCGGTCGCAACGACGGAAGGCTGTCCGTTGTCGACTGCGACACGCGATGCGTCCGCGCAGGACGTCGCTGGACGGGTCGGCAGGATTATCGCGGAGTGGACGTATGCCGGTAAACTCGTCGTCTTGCCGCATCCGCCAAGGGTTACGAGGAGAAAGCAGGAGTTCCACGTGAGCATGGGTGCGACGCTCTCACATTCGCGGGGATCGACACCAGATGTCGTTGCCGCAAGTGCTGCTGCTGGGGCAGTCTTGGCAGGGCTGGCAGGTTGTTTCGCCACTCCAGCGAAGGCTAGGAGTTCGTTACAAGACTCTATTTCTTCGTCTGCGACCGGGCCTCCCACGACGGAGTGTCCAGCAGGGTTGCGCGCTGTCTGGAGAGGCGAGTTCGAGCAGTCGAACTGGCTGGGTGCGTGGGATCCTGAGGCGCGATTCGACTACGGCGAGGCCAACGCCGAAGTTGTGGGCGACACACAGGCAGGCAGGAAGGTATTGCGGGTCCACTATCCAGCGGGGTCTTCAAGCAGCTCCTACGCGCGGGAAGGGCATCCGCTCGGCGGCCTCGAATTCAAGGCCAACCTTCCGGGCAACGGCACGGCCCGGTCCGTGGGTCTTTCGTACTGGCTAAGGTTCGACCGGAACTTCCAGTGGGTGCGCGGAGGCAAGCTTCCAGGCCTATGCGGTGGAAGATGTCCGAGCGGCGGCGCGGTTGTCACGGGTGATGGTGGCTGGTCCGTTCGAACGATGTGGCGAGCGGGAGGATCTGCCGAAGCGTACGCATACATCCTTCCGGCGCGCGCATATGGCACGGAACTCGGACTGGGTACCTGGACATTTACGACTGGCCAATGGCATCGCATCGCCGAGGAGCTGACGTTGAATTCCGGCTCGGACGGCAACGGCGTCTTGCGCGTTTGGTACGATGCCGAGCTGACATCGCCGCCGACGTTCGAGGCAAAAGGCCTCACGTTTCGTCACGACGCGACAGGCGCGACGACGCTTTTCTTCTCGACTTTCTTCGGCGGTCACGACGCGTCGTGGGCAACGCCGGTCGACACCTTCATCGATTTTGCAGAATTCGTCGTGTGTCGTTGATTCGAGGAAGGACGGATCCCACTCCGTCCCCGGGGGCGTCATAGGCTGGAATGGGGCGAACGATCATGACAACGGGTCGCAGCACGAGGGGGAACCGTCCCACCTTGTTGCAGATTCGGTGAATTCGTTCGCGTTCGCAGTGGTGGTTGTTGTTGACCGAGAAAGGCGATACTGATACACGCATTCGAGGGCGTACGCGTGCGTGCCGCGCACTCCGCGCCTGCGGTCCGCTTCGTGTGGTCAGCGGAAACGGGGTAGCCAATGATCAGTCGATTGCTTCGGGTGTGCGCGCTCTTTCTTGTCATGGGCCTCGCGTGCTCGGTCGGGTGTTCCTCATCCCACGGCGCGGGAGGAACTGACGGCGGAGTCGGTATCTCGCTCAATCCATCGACAGGCATCTGCTCGGCCACATGCGGCAGAAGCTGCAGCGTCGACAACGACTGCCTGACGAGCTCCGGCGAACTTTGCTGCAACTACGGCCCTTCCGGCAGTGCGTGTGTCGCCGGGAGCGACTGTCCGAGGACGTGCACTGCGGACACGACGTGCCAGACCACGCTCGGCGAAGCGTGCGTCGTCACCAGCCTGGAGGCGAACGCGCCGAAAGAATGCCAGTCGGCCGCGTCGGGTCTGCGCCTTTGTCAAAGCACGAGCGACTGCAACACGTCGGGGGCGTCCGGCGAGGTGTGCTGCCAGATCTACAGCCAAGGCATCTGCACGGCGGCGAACTCGTGTCCCACTTCTTGCTCCACGAGCTCGGACTGCGACACCTCGGCGGGTCAGGTGTGCTGCACTTCGGTTCGTAGCGTCGAGCCGGCCCTGAGCTCGAGTGTCACTGGGCTCTGTCTCGCACCGAACGCACCAGAGGCGGACCCGTGTCCCACAAAGTGCACGCAATCGAGCGATTGCGCCACGACGGGAGGCCTTTGTTGCGCCGATGGTTTGTGCCACGCCACGTGTCCGAAGTCGTGCAACACCGCCAATGGGGACAACGATTGCACGGACACGACCGAACGAATTTGCTGCGCTACCACCCAGATCCACGAAGCGCCCTCACCGCACATCTTCAAGCTTGGGCCGACATGCACCGGAACGCCGACGTACGGCAGTTGCGCGGCTTGCGCCACCTACGGCTGTAACTCCTGCGCCGGTTGCACGACCCCTGGCGCATGCTCAGGCACGCCTTTGTACTCCTGCAGCGAGTGCGCCTATGGGTGCGGCACCTCGTCCTGCCCCGGCTGCGTCGCTGAAGACGCCGGATCGGGAAGCTGTTCCGGCTCGCCGTACTATTCGACGTGTGCTTCCTGCGGCAGCACCGGCGGATGCGCTACGCAGTATTGTCCCGGCTGTACATCGGGCGACACCGGCAGCGGGTCCTGCAGCGGGCTAAACTACTACTCCTCCTGTGCTTCTTGCGGCAGCGAGTGCGGAACCGAGTATTGCCCTGGATGCACCCAGGTCGACGCCGGCGCAGGTTACTGCTGGGGCACATCAATCTATGCCTCTTGCGCTTCGTGTGGAGGCGAATGCGGGACCTCCATGTGTCCCGGTTGCGTATCGACGGTCTCCGATGCCGGTACGGTCGTGTGTTCGGGTACGATCACGCCGTGTGCGTCGCTCACAACCGCAACGGACTGCGAGAACGCATACTGCCTGTGGTCCGGCGGAACGACGACGTGTACCGGGACGATCACGCCGTGCAGCGCCCTTACGACGTCGGCCGCGTGCAGCGCAAGCTACGGTTGTATGTGGTCCTCCGGCACGACATCGTGCACCGGAACGGTGACTCCATGCAGCTCGCTCACTACATCGTTGGCATGTTCGGGCACGCTCGGTTGCTACTGGAGCTCGGGCACGACAACGTGTTCGGGTACCGTCCCCCCGTGCAGTTCATTCGCGAGCTCGACCTCTTGCGAGTCCGTGACCGGCTGCTACTGGGGGTCTACCGGGACGTCCTGCGTGGGAACCCTCACGCCGTGCAGCGCGCTTGCGACCGCAGGGGCGTGCGCCACCCAGTATGGCTGCGTCTGGCAGTAGGGGCACCGACGTCCTCGTTCATTCCACGTCAAACGCGACGACGTCGGTCTCCGTGAGCCCTGGAATCGCGGCGCGAAGCGGTTCAAGACTGTTCGCCGCCGTGGCGACTGCGACGCAGAGGAGATCTCCGGTGTGTATGCGACGGGCCACGGCGTGGCTTGCCAACCCAGCATCGACGGCGCGCACTCGATCAATCCATCCCGTAAAGTAGTCCGGCGGCAGACCGAGGAGTTCGACGTCGAGAGCCTGATGGAGTCGCTTTTGCGGCGTGTCGACCTCGAATGCATGCGATCGAACTAGGTATCGTTGGATGAACGCGACTTCGCGGGGCGTGACCCCCTTCGTGACCCAGGCGTCCAGGAGATCCAGGATGAGTGTCATGCACTGGGCGGCATCCGTGGCGGAAGGAAACGTCCACATGGTCCACGCCTGTCGATGGCGGTCGACGTTGGTGCGCGAGCTCGCTCCGTAGGACCAGCCGCGCTTGGAGCGAACCTCGCGCATGAGCCGCGACGTGAAGGTCCCGCCAAAGACAGCGTTGGCGACGTACAGCGGAACGTGGTCTTCGTCGTGGGGCGACGTTCCCAGCGTTGCGACGAGAATCTGCGTCTGCGTGCGCTCGGGCTTGTCGACGACAAGCAGACGCCGACCGGAGCGCATTGCTGGGTCCGACACTAGGTCGGGGGCGGGGTCGCCGGCCGGAAGTCCTGCCATGAGCTTGGCGACGAGACTCGGAATGCGTTCGGCGGTCACGTCGCCTGCCACCCCAATGACGACATTGCCCGTCACGACGTAGCGTCGATAGAACGCGTTAACATCGTCCGGGCCAATCGCGCGCACGCTCTCGACCGTCCCGCCGGGGTTGTGACCGTAGGCGTGGCCTTCGAACAGCGTCCGCTGCAGTGCCTTCTGCGCGACGACCCGGTCGCTGTCGCGAGCATCCTCGATTTCGGCGATCGTCTCGCGCTTCAGCCGTTCGAGCTCCTCTTCCATGAACGTTGGCGACCCAAGCATGTTGGCGAGCAGATCGACCAGAGCGTCGAGGTTGCGGGCGATGACCTGCACGTGCATCGCCACCGAGGACGCGGAGGTGTCGACCGCGACTTCAGCGCCGAGCGCGTCGATGAGGAAATCGACTTGTTCGGCGGACATTCCATGGCATCCGCGGCGGAGCATGCGCATGACGATTCGAGCGAGCCCGGACTTGCCGGCGGGGTCGGAGTCCGAACCGCAGCGCAGGGCGATGACGAGCGACACGAGCGGAACAGAATGGGAGGCTTCGAGGAGCGCGAGGGCCCCGCTGTCGAGAGGGAAGCGAATAGGCTGATTGTGTCCGCGTGCGCCCATGGAAGTCTTCATGGCGTCGGGATACCCGGGGCGGGCGATGCTTCCGGCAACACTCGAACGATCGTCCTCGCTTCGTTGACGAGGTAGCGGCGCGCGGCACGCCGAACGTCGCTCGCGGAGCATCGCCGAAACGCGTCGACTCGTTGGAAGGCATGACTGGGATCTCCGAGCACCGTCTCGTAAAACCCAATTTGTTCGGCCTTTCCAGGGATTGTCTCCAGTTGTTGCCAGGTTCCAAGTTCGAGGCGAGCCTTCGCCCGAGCCAGTTCGTCATCTCCGATGATGTCGGTGCGCAGAGCGGTCACTGCGCGATCGATGACAGCCTGCATCTCTTCCGCCGTGTGGCCGCTGCGCGCCGTGGCGGAGCACTCGACCAGCCCCGGATCGCGGAAGGTCGATGCCCAGGCTCGCACGTCGCTCGCGATCTCGCCCTCGATGACGAGGAGCTTGTAGAAGCGCGACGCCCGACCTCCACACATCACCTCGGTGAGAACCGTCGCGGCGGCGTGGTCGGCATCTCCGAGGGCCGGGCCTTTGTACCCGAGAAGGAGCTTTTCGGTGGCCGTCGGCTTGCGCACGGAAACGACACGCTCGGCGCACTGGGGCGAATCGGGAGCGATGTCTTCGGCGACTTGCGCTTGGCCCGGAATCGAGCCGTAGGCGTCGCGAATCGCCAGCAGAATGTCCCGCTCGCGAATGTCTCCCACGACGACGACGGTGGCGTTGTTTGGCGCGTAGTACGTGCGATAGAATTCGGTGCAGTCTTCCGGGGAGAGACCCTGGATGTCCTCCATCCAGCCGATCGTCGGTCGTCCATACGGGTGCTGCGCGAACGCTGTCTTGTATAGAAGCTCGTTGGCGGCGCCCTCGACGTCGTCGTCGACTCGGTAGCGTCGCTCGTTGGCGACGACTTCCTTTTCACTCGCCACCTGAGGTTCTCGGAGTACGAGATGCGCCATGCGCTCCGCTTCGAGCTTCACCGCGAGCTTGACTCGCTCGCCTGGGAGCGACTCGTGATAGTAGGTCCAGTCAACCCACGTCGCCGCGTTCGATTCCGCACCATTCTCTTCGAGCTTGCGGTCGAAGGCCCCCGCAGCGAGGTGCTCGGTCTCATTGAACATCAGATGTTCGAAGAGGTGGGCGAGGCCAGTCTTCGGAGGCTGCTCGTGGCGCGACCCGACGTTGAACCAAGTGTGGTAACTGACAATGGGCGCGCTCGAGTCGACGAGGGTCAGGACGGTCAGTCCGTTGCCGAGCCGCCAGCGCTCCACCGTCTCCGTGCCGAAAGGATGGGACCGTTCGTACGTGAGCTTCGCCCCCTCGGGTCGGTTCTCGTTTGCCTTACCAGCCCAGGCGTGGCGCTGGGCCGTTCGATCGCGCATCGTGCCTCCAGGGGTCGAGTGAGCTTGCCGAATTGTCTGGCCGCTCACTCGACCGGATGGTTTCTTCCCTTCCCAGAGGCAGGCGTCAAGTCTTCTTCGGCTGGACGACGATCTCGACACGTCGATTGGACGCGCGACCCTCGACCGATCCGTTGTCCGAGATGGGGTTGTCAGGGCCCTTGCCCTCGGCCTTGATCAGATCCTTCGGGATGCCCTTGCTCACGAGATACTCGCGAACGGAGTCTGCGCGCTTCTCGGACAGAACCATGTTCGAGTCGCGGGTCCCGACGTCGTCGGTGAACCCGTAGACCACCATGGGCTGCTCCTTGCCTCGAAGAGCCTCGGCGATTTGATCGAGCTTCGCCATCGCGCCAGCCTTGAGCGTCCACTTGGCCGTCGGGAACAGGACTTCTCCAGAAAGCGTGATGACCATTCCGCGGTCGTCGTCTTTGACGGCTGCGATCTTGGCGATGGTATCGCGCGCATCCTTCAGTTTCGCTTCGAGGTCTGCGAGCTGCTTCTTCTGCGCGGCGGCCTCCTCCGCAGTGCGCTGGAGTTCGCTGGCCTTCTGGGCGAGTTCCTGCTGCGTCTTGTCGAGGCTGCCTCTGGTCGCCTGAAGCTGCGCGGCAAGTGCCGCCTCGCGATCGCGTCGGGCCTGCTCGATGTCCTGACGCGCTTTCAGGTTCGTGCCTTCGGCTTCCGCAACTTGGGCCTTGAGCTGCGCGATGGTGGCGAGGTCGAGAGTGTTGGGATCGTCGGGAGCGTCATTCCAAGCGCTTTCGGCGCGCTGCAGCGCGAGGTCTGCCTCGTGCACGTCCGTCGGGTCGAGCCTGGCGGCGACGCCCGACTTCGCCTTTCCAAGTTCGGCACGGGCATCGACGAGCTGCTTTGGCGGGATCCGTTCACCGCCGCAAGCGCCTAAAACGACGGCGATCACCGGAATGGTTGCCACCGCGGACCGACGCAGTCCCGCGGCGTATGTCTGGATACGCATCACTGGGCTCCTTTGATTTTTTGGAGTTCTGCCTGGGCCTGACGCGCTTGATCTTGCGCTTGTTGAGCCCTGGCGATGCTGAGCGCGAGCTGCGCCTCGGCCCTCCCGAGTTCCACGAGACGGAGCGCGCGACGATTGTCCTTGTTGATGAGATCCTTCGATTTTTGGAGGTCTTCACGGGCGAGCTGCAGATGCAGACGTGCATCGGGAACGTCCGGGGCTCCGCCCGACGTTGCTTGGCCCACGTCGCTTGAGGCCGCCTCCCACTCGGTGTTCGGCGGCGGGACGCTCGAGCCGCAGGCTGCGAGCGCCACCAAAACGCTGCCCAAGAGGGCTATCGGAACGGTGCGCATGTCAGTGTCTCCTTCGGAACTGCAAGGGTAGTTTCTTGCACGCGTCGGATACAAGGGGCTTTTCCGCCTCTCCAGCCATTGATCTCGTTCGGCGCCGCTCGGCCGGCGAGGAGCCAGGCTCGGTAAATCGACAAGGGGGGCGCTCCACGGCCCCCCTCGAGCTCCGCCTCGAGCTCACCCGGCGAGGTGCGGATCGTACGGAGCGCTGCTAGTCGACCTTAAGAATCGCCAAGAAAGCCTGCTGGGGAATTTCGACGGATCCGACCTGCTTCATGCGCTTCTTGCCCTCTTTCTGCTTCTCGAGCAGCTTGCGCTTGCGGCTGATGTCGCCGCCATAGCACTTCGCGGTGACATCCTTCCGGACCGCTTTGACAGTCTCGCGAGCGATGATCTTGCCCCCTATCGCAGCTTGTATTGCGACATCGTACTGCTGTCGCGGCACGAACTCTTTGAGCTTCTCGGCCAGGCCGCGCCCACGGAGGCCACTCTTTTCTTTGTGCACGATGATTGACAAGGCGTCGAGCGGTTCCCCATTGACGAGAATGTCGACCTTCACCAAGGACTCTGCTCGGTAGAGGGCGAGCTCGTAGTCCATCGATGCGTAGCCGCGCGAGCAGCTCTTCAAGCGGTCGTGGAAGTCGAACAGCACCTCGGCGAACGGCATCTCGTAGGTGACGATGACGCGGTCGGCCGCCGAGTACTGCATGCCCTTCTGGACCCCGCGGCGCTCTTGGCAAAGGGCGAGCACCGGCCCAACGAATTCCGCCGGAACGTGGATAGACATCGTGACGACCGGTTCTTCGATGCGGTCGATCATCTGGGGGGGAGGAAGCTTGGCGGGATTCTCGACGCGAACGACCTCGCCGTCGGTCTTGTACACGTTGTAGACTACACTCGGGGCGGTAGTGATGAGATCGAGATTGAACTCGCGCTCGAGACGCTCCTGAATGATTTCCATGTGCAGCAGGCCGAGGAATCCGCAGCGAAAGCCGAAACCGAGAGCCTCGCTCGTGTCGGGATCGAACGAGAAAGCTGCGTCGTTCAGATGAAGCTTCTCCATCGCGTCTCGGAGCTGCGGGTAATCGGCGCTGTCGGTCGGGTAGACTCCTGCAAACACCATCGGCTTCACGTCTTTGAAGCCCGGGAGGAATTCTGATGTGGGCCCTCGATGGTGCACTCGCCCCGGCACAATCGATGCGTGCGTTACCGTGTCTCCGAGCTTCACGTCGTGAACGCTCTTGATGTTGGCTGCAATGAAGCCGACCTCTCCGGTCCCAAGGTCGTCGATCGCCTTGGGAAACGGCGAGAAAACGCCTATCTCCAGAACCTCGTAATCGTTGCCCGACGCGAGAAAGCGAATCTTGTCGCCCAGCGCAAGACCACCGTCCACCACGCGCAACATGACGACCGCTCCGCGATAGCTGTCGTACCAGGAGTCGAAGATCAGCGCCCGCAGTGGAGCGTCCTTGCGCCCCTTCGGGGGCGGCACACGCCGGACAATCTGTTCCAAGATGTCACGCACGCCCACCCCGGTCTTGCCGCTCGTGGCGATGGCTTCCGAACAGTCGAGCCCGACGATCTGTTCGATTTGCTCCTTCGTGTGGTCAACGTCCGCGCTCGGCAGATCGACCTTGTTCAGAACTGGAAGGATCTCGAGGCCCTGGTCGAGGGCCAGGTAGACATTGGCGAGCGTCTGCGCCTCGACCCCCTGGGTCGCATCGACCACCAGAACGGCCCCTTCGCAGGCGGCCAAGCTGCGGGAAACCTCGTAGTTGAAGTCGACGTGACCGGGCGTGTCGATGAGGTTGAGTTCGTACGTCTCGCCATCGGCGGCCGTGAACGGCAGGCGCACCGTCTGGGCCTTTATCGTTATGCCTCGCTCGCGCTCGAGATCCATCTTGTCAAGAAACTGGGAACGCATCTCCCTCTCGGAGAGAGCTCCTGTGATCTCGAGGATGCGGTCGGCCAGGGTCGACTTGCCGTGATCGATGTGCGCAATGATCGAGAAGTTACGGATTTTGTGCTGCAGTGTCGCCATTGGGAAGCCAGCGCGCGGTCAGCCCTTCCCGCCTATCGCCGTTGGCTCCGGTCTCTCTGCCACGGCATCGACCAGGGGGGCGCTTCGCGGCCCCCCTCGAGCTCCCGCATCGAGGCCTCCTTCGGGCGTTTGCATCTCCGCGAGACGCGTCTCATTGGGGGCGCGAGCTCCCTCGGCCACGAGCCTGCCCGACTGAAGCTCTGCCAGCCTCGACGATGTCGGCGAGGCAGGGGACTCGACATCCAAGGGTAACTGGCCCGGCAGCAGGTGCACGTACTCGCGCAGAACGAGGTCGATCCCTTCGCGAATGTACACCGCTACGGGCACCTTGGTTCGCTCGTGCAACAGACGGAGCCTCTCGCTCTGCTCCGGTGTGACGTAGATCGTGGTCGAGATCTTCTTGCGAGACATTGGGCCTTGTGAACGCTCAAACTCCGTGATGCCGAGCACTTAGGCTCCCTGCGGGCAGTGACACGGCGCGTTCGGGATACCCGACAGGAGACCGCGAGGCCAGGGGCAACGATGCGCTTCGACAGGAAACTACACTACGTGAACATATGTGCCCCTTCAAGCTGTGTGCGTACCTGCGGAACAGGGGACCGGGAAATTCCGGCGAGTTAGAGGCTCCCCCGTCGAGCTCCCCCTGCGGACCGTCTTGCCGGAACGCGGCGACGGCGCGTATTGTCAGGCCTGTCCCGTCTCCCGTGGCCGACGACCGATGAACCATATGGACGAGAAGCGCTCGTTGTGTCGGCTGTGTTGGCCCAAGGTCGCGCTTGCGTTCGCGGCCGTGATTGTGGGATGCGGAGCTCAGCCAACCGCCCGCGGTGGGGCAGCGGATGCAACACAGGGGGATTGGCTCGAGTCCCTGACCCACGAGAGATGTGACGAGGCCCTCGGGGTTGTGACCGCAATGGATTCGAACGGTGACGGCAAGCCCGACGTGTTCACCGTGACCGCGGGCCCTGGAGGGCGGCTCCTTTGCCGATACGCCGATCTCAACAGGGATGGTCTTTCCGACCTCTATGAGTACTTCGACGCGAACGGGAGCGTGCGTCGTCGGGAATTCGTGTACGGCAACGCCGCGGACGTCGATGCGGTCGAGGAGTACGACGGAGGAAAGCTTGTTCGTCGCCTTTACGACACGATGGGCAGGCATCGGGCTGACACGTGGGACTGGTTCGATCCGGATGCGCCGATCAACCCGGCTACGGGTCGACCCAATCATCCGTCGAGACGCGAGCGCGACTCACGCGGAATGGGTCACGTCGACCAGTGGTGGACGTGGTCGGGAGACACGGTGACGATCGTCACCGACCGCGACGGAGATGGACGCCCCGATCCAGGAAGCGCCGTTGTGCTTGGGGGGAGCAATCGAGGCGAATCCGGACCATCATCGGTCCCTGGGGACGCGGGTGCGGCGCGCGACGCAGGGAGCCCGAGACAACTCACGGACGGCGGGGCCGGTACAATGGAAGCGTCGCTCCCGGTCGATGGTGCGAATGCGATGGTCGAGGCGTCCGCCCCATGAGATCCCGTCGGCAGGTGTTCCTCGCTGTGCTGGCCTCCGGATGGATACTGGCGTGCGGTGGAGGCGGATCGACGGCAGGACCCGTGGCCCCGGGCGGTTCGTCGAACCAGAATCAGTGGCCATCCGATGACCGCTCGCTGTGCGAGCGGATCGTTCACTTCAGAGGGAATCCCGCCCTCGACCCAACCGATTCGGTCGGACCGGGAGCGACGCGGCCAAACATTCGGCGGGTCTACAAGGTCACGGGACCCCGCGAGGACCGGCACACGGTCCTCATCTGTCGTGAAGTCGACACGAACCTAGACGGTATCAAGGACGTCGTTCGCACGTTCAACGACAAGGGCGAACCCCAATACGAGGAAGCGGACTCGAATTATGACGGTCTCATCGATCGCTGGGTCAAGTTCGTCGACGGCCGAATCTCCGAGGAGGACGTCGACGAGACGATGGCGTCGGGGCGACCCAACGTGTGGAAGTACTACAATGGGGGCAATCTCGCGCGCATCCGTCGCAATACCCACTGCCCTAGCGGCAAGCCTGACACCTGGGAGATCTACGTCAACGACAGACTCGAGCGTGTCGGCAACGATCTGTCCTGCGACGGTCACGTCGATCGGTGGGATCGGGACGCTCAGCTACAAGCCAAGGAGGAAGCAGCGGCCGCTGAGGCGAACGATGCAGGCAGCGAAGCTGCCGTGTCGTCGGCCCCATCAAGCGCACTTGCCGTCGAAGAGGGGGGCGTTTCGCGGCCCGCCTCGAGCTCTGCCGAGGACGCCGGTGCTTCCGAGGCTGATTCTGGAGGTCACCAATCGGATAGGGGTACATCCAAAGTTGCCGCTCCACGCAAGCGCGCCAAGAAGGCGCCGTGACGAAGGAGCTCGAGGGGGGCCGCGAAGCGCCCCCCTCGTCGATCACGGCTCGCTCGTGCCCTGCCGGCCGTATGCATCTTCGAGGCGCACTACATCATCGAGCTCGGGCGTCGAGACTTCGATGACGTCGACGTCCGTCACTGCGACCATCCGGTGGACGGTCCTCGGAACGCAATGAAACGAATCGGTCGGGCGCATGCGTATGATCTGGCGCTCGCTTCCCTGGCCGACCTCGAGGTCCATCTCGCCCGCCTGTACAAGAAACGTCTCGTCTTTCTTGACATGGTACTGGCGTGACAGACTCTGGCCCGCCGCGATGTGAAGCACTTTGCCCACGTACCGGTCGGTCTGAGCCCAAATGATCTCATATCCCCAGGGTTTGTTAACTCGTCGCATTGCTCCGGGCTCTTAGGCTACGAACGTATGCCATGCCCATCGTACGGTTGCAAAAGGTCCTCGCGCGCGCCGGAATAGCGTCTCGGCGCGCAGCCGAAGCGCTCATCGTTGCGGGACGGGTGCGAGTGGATGGGCACGTTGTTTCCGAGCTCGGCACGAAGGTCGACGGGCGGCGCTGCCGCATCGAAGTGGACGGCAAGCGCGTCATTGCCGAGGCGCCGACATACGTCGTGCTTCACAAGCCTCGGGGCGTTGTCTCCACACTGAACGATCCAGAGGGACGCCCGAGCGTTCGGGAGCTTCTCGCCACGGCGCCCGCGCGCGTCTATTCGATTGGTCGTCTCGATTTCGCCACAAGCGGAGTCCTGCTCGCCACGAACGATGGCGACTTCGCGGAAGGCCTGATGCATCCGAGACGCGCTGTGCCGAAGACCTACGTGGTCAAGGTCCACGGTCTCATGAAGGCCGAGGACCTCGACCGCTGGCGTAGCGGCGTCATCCTGGGTGACGCAAAGACTCTGCCTGCGGAGGCGAAGCTCCTGCGCCACGAGGGAGACAAGACGTGGTTCGAGCTCACGATCACGGAAGGGCGCAATCAACAGGTGCGCCGCATGGGGGAGGCCACCGGGTTTCCGGTGATGAGGCTGTCACGAATTGCGTTTGCCCGCATCACGGTGGATGGTCTGCGTCCAGGGCAATGGCGGCACTTGAGCGCGACCGAGCTGGCCAAGCTCAAGGAGGACTATGGGGTGCCTCGGCGTGTGGTGTCGCCACCGGTGCAGGAGTCACTCCGCGCCGCGCCTACTGCAAGGCCGAGGCAGGCAGGGCCGAGGAGAACCGGTTCTTCGGGGCGCGTGGAGGAGCATGGCCCACGCTACGGTGGGGGGGCTCCAGCGCGGCGCGAGCCGTCGTCGGCGCGCGACTGGGGAGGGGGAGCACGCCGCGGGGCAAGCGGCGATGATGAAGTAGGCGCGATGCCGCGACCGGAGGTGGGAGGGCGGGGAGGCCGTACACGTACAACGGGAACGGGAGGCGGAGTCGCTGCGGGTCCGGGATCGTTTCGAGTGCGCGGAGGTCGATAGTCGAGGGGGTGCATAGCGCTCCCCTCGGGCAGAGTTCGGCCGCGTCCCCCTGATTACCCGCGGACTGACGACGCTCTCGCGCGGGCGTTGACGAATCGCGGCGAGGACTTGGCTGGTTCTGGTGGAGCGATGAGCTCGAGGTCCGGGAATGAGTAGGCGCGCTCGTCGACAGAGATGTCCCCCGTAGGAATTTTCGCGGAGTTCAGCGCCAGCGCGACGACGTCAACGGCCTTGCCGATGGTGGGAGGCATGACGACCGTGGCGCGCAGGTCCCGGTTCATGACCCACTTTTGCCCCTGAGACATCGTTCCATCGCTGCCTGTCACGGGAACGAACTCCAGCTCGGGCTGGTTCATCCGAACCGCGGCTGCCACGAGCGCGGCGCGAGCCCCCATGGCCATGTCGTCATTCTGCGCGCCGACGACACAGTTCGTTGTCGTGGTCGCGACGCGCGACCGAAGCCAACGCTCGGCAGCGGCGTGTCCGCTGGCGTTGGACCAGTCGCCTTGCTCCACCACCATGCGGACGCTCAGACCGGAAAGGGATTCTCGCACTCCCTCCAAGCGCAGTCTCGCGGCCGACGTGTGAATAGTCCCTTGAACGTAGAGGAGTTCGCCGCCATTTGGGAGAAGCCTCGCAAATTGCTGGCCCTGAATTCGACCGATCTCCCGCTGGTCGGGCATCACGCTGAGCAGGGGCACTTTCGGATACCGGGCGCGCAGTTCCTCCATGTAGGCGCATGACCGGTTGAGGATGACGAACGCGACGCCCAACCGGGCTGCATCTTCCGCAACGGGGCGCAGCAGGGACTCGACCACGGGAAGGACGATGAGGGCGCGTGGGCGGATGGCCTCCGGCTCGGCGAGGCATTCCTTGATCTGGCGGAGCTGCCTCTCGACGTCGTTGCGAGCGCACTGTTCTCGTACGGTGAACTGGTATCTGCGCGCGGCAGCGCGGCACCCCTCCAGGAGCAGCGTCTGGTAGTCGTTGTTCGACGTCATCAGGAATAGCGCGATCCTGACAGGCTTGGACATTTGGCTCACCGTTTGTTGCCGAGCCCCGCCGCCGGCGCCAAGCGCCGTCGCCGCGATCCGTGCTTCCGTGGACTCTCGTAACTACGGCAGTCGCGCCGAACGGTTTAGGTGGGTCTTCCTGCCCGTCGCCAATCGATGGGAAGGCGCTTCGCGGCCTCCCACGACCTACCTGACGGTCACGCCCACGGAATCGACGAGGGGGGCGCTTCGCCGCCCCCCTTGAGCATGCCTGAATATCCGAGTCGAAGCGTCAGGGCGACCCCGTCGCCGAAGAGATAGATGCTCCGCCGACGCGTCAGCTCCGCGCGAGGGTGGCCTTGGCCCGCTGGTTTCCAGGCCGCACCGAGGTCTGGATGTGTTTCGCTCGCTGCAGGATGTCGAGGTCGGGGAACGAACAGACGTCCAGGGCGATGTCCCCGGTCGGAGGCCTGCCGGATGCGAAGCTCGCTGCGAGCTCGTCCACCGCGCGATCCGCCGACGACGGAATGATGACGGTCGCGGAGAGCTCCTTGCTTCGGACGCATGCTTGACCCTGGGCCATGGTCCCGTCACATCCCGTGACCGGCAGGTCCATGAGCTCCGGCCGCTTGGAGTTCAGGGCCGTGGAGACCAGGGCGGCGCGAGCCCCGATGGCCATGCTGTCGTTCTGGGCGCACACGACGCAGTCCGACGCCTTGGTAATTCGTGTCCGCAGCCAGTGCTGCACGGCGGCCGTTCCACTCGCGGCCGTCCAGTCACCTTGCGCGACGACGATGTGGACGTCCGAGCCCGCCAGCACCGCCTTGAGTCCCTCCAAGCGCCGCTGGGCAGACGACGTATCGGCCCTTCCTTCGATGTAGAGGAGGTCTCCGCCGGTGGGCATCAGTCTTGTGACCTGCTCGCCCTGGATGCGGCCAACCTTGCGTTGGTCCGGATCGACGGCGAACAGGGGCACCCTCGGATATTTCGCGCGCAGCTCCTCGATGAAGCGGCACGATCGATTGAGCATCACGAATGCGACTCCCAACTTCGCCGCTTCTTCGGCCAGCGGCCGCAACGACGACTCGCTGACCGGATTGACGAGGAGCGCCCGCGGACGCGTCCCTTCGGACTCGGCGAGGCACTCTTTGATTTGCTTTGCCTGCTCGTCGGCGTCGTTGCGAGCGCTCAGCTCTCGCACGGAGAACCCGTGCCGTTTCGCCGCGACGCGGCAGACGTCTCGCTGGAGCGTCTGATAGTCGTTGTCCAGCATCGCCAGCAGGTTCGCGATTCTGACGGGATCGGGCATTTTCGCCTACCGGGCAGCGCAAGGAGCTGCCGTTTGAACTATTTGCGGTCGCCGCTGTCCTCGCGGTCGAACACTTCCGTACGGCAACCTCCCCGAATATTTTAGGTGGCCAGTGAGCCAAGCGGTCAGTGGGCGGGGATTCGCCAATCGTTGGTGAAATAGCCACCGATTCGTAACCTGCCGCTCCCGAGGACGGAGCTGCCTCGCGCAGGAGCGATGCCGTCATCGAAGACGACGTAGTCCGGAAGCAGGTCGGGCAACGACAAAGACCTCCAGGTACCGAACGCGCCCACGCCTTCGACCACGACCACGTACCGCGTTGGACGAAGCGGATTGGGGACGATGAACATCGTCCCGAGCTGCGACGTCCACGATAGTGACGAGTGGGGCGCTTCGCGGCCGCCCTCGAGCTCCGCAATCGACGAGTGGGGCGCTTCGCGGCCCCCCTCGAGCTCCCCCGAAGCGAGAGAGGGAATTCGCTCGAGCATCGAACCCTCGGTGTCGTCGGACGAGCGAACGAGGACGACGTCGGAACCATCGATTCGGATCGGGAAATGCGGCTCCAATTCCCGCACGATTCGGTTCGACCGGGCGTTGCCGACGAGAAAGAGAGAGCGGTCGCCCTGGATCCCCTCGCCGAGGGCGAGAAACTCTCTGTCGCTCATCACCGGGTACGAAACTCGAACTCCCGGGCGCATGCGACTCCACGCACGAGCGGTCTCCTCATTGGCCCGCGCCTGCGTCGGGTCGTCGTCCCCCCAGACGAAAAGGAGCGGATCGTGGAACACGTCGCGTATGGGTCCGTTGACGGTTCCCTGTTTGACGACCGCGGCACGCAGCGCCCCCGCGTGCCAGCCATCCTCTTCGCGGTGCATGGCAATGGGTTCGCCCGCTTGAAAGACCAGCCTCGTGCGGTCAATCGTCACTGCGACCGGACGCGAATCGTCGATCAGGCGGGCGTCCCGATCGAGCACGAGGGCCCGCACACCTTGGCTCGACACGGCGATGGCATTCGGGTGTTCCACTCGTGCGCTCACTTCGCCCCATGCGTCGCTCCGTCCGAGGGCAACGATGTGGACCCAGTCGTCCTCGGACCACCGCGGATTCGAGGTCTTGAAGCGGATCGACCTCGGGTGCGCCGGTCGGCGGTGATCCACGAGCCACTTCGCACCCTGGAGGTCCGCGTAGGTCGTCTGCCACACGTTGTGGCCGAGGTCGGGGTAGTCGTGGACCTCGTCGTATCGGAGTTCGTCGTAGCGGTCGGCGAGGACGGTGGTGTTCTCGAGCGGCAGGTCAAGGGTGCCGTGCACGAGGAAGAGGGGCAGGTACGCCCCGTTCTCCGCCCACAGGACGTTGGAACGTTCCTCCGCGAGGAAGCGCTCCCACGGTTGTAGCGGACGTCCCATCATGTCGCCTCGGAGGAAGTAGCTGTGGTACCCGCACAGCGGTGCGGAGGCTGCGAACCGATCGGGATGGCGAAGCGCACATCCGGCCGCGCCGATCCCACCCATCGACGGTCCGGTGATGGTGATTCGCGAGTTATCGATGGGATAGACGCTCTCGGCCCAGTCGATGACGCGCATGACGTCGTCTTCCCCGAGCTCGCGATAGCCGGCATTTCCGTGTCCGTCCGGGGTGACGACGACGGCGTCGAGACGTTCGAAATTCGTGTACGGATGGCGGTCTTGCCACGCGCTGTCGCGGCCGTCGTCGTGGCCGAATAGCCAAGAGAGCATCTGCATCGGTCGGCCATTCATGCCATGCAAAGCGACGACAAGAGGCAGGCGCCGCTTCTTGTCCCACCCTGGCGGGACGTAGAGCCCGAACTCCGAGAGGTGCCCATCAGCGGGCGAGCGATAAGCGCGCCGCATGGGGCCCGTTCTGCCCTCATACGGATCGCTCTCGACTTCGAGCGCAGCGGCCACGGTATCGAGCTCCCGAGCGTCGCGAAGATCAGCCTCCGCGTCGGTCGATCCGGCCTCGACGAAGGCGACGAGGCGGTCTCGAAGATACTCGACGCTCTCGGCCGACCCCGAACTGAGAACTGCCGTTCCGACGCGAGACAGCGCTGCCATGGCGCGAGCCACGGCCTCGCGGACCGGACGTCGCACGGCGATCGGTATGTCAATCGGCCTTCCGGCGACCTCGACGTGAAGAACGAAATCGCCCTCCTCGAGAACCGCGCCAGGCACGCCGGGCAGATCCACCGCGAAATCGGTCGCACCGCGCTCACTTCGTGCAACCTCTCCGACTGACAGGTCAAAGACGGGCTCGGCGCTGCCCGACCTCTGGAGGCGCGCTCGAACGCTCAGCTCCACACCGAGCGGAGCGCCCTCTGGATAGCGGACGTGGAGCCGCGGCACATAGTCCTCAGCGCGCATTCCACGGTCGAGCCAAACGCGTGCCAGTCCGCCCGCAAGCGCATGCGCGTCGGTGTCGCTCGCGCCCGCAAGCTGCCACCAGCCCCCCAGAGGTGGACTGAGTTCTCCGTCGAGCCACCGGGCGCGAAGTCCCCAGGGTCCACCGTGCTGATGGAGTGTGAGCAAAAGGCGATGGTCTCCGGCATCGAGGTTGACTCCCACGAGATCGTCGTCGTCGCGTTGGGGACGCGATTCATCGCGCACGAACACGGTGATCCCGTCGACGGATACCTCGATGCCATCGTCCGCGCCGAGCAGCAGCACGTGATGTCCGGGGTGATCCACGTGAACGACGGCGGCCGCGTACGCGACGCATTCGCCTTCGTGGGCCTGAAGCGATGTCTTGAGGTCCACGGGGCCATCGGCGGCGTACGCAAGCGTCCACAACCTGTTTCCGATCGGGGCCCCGAGCCGGGGCGGCTCGGGCGACACGGCGGGAACGTGCGAAGGCGGGAACGGTCCAGCAACGAGCCAGGCGCCAACGAGCCCGTCCGGACCCATGGTCAAGCGAACGCCATCCGCGGCAGCGTCCGGCGACGCGACGTCCTCCGCGCGAGCTGCGGTCGACTGGCCCACGAGCCACATCGTCCACAGGACAGGGACTGCTCCGATGAATCGGCCCATCGCGCGCGCGCCTTCGAATGCGTAGCACCGGAGGGGGAGGTTGGGCAGGGCGGGTTGCCGTGACTCCTCCCCGGGGAAGGCCTAGCGGGATCGACTGGCTCCCGAACGGGCAGCCCGATGCTCGTCGAGGAACGCCGCCAGCCACGCGAGTGGTGCGTTCCAGTTGAGGCACTCCTCATTGACCGAGTACGCCTCAATATGGTCGAGAAAGCACGTCATGGGCGCGCATTCGCGAATCCCCGCGGCCCTCATGTAAGGGTCTTGGAGATCGGAGTTCGGCCCGCCTGCCACGATGCCGGGTGGCGGACCAGGGAACGCTGGATTGGCCTGGTGTGCCCAGAAGCGATGGTGCGGGTTCGTCAGGGGGCGGAATCCGTACCCGGTCACGTAGGACTGATCGAGAGGATTGCGCCCTAGGATGTATGCGAGAACGTCTTCGGCGGCGTCCAGGTACTTTGGATTCCCCGTGATGTCGTACGCGAGGCCGAGTTCGATCCCATTGTTGAGGGGCAGGCCGTTCGAACCCCAGTGCAAGTGGTTCTGCCCGGGTCGCAAGGCCACGCGGTACCCCGCAGCCTGGTCGACGGCGAGGAAGGAATCGGCCGCCTTGACGATTGCAGCACGTGCGGCGTCGCGCTCGGATTGTGGCAACGCGCTCGGGACGACGGCCAGCGTCAGGGTTCCGAGCGCGGCCGTTTCTCGCCACATCTGCGACATCGTCTGATCGTCCTGAAGCGTCGACGGGACCGAGCCATGGTGCGGAGACGCAGCGAGGAAGTCCTTGTACACGGCCTTGCCCGTCGTCACGTAGAGCTCCGAGGCCGCCCAGTAAAACTCATCGCTCACGTCGTCGTCCTCGTAGGCGCCGCCTCCGATCGTGTCCGCCGACGTGATGAACATCGCGGGATGAGCGATGGCAGCACTCCAGGCCCGCTCGGCTGCCTGCAAGCAACGATCGGCGAACGCCTTATCGATGGTGCGCCACACACGCGCGCACTGCCCAGTCGCGGCTGCCAGGTTGAGCGTGGCGGCCGTGCTCACGGGGCGGAGAAAACGCGGGACTGGATCGCGGTCTGGCGGCGTTCCGAGGGCGGTCCACTCCTTGTCGTGGATCTTGTGATGAGCCATGCCGGCGAGAGGCTTGCCCTCGGGGACCTGCATTTTCATCATGAATTCGAGCTCCCAGCGGACTTCGTCGAGCACGTCCGGCACGCCGTTGTGGCGTTCCGGAATGTTCATCTTGCCGTCGTCGAAGTCGGTGGTCTTCGAGCCGAACGCTCTGGCGCGCTCGTACAGATTCATGAGCGTCCACACCGAGATCCCGCCGTTGACGACGTACTTGCCTTGGTCGCCGGCGTCGTACCAGCCACCGCTGACATCGAGCGAGTAGTCGCACCCTGCGTCGGGCGCGCACGCGACGCTCTTGTCGCCGGGGTGGCCGACTGGATGCGCCCACTTCGGCTCGACCGCGTAGGGCATCTCGATCGCGATGCCACTGCGCGTTTGGTAGAAGTACGCGAGAGCGTCGTACTTGAGTTTTCGAAAGATGTCCGTTCCGATGTCGAATGGATGGCTGGCTCCGACGTCGGTTTTGAGCACATAGCCGTGACCGGGTTTCGTCACGGCCGAAAAGTCGATCGAGTGAACACGGTCGCCTGACGCCGGGTCGAGGCCGCGGACCCCGGTCTTGCCCGTGGCCATGGTGTGGTCGTGGCTGTCGACGAGAGTCCAGGCGAGGGGAGTCGTCGAGTCGCTCTTCACGACGGCGACCTTCGCGAGGCCAGGCAGGTAGCCGACTTGATTTACGAGAACGTTGGCAATGGGGGGACCGGACACGTCGGGCTTGGGTTCGAACTCCGGGTCCTCGAGCACGACGTCGTCGACGCATACGCTGAACGGGATTTGTTTGGTCGCGCGAGGTCCGCCCGCATGGAACGCGAATTCAGCGGTCGGGTCGTCCGGGAGAGTCATCGTAAAGGAGGAGTCGAGGACCTTGGCGTCGCCCTCGAGGTCGATGACGGTCTGCCAGTATGACTTGTACGGCGGACCAGACATTGCGAGTTTCGCCGTAACGGTCGTCGGCACCGTGGATCCGATCTTGAAGCGGACGGAGTACTTGTGTCCTTGCTGAAGCGTCATCTCGCGATGACGAAACTGCGCGTCCCACGCGTGGACGCCCGCATTCTTGACGTCGAGGCAGAACATGCCCGAGTCGGAGCCTCCTTCGCCATCGCCCGGTTTCGTGAAGGACGTTCCCCACGGCAGGCTTCTCGCGGTGAGGAACGAAGCATTCTTGACGAGGTTGTGGGAGCTCGGCGCGACGCTCAGCGGGGCGAAAAGCTCCGCGAGGCGGCCTTTTGTGAGAATCTGGGGCGCTGGCGCGGCGAACGCTGCGCTGACGGGCGGCGCTGGAGTCGCCGATGTCGCGGGGGCTGGAGGACTGGGAGGGGGCTGTGGGGTTGCGCCGCAGTCCACGGCGAACGCGCACGCGACGGCGAGCAACCCCGACCGGTTCCGCCGTTCGCGCTGGGATCGAACCGAAGTCTCGGGCTCTCTAGAGCCATTGTCGATGGTCGAAGAACTCATGGTGCAAGGATGACACTGCTTCGGCGAGGCGTTCTTCTCGCATTGGGCTATTCGTCGCTCACTTTGGGCGCATTCTCCTCTTTCGCCCTCTAGACTGGGTAGCGTGCGCAGTCTGTTCGTCGGATTGGTCATGGTGGCATCCGGATGCACGCAGCACGGAGGCCAGGTCGAAGGGCCCGCCGTGGCCCCCTCGCGCGCACCGATCGTCGTGGTGCCCCCCGCGTCCAAGCTGACAATCGCGCAAGCCCGACAGTACATGCTGGCGCTCATCAATCGGGATCGCGCATCGATGGGGCTCGGTGCCGTCGAGCTCGACCAAGGAGCTCCGACCCGCGCCGGGCAACGCCACGCCGAAGACATGGCTCACCGCGGGTACCTCGGACACTACGGAACCGACGGCTCGGTCCCCGAGCAGCGCATGACCGAGGCCGGCGGCGCCGACATGGTGCTCGAGAATGCGAGCTGCTACGTGGACGAGAAGTCGCGAACCCTCGATTTTGAGCCCGCGATCGATCCTCGCAACATCGAGCGTGCCGAGGCGATGTTCTTCGACGAACAGCCGCCGCACGATGGTCACCGCAAGAACATCCTCGGGGCGTGGCATACGCACGTCGGCATCGGTGTTGCGCAGCCCGTCGCGAGGCCTTCCGAGATTCCGGTGCCCTGCATTGCGCAGGAGTTCGTCGACGTCTATGGAAAGTACGATTCCATTCCACGGGTTCTCTCGACGGGGGCGTGGGTTCGTGTGCAAGGGACGGTCTCGCCGCCCGCGAAGTTCGCGGCTGTCGGAGTCGCGCGGGCGAAGATCCCCGCACCATTGTCTGTCGCCGAGGCGAACCGTCGACGTACGTATCCCGTGCCGACGCCCGCGCACGTCTATTGGCCGAAAGGGGCCTATACCGCCATCGTGGTGGACGTGACGGGAAACCAATTCGGGGTGCGGGTTCCGGTCGCCGAGGGCCGTCAAACGGGGCTCTATGAAGTGAGCGTGTGGGCTCACATGCCCGACGAGAAGGATCCCGTGATGGTCGGACTGCGGACGGTGGTAGTTCGGTAGGTGGGCACCGCGTCGCGGGAAGACTGCAGTTGTTCACTGCCCCATCAGGTCTTCCCCATTCACATCCGCCCAGTCACGCGCGCACGCCGGGTCGTCGGCGCTCGCAAGCCCCGCGCACCGATAGACGTCCACGACCGGACCTACCAGAAGAAACAGGTCTCGGCCCACGAACGGCAGCGTGCTTTTCCACTTCTTATCGATGGCATTCGCGGTGGCGTCTGCCGCATCGATCATCGCCCGGGCTTCGAGAACGGCGAGTTTGCGTCCAATGGCTTCATGGACGTCTGCCATCGACGGGTGTTCGGTAAACGCGTATGCGCGCTGCAAGGACCGGAGCGCCTCCCGAGGCGAACCCGCCCGCTCGAGAAGCGTCGACGCCGCCAGCGCTTCGTCGGGCTCCGCCCCGAACTCGACCGCGCGTCCGAGCGCCGTCGCTCCATCCTTCCTCCAACGGTTGGCCTCGTCCGGATCGCTCAGGAACGACGGGGCGATGAAGGCCAGAAACTGACCGAGCTGGAGGTACGCCCGGGCCGGGTCGGGTCGCATGGTCGTGCCGCGCTCGAGATAGGCCCGAGCGAGTCGCGCATCGTCGGCCGTTCCTTGCAAGGGCCTGTAGACGAGCATCGTGTCTGCGAATCGGTAGACCGGCTCGTAGGCAGGATCGAGTTCGAGGATCGAGTCGATGTAGCGCGGCACTGTCTTCATCTCGCGGTGCTCGGACCAGTGGATGCCGTAGTCGACGAGAAGGCTGGCCCACAGAAGATCGACGGCGGCTGCGTCCCATCCGAGCGTGGCCGCGTGAAGCTGGGCAGGCGGAGGAAGAGCGAAGACCTCGTCGTGCTCTCGCACGATCCGAAATGCGCCCGCGAGCTTCGGTTGCGTCCGCGCAACACCGAGGACGCCTGCGAGGAAGATGAGCGCTCCGACCCACCCGGCTTCCTTCATTCGACCTCCGAATCGACGAACATCCCGGGATCGAGCGTCGGGCCTGCCGGATCGTTTTCCGCGGCATGGCCGCTCACTTCGAACGTGCTGAAGATGCCGTCGCCATCGAGGTCGCCGTGAGCGTGGGCGCGAAACGTCGACCTCGACGGTGAGAGCGCACTGTCGAACGCGAACGCGAAGCAATGCGGCGCGTCGAGCGGCTCCGGTTGGAAATCGAGGGCACGCCAACTTGGAGTCTGCCACGCTTCACGCTCGGCCGGGTCGCAGCGACCCCGGGGAGGAACGCTCGGGGTCATCGGTGCGCTCGGGGGAAATGCTTGGGCGACGGGGTGAAGGGCGGCGTAGGCTATGGCAGAAGCACCCAACCGCTCCAGGCCGTCGACGGGCTCGACGAGACGAGACGAATGGACCTCGCGCAGAAATACCGGTATCGCCACGGCTGCAAGGCTTCCGACCAATGCGAACGCGATGGCAAGCTCCAGGGCGGAAAACCTCCCGGTCCTCGGTCGGCTTGCGAGAGGGCGGACCATGGCTCGACGTCATAGCACCAGCTCGGATAGGGAGGAGTCGTGATGCGAGCTCCACTGGGCGTGCGGGCATCGAGGACGGACGCAATCGACGCGAGAAGCGCTTCGCGGCCCTCCTCGAGCTGGCTCCGTGACCGCGAATAGGCCTCGCGCGTTGCGCTTTCTGTCGGTGGCGCTCGCGCTTGCGGCGTTCGCCTTCATCGCGTGGGTTGTGCCTGTGCGGGACCGCTGCTGGGACGATCAGGCGGCCCAGGCCACGCGCGTGGCAGTTTCCCGCAATGACGCCGGCTGCGTACTTCACCTGAGAACCGGGGATGTCTCCATCGACGCGCGCGAATGCGGGCGTCTGCAATGCGAGCCTGGACTCGCATCGACCTTTGCACACGCCCGCGTGGACATCTTGGTGGTGCTCGCTGCTCTCTACGGCGCGGGCACGCTGGCGTGGGCCGCACGGTGGCGAGCGCTTCTCCGATTGGCGGGCGTTCGCCTGCCATTGCTCCAGGTCTGGCGCGTGTCCGTCGAAGCGCAGGCGGGAGGGGTTCTCCTGCCTGGAGGCATCGGGGGCGATGCCCTGCGTGTGGCCTGGGTGCTGCGTGCGGCGAAGCAGTCGGGGGTGTCGTCGCCCACCGCCATCGTCATCGCGTCGGTGCTGCTCGACCGTTGCGTCGGGCTCGCGGTCGTCGCGGCTCTAGCCGCTGGTCTCGGGTTCGCCTCGGGTGGCCTTCGAGCCGGCCCTCTTGCGGTCGTGTTGGCGGGTATCCCCGTCGCGCTCGCCATCGGCCTTGCCGCGCTCCGGGCGGCGCCCGCAGCGTGGATGTCTTGGCTCAGCGAAGGACGACTGGGGGCAACTGCCGGACCGCTCCTTCGCTACGTGCGCGCGCCGCGAGCGCTGCGCGCAATCGCGGTCGCCGCGGCACTGAGCGTGTGCGTCGCTGGCGTTCAGTTCGTGACGATTCGCTCCATTGCCTTCGCGCTCGGAGGCCACGTGACCGTGGAGAAATGGGTCTACGTGGGCACAGCGATGGCATTTATCGTGGGCGCGGTTCCCGCTCTGCCCGGTGCGTGGGGCACCGCTGATGCCGCCTACGTGTTCTTCTTAGGACTCGCCGGATTGCCAGCCGGGACTGCACTGGGAGTAGCCTTGGTCTATCGACTCTTCTGGTATCTTTCGGCGATGGTCGGAGCACTCCTGTACCTCACGCGTTCGAGCACGCTCGATGCCGTCCACGATCCGTCGTCGGGGCCCGAGCCGCGCGCATGAACGTGTCGATCGTCGTTCCGGCATACAACGAGGCGAAGAACATCCGGCGCCTCGTGCTGTCTCTGCTCGCCCAGGAGACCTCCGTCGCCCGCATCGTCGAGGTCGTTGTCGTCGCCAGCGGCTGCACCGACGGCACTCCGGAAGTCGTGCGCGAGCTCGGTCGAGGGCGGCCCGGCGTCCAGGTGCACGTCCAGACACGACGAGAGGGCAAGGTCGCCGCGATCAACGCGTATCTCAAGCTTCGCGATCCGCGTGCTGACGTGTGCGTCGTTTGCAGCGCCGATCTCGATCCCGCGCCGGACGTCGTCGAGAAGATGGTGGCGAAGCTCGCCCACCATCCAGAGGTCGGGATGGTGGGCGCCCGACCCGTGCCCGACAATGATCGGGCGACGCTCGTCGGGCGCATGGTTCATCTCCTCTGGGAGATGCATCACAAGGTCGCCCTCACGGTGCCCAAGATGGGTGAGATCGTGGCGTTTCGCGCTTCGCTCGTCGAATACGTCAGCGAGCTGTCGGTCGTCGACGAGGCGTCGATTGAGGACGTGGTGCGGGCGAAAGGGTACGCACTCGGCTATGTGCCCGACGCGGTGGTGCGAAACCACGGACCGGAGACGCTGGGCGAGTACTTCGAACAGCGCAGGCGTATCGCGCGCGGGCACTTCTGGCTGGAGTTTGCGTTCGGCTACCAGGTCTCGACCTTGGACCGAAGTCTGGTGGCGCGTGCGGCTTCCGAGACCGCGCGTGCCGAGGACGGGTGGGGCAAGGTCGCGCTGGCCGCGGCGATCGGGACCGAGGTCGTGGCGAGGGCCGCAGGCTTCTGGGATGCTCGTGTCATCGGCGGTCGCCACCGCACGTGGCGGGTTCTCGAATCGACGAAGTCGCTGCGCGGCGAGTCGATCGATCCCGGCGAACGACCCCGACGATTGTCGGCGAGGCCTCCAGCGCCCGGCGTGCCCTCGAAGGTTCGGTCGTGAAGAAACATCCCCTCGTGGCGCGTCTCGCTGGGTACCGAACCGCACATGCTTTGGGGAGCCCGAAGCAGCTGCCGGTCAACCTGACCGTGTCGGTTACGTACTCGTGCCCGTCGAGGTGCAAGACCTGCGATATCTGGCGGAAGAAGGTGGACGACCTGTCGGTCGACGAATACGCCAAGGTGTTCCCGACGCTCGAGAAGGTTCCCGTGTGGGTGACCCTGTCTGGGGGCGACCAGTTCGTCCGCGCGGACTTCGACGAGGTCGTGCGATTGGTGTGTACGCGCATCGAACCTCACATCGTGAACATCCCGATGAATGGAGTCATTACGGGGCGTATCTTTACGCTTCTTCCCAGAATCGCGGCGCTGACGGAGGGGCGGCAGCTCGTCTTGAACTTATCAGTCGACGAGATTGGCGACGCTCACGACAACATTCGAGGCGCGCGTGGCAACTTCGAAAAGCTGAAAGACGTGGCGGCTCTCATCCGCGACATCAAGAGGACGTACGCGCACGTCGTGCTCGGAGTGCACACGGTCATCTCGAAACACAACGTTCACCGAATCGCGGACATCGAGCGCGAGGCGCGCTCGATCTTCCGTCCGGATTCATACATCGCAGAGGTCGCGGAACGGCGCGTCGAGCTCGGGACCGTCGACAAGGACATCACTCCCGACGCGGCCGACTACCGACGCGCGGTCACCCATCTCCGCGAGGCCATCCGCGCCCACCGGTCGCGGCACCCGGTGGCGCGGCTGGTCGAATCGCTGCGCCTCGAATACTACGAACTCTCCGCTCGAATTCTGGAGGACAAACGGCAGATCATCGATTGTTATGCGGGCTGGGCGAGCGGGCATTTGGCCCCGGACGGCAGCGTCTGGGGATGCTGCGTGCGGGCCGAATCTCTCGGCAACGTTCGCGACACGGGGTACGACTTCCGAGCGGTCTGGCGCGGTCCGGACGCCGACGCGTTCCGAAGCAGCGTCCGGGCGCACCGGTGTGCGTGTCCGCTTGCCAACGCGAGCTACACAAACCTTCTCTTGGACGCGCGCTCACTCGCTCGGGTCGCCGTCAACATGTCGGGTCTGCGCTGAACGCTGGCGGGGGATGTCCCCCATCGCTTCGAGGGTGGGCCCGCGAAGCGCCTCCACGCCCGCGAATCTCAGCCGAAGCAGTGCTTGGAAGTTCGTGTGGCGATCGAGTGACAATGTTGTGAACAATGATGGTTTGTCCGGTGCGGAGATGGCGAGGCTCGCGGCGTGGGGCGATGATCCACGGCATGGTTGCAAGCAGGACGAATCGACGAGCTGGGGGACACAAACGCCTGGTTGGCGCCTCTCGCGTGTTCGAGCTGCCCGAAGGCGCTCGCGTGGTCCGCCGAGGCTCGACCCAGGTGGAGATTCCGGCATCCGAGACCGAATGCCATGCTCGTGGGCATGCCGGGCATCGCGGCAGCGACGGCGTGTGATCGGCGGCAAGTGAACTGCTGAATCGGGGGGTCCTGGGGCCGAGCGGTTCCGTATTCGTGACCGAATCGTCACACCGACTCCCTCCACACGATTCGAGCGCTCAGTAGCGTCGCGGCGATGGCACGCGTTGTGGTGATCGAAGACGAGCCAGATCTCTCCGATATCATTCAATATAACCTTACCCAGGCGGGTCACCGTGTGCAGGTCGCGGGCACGGCGGAAGCCGGCTTGCAGCTCGTCCGCGCGTCGGTCCCCGATGTGGTGTTGCTCGATCTCATGTTACCTGACAGGCCGGGAACGACCGTATGCACCGCGCTCAAGCGGGAGCAGCGGACTCAGGACATTCCCATCATCATGGTGACGGCCCGGGGTGAGGAAGTCGATCGGATCGTAGGTTTCGAGCTTGGCGCCGACGACTACGTGGTCAAACCGTTCAGTGTGCGCGAGCTCATTTTGCGGCTGAACGCCGTGCTTCGTCGCGGTCAACCCAAGGACTTGTCCGTGATCGAGGCAGGGGAGCTTCGAATCGATCGAGACGCCCATCGGGTGGCAGTAGACGGCGACGAAGTTCCCATGACCCCGCTCGAGTTCAAGCTGCTGCTGACACTTGTGCTGAGGCGTGACCGGGTCCAAATGCGCGCGACCCTCCTGCGCGACGTCTGGGAGCTCGACCCAGGCGTGTCGTCGCGCACCGTCGATACGCACGTCAAGCGACTGCGCGACAAGCTGCGGGCCGCGGGACGGTTCATACAGACGGTTCGAGGAGTCGGCTATCGCTTCTCCGAGAGTCCGGGGGAAGACGGGGATTTCTGACCAAGAGCCCGCCCACCCACCCGCGCCGGCTATGCTGCAGCGCGCGATGGACGCGGAAGCCCTCCTTCAGAAGCTCGACGGCCTGCCCGTGCAGCCCGGCGTGTACCTGTTCAAGGACAAGAACGGCGCGGTCATCTACGTAGGCAAGGCGAAGTCGCTGCGGTCGCGCGTTCGCTCCTATTTTCAGGAGTCGTCCGGGGACACTCGGGCCGTGATTCCGCTCTTGCTGCGAGCGATCACGGACCTCGAGACCGTGGTGACGGCCAACGAGAAAGAGGCGACAATCCTCGAGAACAACCTCATCAAGCAGTACCGGCCTCGCTACAACGTCAAGCTTCGGGACGACAAGGATTTCATCACGCTGCGACTCGGGCGGGCGTCCGCGAACGTCAGCGATCGGTACGCTTGGCCCCGGCTCGAGGTGGTTCGCCGTCCGAAGCCCGATGGCGCCAGCTACTTCGGTCCGTACCATTCGGCGAGTGCCGCCCGGACGACCCAGCGGCTCGTCAACAAGCACTTTCAACTGCGGACGTGCAGTGACACCGAGCTTGCGAGCCGAAAGCGCCCGTGTTTGCAGCATCAGATCAAGCGCTGTCCGGCGCCGTGCGCCGTCCAAGTCGATCGCGCTTGGTACGACGAACAGGTCGGGGCCGTGGCGAAGTTCTTGGAGGGGCGCCACGACGACTTGTCGCGGGAACTCGACGAGAAGATGCGGGAGGCTGCTCGGACGATGCGTTTCGAGCTCGCGACGGTCTATAGAGATCAGCTTCGCGCGATCGACCAGGTGCGCGAGTCGCAGCGCATCGTCACGATCGACGACATCAATCGGGACGTCGTCGGCATGTACCGCGAAGGGGATCTCGTGGAGATCGCGCTCCTGCACGTTCGGGCGGGACGTCTCGCCGACGTCTCGACCTACTCGATCCGTCAGGCCGAAATCCCGGACGACGAGATCCTGGCGGCATTTGTCGCGCAGCATCACGGGGCCGCACTGGGATCGGTCGAAGACGAGCCTGAAGGACCGCTGCCGACGATCGTACCCGACGAGATCATCGTGCCGTGCGAGCTCGAGGGAATGGAGGGCATTGCCCAATGGCTGGGCGAGCGCGCCGGACATCGCGTGGAGCTTCTCGCACCCAAGCGAGGTCACCGCGTGGACTTGGTCGCGCTGGCCAACTCCAACGCACAGCACGCCTTCGCCGAGAAGCGTCGCCAGAACGACGACGTTGCTCAGCGCCTTCGGGATCTGCAGGAACGACTGCGGCTGCCCACGCTTCCCCGCCACATCGAGTGCTGCGACATCTCCCACCTGGGTGGAACGGACACCGTCGGAGCCGTCGTGGCGATGGTCGATGGCGAGATCGATCGGCACCGAACCCGGACATTTCATGTGCGCGGGCTTTCGATGCCCTCCGCAAGGGCGACCGGGGGCGATCGCGAGGGAATGAACGACGACTATGGAGCGATGTACGAGGTCCTTGCCCGGCGGTTTCGGCGAGCGCTGCACGCGGAGTCGGGGAAGGCAGCGCCCGAGACGACGCGAGGCAAGGTGCTGGCGGCTGGGGACGATCCGTGGAACGCGCCGGACCTCTTCGTCGTCGACGGCGGCCGCGGACAGCTCGCCGTGGCGCTCGCAGTGGCCCACGACCTCGGTCTTCACGACATGGCCATCGTCGGTCTCGCCAAGGAACGCGAGACGGCGCTCGGAGAGGCCCTCGTCGACCGCGTGTATCTACCGGGTCAGAAGAATCCCATTCCCCTCAAGAGCTCGACGACGTCTCTGTTTCTGCTTGCATGCCTTCGCGACGAGGCCCACCGAGCGTCGAATCGCGCGCGAACGCGGCTCGGAACGAAGCGTCGCATGCACTCGCCGCTCGACGACGTCCGGGGTCTCGGGCCTGTCGCCAAGAAGGCTCTCCTGTCGCACGTCGGCAACCTCGCGGCGATCCGCGCGGCCGACGATGCGAAACTCTTGGCAGTGCCGGGCGTCACCAAGCGTCATGTGAGCGCGCTGCGCGCGGCATTCCCCCGCGGGCAGGTTGAGGAGGACCCCCGAGTCGACGAGGTGCCATCCGCTGATTCGCCGTCAACTGCCGATAGCGTCGGCCACCGAATGTGAACGACGGCACGGCCGTCCGGCGACTCTGCGCAGCAAGACACGCAGCGCCTGACGGGCGACCAGCCCGCGCCCGAGCGTCAATCTCGGGATGGCGATGGCCACGGTGTGGCCGACAATGGCGCAAAGGCGCGCGGGGGACGAGCTGGTGAGGGCGAGGTTGGCGTATCCCTCGTCGGAGTTGGCGTCGTTTTGGATGTCTCTGGCGCATATGTCGGCTCGATTCACGTCCAGACACGCTCGGTTGGCGTATTTAGCGCTGACAAAGGCGCGATTGTCAGCTCGATTGGCGCATAAGTAGCCTCCGTTGATGCCATGATCGACGCGGGACGCGCCAATAGCGCTCTGGATGGCGTCCATGACGCGAAGGGTGTTGCCAACCTCGTCGAGGGTGTTGCCAACCTCGTCGAGATACACGCCAATCCAAGCGAGAAGGACGCGTGCCTCGGCGAGATAGGGTCGTTGGTGGTCGGGGGAGACGCCACCGTCGACGAGCAAGACGCCACGGGTGGTGGCGGAGGCACCCGGGTCGGCGATGTGGAAGTCGGGCGCGGCGAGGGTTGCGTTCGGGTCGGGTCTCGCGGATTTCCTATGCGCCGCCGATTCGCGGTCAACTGCCGATAGCGTCGGCCAACAGAATTGACAGCCTTGTGGGGAGGCCGCGGCGTTGTGTCCGCGAATTTCGGCGGCACGACCTCTGCTTGAGGAAACGTGACGGATCGATTGCACGTTAGCCATTGAACTTAATGACAGCGCACTGCGTGCAGTCGTCACGGTCTGCACGCATGCACTCGTGCACTCGCTTCGCTGGCAGTGGCAATTCATCGGGTGTCGTAGCGTCGAGACTACGAGGGGAACGTCACGTCCGGACGGCCGCGATTCTCGGGGCGGTCCGTGACAGAGGAGAAGCGACCATGGATTCAGCGTGGAAGAGGACTGTCTTCGCGACGGGGGCCGTCGTCGGGTTGAGCGTTTGCATCGTCGGGTGCCTCACACGACCGGTTCAGAGCACGCAGCCGACGTTGGAAACTCAATTTACGGACACCCTGAACAATAGCGGTGTCGACAAGCTTGACATTCTTTTCATGATAGACAACTCGGCGTCGATGGGTGACAAGCAGAAGCTGCTCGCCGACGCCGTGCCCGACATGATCACGCGGCTAGTGACTCCAAATTGCATCGACGGTGCGACCGGGGGTGTCGTGGGACGGGCGAACGAAACGACCGGTGCCTGCGACGCTGGAAGTCCGGAGTTTGCCGCGGTTCACGACATGCACATCGGTATTGTGAGCTCGTCGCTCGGCGGTCGAGGGGGCGGCGGTCAAAACGACGAGTGTCCCACCGCCGGCGATGGCGTGTGGCCCGACGGGGGAGCGACGACTCCGCAGCACAACGATGACAAGGGGGAGCTCTTGAACCGAGCCGGCGCCGACGAGCACGCGCTCGCCGACCTCCAACCGGATCACTACCTCGCCTGGTTTCCGAGCGTCGTCGCCAATAGGTCGGGTTCGGCCTCGCCGCAGCCCGCGATCACGTCGATCGGGGAGACGGTGGCGGTCGAGAGCGGCGCCGCCCCCGTGGACGGGTCGCTCATCGGGGACTTCCAGGACATGATCGTCGGCGTTCACGAGCGCGGCTGCGGGTACGAGGCGCAGCTCGAGAGTTGGTACCGATTCTTGATCGAACCGAACCCCTACGCTGCCATCGTCTACAACCAGCCGACGAACGGGGCGGTCGCCACCGCCGCGTATCAGGGGGTGGACGTGGCGCTGCTCGCCCAGCGTGCCGCCTTCCTGCGTCCCGATTCGCTCGTGGCCGTGGTCGTCGTCAGCGACGAAAACCAAGAGGTCGCGAATCCTCTGGCGCTCGGAGGGGCCGCGTGGGCGTTCGAGAGTTCGATATTCCCAGGGTCGCCCACGGGGTTCGCGCCTGAGGGAACGATGGCGTGTCAGTCGGATCCGATGAGCGACCAGTGCGTGACCTGCGCGCTCGAATCCCTCACGGCGGCCGACAGGGCCACGCAGTGCGCGAACCTCGCCGACTCGGGACCTCCTCTTTACTATTACCCGTCGCAGGCCGACGACAACCCGAACATTCGGTTCTTCCACCAACGTCAGCGCTTTGGCGTCGACGTGGGCTATCCGAGTTCGCGCTACGTGAGCGGCCTCACGTCGGCCACGGTTCCCAATCGAGACGGGTCGAATCCGAATTGCACGAATCCGCTCTTCGCGGCGTCGCCGCTGCCGGTGCCGTCGAACAGCGACGACACGACGACCGACCTGTGCAACCTCACCCCGGGACACGACCGCACTCCCGGCGGCAACCTCGTCTTCTACGCGGCCATCACCGGTGTCCCTCACGAGCTACTCCAGGATCCCGAATGCCTCGCGGGTCCGACTCCGGACGAATGTCCGCAGGTGACCGACGTGGGTGACGCCGGATGGGTCAAAATTCTCGGTCAGGACCCCGAGAACTACAACTTTCAAGGGGTCGACTTCCACATGCTCGAGTCGGCCGTTCCGCGGACGCAGGCCGTGGCCCAAGCGGCGGGCGCCATCAACTACGCAACGTGCCTCCCGCCTGCTCCCGGGGTTGCCGCCAACGACACGTGCGACCCTATCAACGGACGGGAGTACGACACGACGGCCGCGGGGTTTGGCTACGCAGACTTGCAATACGCGTGCACGTTCAAGCTGGGTACCCCGAAGAATTGCGCCGATCCCGCGTACGACCAGGCGTGTGACTGCGAGCAATACCCCGACGGCGGGATCGAGGTTGCCAACGGAGCGTCGTCCTTGTGCCAGCAGGGTCCGTCCCCTGGGAGCTACACGACGACCCAAACGTCCGGCAAGGCCTACCCGGGGATCGAGGAGCTTCTGGTGGCCCGCGGTATGGGCAAGCAGGGGATCGTTTCGAGCCTCTGTCCGATTCACACGAGCCCGGATCTCGGCAATCCCGACGACCCCCTGTACGGGTATCGGCCCGCCGTCACCGCGATCATCGATCGCTTGAAGTCCGCGCTAGAGGTAGCTTGCCCACCGCACAAGCTCACCGTGGACAGTAGCGGGATGGTCCCCAATTGCCTCGTACTGGCCACGTTCAACGACGGCACAGCGACGTGCGCGTCCGCGGGAACGGGATATTCCGATGTCTCGAACGCGAGCGTCCTCGCGGACTTCAAACAAAGTCAGCACGATATGTGGGTAAACAAGGGCGGAGCGGCCTTGAACACGCCGGATCCAAGCACGCTCCTGACCTGCGAAGTCACCCCGCTGTCCGCGCCGTGCGCATCGAGGACCGACACGCAGGGCTGGTGCTACGTGGAGAACACTTCGGTCGCCGCCGGCGATGCCGGAGGCGGCTGCTCCTATCAGATTCAGTTTGCCGCGGGTGGTCCGGAAAAGAGGGTCACGGCAAGTCTGACTTGCATCGAGCAATCCGGTACCACCGCGTTCGAGTGATCGAGGCGTGCCGAGGGGCCGGTCCGGACAAGTCGATCAAACGGACACGGGTATGGAGGCGACGGTCGAAGCGTTGTCGTTGTCGTTGTCGTTGTCGTTGTCACTGTCGGCGACGGCGACGGCGACGGCGACGGTCACATGCCACGCGAATGGCAGCCGTCTGGACAGCACTCACGCGTAGTTCAATAGAGATTCAACTCTACGACGATACAGCGGCCAACCGGCGGCAGCGAAAGACAACCAAGTTGACAGCTTCGCCGGTCGGTCTCCCCGTTGTTCCCACGAATCCTGCTGGCACGACCCCTGCTTTGCTACCCTCAGTTGTTCCGGCGTTTGCCGCTCCTCGGGAGGATCGATTTCGACCCTGCCGTTCTCGAGGCGGCGGGCGTTGGGGGCCGCGGGCCATTCGTTCTTCTTCGCCCGCGGCTCGGGTAACGTGGTAGTCGTATCGTCATCGTCCCCTTAGGGATTTCGTGTCCGGCCGCTCGCTGATGGCGACATGGCCCACGACAGAGGAGCAGCGATCATGAGCCAAACGTTGAAGCGAGCCGCCGCCGTGACGGGGACCGTCCTCGGCCTGGGCGCGCTGGCGACGGGGTGTTTGACCCGCCCCGTGGTCAGCAACTCGCCGACCTTGAAGACCAATTTTACAGACTCATTGGACAACACGGGTGTCGACAAGGTGGACATCCTGTTCATGATCGATAACTCGGCGTCGATGGGCGACAAGCAGGTTTTGCTCGCCGACGCTGTGCCCGACATGCTCAACCGGCTCGTGACGCCGAACTGCGTCAATGCAGCCGGCGTACCTGTCGGCGTCACGGACGCGAACGGCGCCTGCACGGGTACGGGGGGAGGTTCTCCCGAGTTTACAGCCGTTCACGACATGCACATCGGCATCGTCAGCTCGTCGCTCGGCGGGCGCGGGGGCGCCGGCGCCAACGGGACCAAGTACGCGTCCGGCGACCAGTGCAATCCGGGTGCGGACGGCCAACCGGCCGTTGGAGCCCCGCAGACCACTCCCGTACACATGAATGACAAGGGGGAGCTGCTCAACCGAGCGGGTGAAGATGAGCACACCGTCGCCAACGCCAATCCCGACAACTTCCTCGCTTGGTATCCCCCAGTCCCGGCTAACCCCGCCGGCGGCTCCGCTCCGCAGCCACCCGTGACCACGGCAGGTGTTACGAACACGTACACGACGGCGGACGTCACGCTCAACCCCGTGCCGGATGACACGACGCTCATCGGCGCGTTCCAGGACATGATCGTCGGGGTTCACGAGCAGGGCTGCGGATACGAGGCGCAGCTCGAGGGCTGGTATCACTTCTTGATCGAGCCGAATCCGTACCAGTCCATCGCGTACTCCTCGGGAAGCGTTCCGGTTGCCTCCTACCAGGGAGTCGACAACGTCATCATTCAGCAGCGGGCCGCGTTCCTTCGTCCGGACTCGCTCGTCGCCGTCATCGTAGTGACCGATGAAAACCAAGAGGTGGCCGATCCGTTGCAGCTTTCGGGGACTGCGTGGGCCTTCGAAAATGCCTACTTCCCGGGGTCGCCTGGCTGGCCGACCTACGGCGCGTCGGAGGGAACGACGGCATGCGCCACGGCTCCGACGAGTACCGCGTGCCAGTGCTGCGCGACGATTTCCAACGCCGGCACTCTCGCGGCGGACTGCCAGAACCAAAACGACGCTGGCACTGGATCGCCTATCTACTACGTGCCAGCGGCCCTCGATGAACCCAACATCCGGTTCTTCCACATGAGGCAGCGCTTCGGGGTGGACGTGGGGTATCCGAGCCTCCGCTACGTAAACGGACTCACGAACTCCGTTGTGCCGAAGCAATCGTACGATCAAAATTCCAACGGCTCCCTTGTGGCGTGCACGAATCCGCTCTTCGCAGCCGCGCTGCCGACCGCCTCGACGCAGGAACTCTGCAATCTCACCCCGAATGGGGCAACCGGTCGCCACCCGGGTGGCAACCTGGTCTACTACGCGGCCATCACGGGGGTTCCCCACCAACTGATACAATCCACGCCTGGCGACGGCGAGTGTCCGGCCACGACGGCTGCCGCCGACTGCCCGCAGAAGAGCGAGCTCACTCCGGCGGACTGGGTCACGATTCTCGGCACGGATCCTGAGAATTACAACTTCACGGGCGTCGACTTCCACATGCTCGAGTCTCAGTATCCACGGACTCAGGCTTTGGCGCAGGCGGCGGGAGCCATCAACTACTCGAATTGTCCTCCTGGTTCTGCCGATAACTGTGACCCGATCAATGGTCGGGAGTTCGATACGTCGGCGGGCCAGCTCGGTCCCTCGGACCTCGAATATGCGTGCACTTTCCTATTCAATACGCCCAAGGACTGCACCCAACCGCAGTACAACGGCGCGTGCGATTGCCAGCAGGATCCTGACTCCGGGGCTCCGCTGGTGCCCAATGGCACGTCGTCTCTTTGCCAGAAAACGGGGAACACCTACGGCACGACCCAGACCTACGGCAAGGCGTATCCGGCGATCGAGGAGCTCAGCGTCGCTCGCCAACTCGGCGACTACGGCATTGTTTCGAGCCTATGTCCGATTCATCCTACGCCCGTTGGGGGGGCCAGCGACCCGCTCTACGGATATCGACCAGCGGTCAACGCGATCATCAACCGCTTGAAGGCCGCGCTCCAAGTGGCCTGCCCGCCGCACAAGCTTCAGGCGAATGCCCAAGGGATCGTCAGCGACTGCCTAGTCCTCGCGACGTGGAAGAGCACCGGCGGGCCTGCTTCGTGCGCTGTCGCGGGCGAAGGATATTCCGATGTGGACCCGAGTGTGCTCGCGGAGGTCAAGGGGGATCAGCACAACGCCTGGGTGGCCGCGGGTGGTAACGCAACTCAGACGCCGGACCCCAGCACGCTCCTCACATGCGCGATTGGCGCGCTTCCTCCGGCGGCGAATGGTGCGGCGGGCTGCAATACGCCGGACAAGACGACTGCGGGATGGTGCTATTACGAAAACACAACCGGAGGAGCGAGCGATGCCGGTCCAGCGTGCTCGTATCAGATCCTCTTCGCGAACGGCGGCCCCGACAAGGCGGTGACCGTCAGCCTGACATGCGTCGAGCAAGCCGGGTCCGACGGAGGCTGAAGTCGACCACGAAGGGGTGTTCGCGGGCGCCGCGAAGAGGCGCCCTCGTTGAGATGTGAGGGGATGGGGTTTCTCCCGGCCAGCGGGGCCGGGAGAGCCTCTGTCGACGACTCGGCGCGGTGCCTTCTTGGGCCGCGCCGTTCGGCATTTTGGGCTAGTGTGCGTCCCCGCGCGATGCCACCTGCCAGAAAGACGATTCTCGTGGTCGACGACGAGCCTCACATCGTGATGGGTCTTCGCGACGCGTTCGAGTTCGAGGGCTTCCGCGTGGCGGGCGCAGGCAAGGGGAAGGACGCGATCGCGCTGGCGCGAAGTGACCACCCGGATGCCATCATCCTCGACCTCATGCTCCCCGACATGAACGGCTACGCGGTCTGCGAGGAGCTGCGGCGGATCAACCCCGTCGTTCCCATCATCATGCTGACGGCGCGCTCGCAGGAGGCCGACAAGGTGCGAGGTCTCGACGCCGGAGCGGACGACTACGTGACCAAGCCGTTCGGAGTGAACGAGCTCATCGCCCGGGTGAGAGCGATCTTCAGGCGTGCGTCGCGCGGGATCAGCGCGGTACCCGAGCGGTTCGCGCTTGGGGCGGCTACTGTCGACTTGGCGAGGCAGACGGTCAGCGCTCGCGGTCGCGAGCAGATGCTCTCGTTCTACGAGGTGGAGATCCTGCGGATGCTATCGGAACGGGCCGGACAACCTGTGAGCCGCGAAGACATCCTGGCCAAGATATGGGGGCTCGAAAGCACGCCCACGAATCGGACGGTCGACAACTTCATCGTCAAGCTGCGAAAGAAGGTCGAGCACACTCCCGACAAGCCGCAGCACATCCTCACCGTGTACGGTTTTGGCTACAAGCTCGTTCACGACGCGGCCACCGAGGCGGCGGCTTCCTGAGTTCGATGGCGACGCACGGCGGGCCAGGGGACTGGTTTCGAGCTATACGGCTACGTCGCTTCACTTCCGTGACGCCGCTTTGCCGGCACGCCGCGATCCGTTAGATCGCCCACAATCCCGTGACCGACTCGACATCCGAATCCAAGGCACCCCCCGCGGCTGCCGACTCCGCCCGCCCCGACGCCGCACTTTCTGTCGAATCGGGCGGCATCCCGAGCCGACCGGTCGCCGGCCGCCCGAGCGAGCGACTCAGGCCCCCGCCCGACGCGGCCTCTTCGCCGCCGAGCCGTGGCACACCGCACCCGTCGTATCTGTTCCTGGCGGGCATCGCGGCGGTGACGCTCGCCTGCGACACGCTGTCGAAAGCTTGGGCCGCCCGCCGCCTCGACAACTACGCTGGCGTCGTCGAAGTCTGGAAGAGCCACTTGGCCTTCGTTCTCGCCAAAAACCGAGGAGGCGCCTGGGGCATGCTCCAGACGACGAGCGAGAACGTGCGGCGTCCGTTTTTCCTCATCGTGTCGGTGGCCGCGATTGTCTTCATCCTGTCCTTGTACCGCCGGGTCCAACCGCGGCAGCACGCGCTGCGCTGGGGGTTGCCGCTCGTGCTCGGGGGCGCTCTCGGCAATGTTCTGGATCGCGTTCGCTTCGGCCACGTCATCGACTTCATCGACGTGCACGCAACGATTCGCGGCGTCGAGGAGCACTGGCCGACGTTCAACGTGGCCGACATCGCCATCTGCGTTGGCGTGGGACTGATGGCTCTCGACATGTTCGCAAGCAAGCCTGCAAAGCACCGCGCCGCTCGGGCGGCGACGATGCCAGCCGCTACGCCAGCTCTCTCGGGCGAGCCCGCCGTGGAGTGGCCCGCGAAGAATCCGCCGAAGGAGCCATCGCCGCCGCGCGGCCGATCGACCAATCCCGATTTTCCCCCGCGCACGCCCTGAAGCGGACGGACCATCGTCGAGGCGTCCCATGCACCCGGAGCTCTTCGACCTCGCAGGCATCTCCTTCCCGTCGTACTTCGTCTTTCTGCTCACCGGCTTTCTCGTCGCGACGGCGGTGGGTGCCCTCTGGGCACGGCGCATTGGGGAAAACCCAGACTGCATCGTCGACCTCGGATTGGCCATGCTGCTCGCCGGCGTGGCGGGTGCGCGCATCCTCCACGTGCTGGTCGACGGCTACTTCTGGGACTACGTGCACTTGTGCACGGACCCCGCCAAGGTCGACTGGCCGATGGACCAGGGGGAGTGTCTGTCGGCTGCGGTCGCCGGAAGGTGGGATGCTGCCAAGAGCGTTTGCCATCCGCAGGTGGCCGACTGCTTTGCGTGGGCGAAGTTCTGGGCCGGGGGGCTGACGTACTACGGAGGTCTGATCGGCGCGTCTCTCGCCGCGTGGTACCTGCTCAAGAGGGACCGATTCCCGTTCTGGAAGGCGGCGGACATGGCGGGCATCACCATTCCGCTCGGCCTGGCGTTCGGTCGTATGGGGTGCCTCTTTGCGGGGTGCTGCTTCGGCTCGCCCTGCTCGCTTCCGTGGGCGATATCGTTTCCGTGGCATAGCCCGGCGAGCGAAGAGCAGTACCGCGATCACTTGATCCCGACGGTGCGCCAGTGGAGCCTGCCGGTCCATCCCACGCAAATCTACGAGTCGGCGGCATCGCTGGCGATCGCGATCTTCTGCGCCCTGTGGCTCCATTCGAGGAAGCGCTACGACGGGCAGGTGTTCGCCGCGTCGCTGGCGCTCTATGCGGTCGCGAGATTCGTCGTCGAGTTCTTCCGGCAGGATGACCGGGGAGGCCTCGTCGGCCTGTCGACCTCGCAGCTCCTCGGAATCGCCATGCTCGGAGTCGCGCTCGCCATTCACCTCGTGCGAGGTCGGTCCTCGGTCGCGGGGCCTCGCGAGGCATCGTCGTTGCCGTCTTAGCAATGCTTGTGGCGGCCGTGGTGTAAGGTCCGCACTCGATGAGCGCACTCCTACTCGACGGCAAGAAGCTCGCGGCCATCGTCCGGGACGAGGTAAAGGCCGGCGTCGCGGCATTTCGCGACAAACACGGCCGCGTGCCCGGTCTCGAAGTCATCCTCGTGGGCGACGACGCGGCAAGCGTCGTCTACACACGCAACAAGGAGAAGGCGTCGAACGAAGTCGGGATGCGAGGAAAGCTCCACACGCTGCCGGCGTCGTCGACAGAGTTGGAGATCACGGCGCTCGTGGCGGCGCTGAACGCCGATCCCGCCGTCGACGGCATCCTCGTGCAACTGCCGCTGCCCAGCGCGATCGCCGCGCCCGACGTACTCGATCGGATCGACCCGACCAAGGACGTGGACGGCCTGCACCCGGCCAACGCAGGACTGCTCCTTCTCGGACGGGGCAATCCGCTCGTCGCGTGCACGCCTCTCGGGTGCATGCGCCTGCTCGAACTGGCCGAGACCAACCTCAAGGGCGCTCACGCGGTGGTCGTCGGACGGAGCGCGATGGTCGGCAAGCCGATGGCCCAGCTTCTCCTCGGCGCCCATGCGACGGTGACGATGGCGCACTCGCGCACGCGAGACCTGCCGGCGGTGTGTCGAACAGCGGACGTGCTCATCGCCGCCGTGGGCAAGGCGGAGCTCATACGAGGCGATTGGATCAAGCCCGGGGCCACGGTGATCGATGTTGGAATCAATCGCGTTGCCGTGGAGGGTGGCCGCGACAAGCTCGTGGGCGACGTGGCGTTTGACGAGGCGGTCGAAGTCGCGCGGGCGATCACGCCGGTGCCCGGCGGCGTAGGTCCGATGACGATTGCGATGCTCTTGGCGAATACGCTGCGCGCGGCGGAGCGACGGGCTAGCGCGCCCTTTCGCCGTTAGAGGAGGTGATCCTTGCCGTGCCCAAACGCAGACACATGGAGGACAGGGCGGCCATACTTCGCAAACGGGAAGTGACGGCTGCGCGGGACATATCAACGCCCTTGTTCACCAAGCCGCGCTCTTCGAGCAGGAGAGCGACGGCACGAAGGCGTGCGGTCACAGCGTCGCGGCTCATGTCAACCACGGTGGACCTCGTTCAGCCGCTGCACGTCCACCAAGTCTTGCGGTCGCCCCGCGGCGAGTTTGAGCGCGACAAGGCCTTCGCGCGAAACCACGCGTACTCGCCCACCGTCTATTTCTGCGCTTCGTCGATCTTCCCACACCCGATCGAGCGGACCGCCCACGAGCAGCGCGTCGAGCATGAGCGGTTGGCCGTCGATAAGCTTGGTGAATCGCTGGATGGTGATGCCGCTGGCAAAGTCCATGGGGATGGATTCGAGGACAAAGCCGCAGGCGTGCGCCGTTTCGCGCAGATGCGCCAAATCCTCCGGTAGCACCAGGAGATCGATGTCCTGGGTCGCGCGTGGCACACCGTGGATGGCCAGGGCCACGCCGCCGCACAGGGCATAGTCCACCGCGCGGGCGTCGAGCGCGTCGGTGAGCTCCTTGAGCTCCTGAAAGAAGTCCATGGGGAGATGAAGTATAGGCCGCGGGGGCGCCGCGAGCAGGCTACCCGAGCAGCTTGCCCAGCACGCGGTCGAGAGCATCGAGGTCGGCGTAGGGGATGGCGATCTCGCCTTTGTTCCCGTGATCGCGCACTTCGACACGGGTCCCCAGGGCGCGAGCGAGCCTCGTCTCGAGATCACGGACGCTCGCGGGCTTGCCCGTCGCTCCCGGGTGCGAACCGCTCCGCTCCTTCGTTGCGGCGGCGCGCACCAGGGCCTCGGTCGCGCGGACGGTGAGCTTGCCACGCACGACCTTGTCGCTGAGGGCCTCGATGGCTGCGGGGTCGCCAGCGCCGAGAAGAGCGCGCGCGTGACCTTCGGTGAGCTCCGCGGCCACGACGCGCGCTCGCACGCGTGCCGGCAGCTTCAGGAGGCGCAGCGCGTTGGCGACGGTCGTGCGGTCTTTGCCCAGGCGCTCGGCGAGGGCATCCTGGGTGTAGCCGTGCTCGCGCACGAGACGATCGAGCGCTTCCGCGAGTTCGATCGGATTGAGCTCCTCACGCTGGACGTTCTCGATGAGGGCAAGTTCGAAGGCGTCGCTCGGGCTGACGTCCTTGACCACGACGAGCGCCTCGCGCAGTCCCGCGCGCTGCAGCGCCCTCCACCTGCGCTCGCCGGCGATGAGCTCGAAGGTGTCGCCGCCGACCACGCGCCGGACCACGAGGGGTTCGATGAGACCGTGCTCGCGAATGCTCGTCGCAAGCTCTTCGAGCTTGTCCGTGTCGAAGTGCTGCCGCGGCTGCCCGCGCTGGGGGGTGATCTTTTCGAGCGGGCAGACGAAGACGCTCTTGTCTCCGTAGCCGGGATGGGTGGGCATCGCGGGCAGCAGCGCGTCCAGCCCGCGACCGAGCGCCCTGCGCTTCGTGTCGATGCTCACCGCGGCATCCCTTGAACCTCGACGGGTTCGGGCCGGGGCTGGATGCTCGCGGGCTGCACCAGCATCTCGCGCGCGAGCGAGAGATACCCCTGTGCTCCCTTGGATTCGGCATCGTAGAGGAGCGCGGGCTTGCCGTAGGAGGGCGCTTCGCTCAGGCGAACGTTGCGAGGAATCACGGACTCGAACACGTGGAAGTGACGCTTGACCTCGTCGGCCACCTGGTGCGCCAGGTTGTTACGTGGATCGAACATCGTGAGCACGATTCCGTAGACGTCGAGGCGCGCGTTCATGCTTCGGCGGATCCGGTCGATCGTCGCCATCAGGGCTGTCAGCCCCTCGAGAGCGTAGTATTCGCACTGAAGGGGCACGAGGACCTTGTCGGCGGCCGCGAGCGCGTTGACGGTGAGGATCCCGAGCGACGGCGGACAGTCGACGAAGACGAACTCGAATGGATCCTGCCGAAGAAGGGGATCGAGCACCGACTTGAGCTTGAACGAGCGGTCGGCTTCGTCGACGAGCTCGATCTCGACCGCCACCAGGTCTTGCTTGCTCGGCGCCAAGACGAGGTGGGACAGCTCGGTGGGGTGCAACACCGCGCTGAGGGGCACGCGACCGATGAGCGCGTCGTACACGCTCAATTCCAGATCTCGCGGAGAGATCCCGAGTCCGCTGCTCGCGTTGCCTTGCGGGTCGAGATCGACGAGCAACGTGCGGCGTTCGGCCGCAGCCATGCTGGCTGCCAGGTTGACCGCCGTCGTAGTCTTCCCCACGCCGCCCTTTTGGTTCACGACGGCAATCACTTGCGCCAGGGTTCGCTCGCCCGCGCGATCCCCGACACCGACGCTGTTCATCGCTGCCTGTCTAGCGCGCTTTGCCGGACCATGGAACGCGCACGACTGCAGGGGCGTCGATATGCCAAGCGCGGTGTGGAGCCGGTCGCCTGACTCTGCTCTCGAACTCTTTTCCCATGGCGTTCCTTGTCGTCCTGGCGGCGCTCGATTCTCTTGTGTTGAGAATTCGTCGCAACTTTCTTCGCCCGCCCGGGCTCATGCTGTAGCTTGTCGGTATGTGTAGGACATAGGGCGGGACTCACCGGACCGCGAGGGTCTCCTCCTTCGCGTTCCGCCGTTCTGCGGTTGCTTCCCGCTGCTTTCTTGTCCCGCGCACGGTCGCGAACTGGCGACCCTCTCAGACCCGACCCTGCGTTCCGTCTTCGCTCACGAGCGGTGCGCCGACCGATCGAACTTCGCGACAGTTCCGACCGGGGGCCTGAGTTCCATCCCCCCACCACGCACGAGATGACGACATGGCCCCGCCCAAAAGCTATCGCACGATTGAAGAGTTCGAGCGCGAGGAGCTACGGCCTCAATACAAGGCTGGGTTTTCGCTCGATGACTTGATGCAAGAGACCATGATGCAGCAGAGCGACATGCTCTTCGATGACTCCGTCGACGAGTACGAACCGGACGAAGAAGACGAAGACTGACGGGGGCCGCGAAGCGCCCTCCTCGTGGATCACGTCGCGTCACGCCGCATCGGCACGCGGCGATGACTTGCTTTCCGCGCATAGGGCACTACCCTCGGCCGTCCTCATGCAAGTGCAGGTCGCTCGTATCTCGCCCGTCGTCATGGAGCTCGCCGTCGAGGTCCCCGCCGATACCGTCCGGGTCGAAGTGGACAAGGCGTACTCGAACCTCCAACGCAAGGCTCGCATTCGTGGGTTTCGGCCTGGCAAGGCGCCACGCCAGGTGCTGGCAAGGATGTTCGCGGGTCAGGTCGCCACCGATGTCGTCAACGCGCTCGTGAGCAGCACGCTTCCGCAGGCGCTGTCGTCGAAGAACGTGACGCCTGTCAATCAGCCGCACGTCGAGCCGGGCGCGTTCGACCTCGGGGGCGCCGCTGCGTTTTCCTACAAGGCGCGATTCGAAGTATCCCCGGAGATCGGTGACGTCGTCTACGAGGGGCTCGAATTGGAGCGACCGTCGACGACGGTCACCGACGCCATGATGGAAGAGCAGCTCGAGGGCCTGCGCAAAGCGCATGCTCGCCTCGAAGCGCCCGAGCCTCCGCGTTCCGCGCAGAACGGCGACATCGTGACGATCGACTTCACGCTGACGATCGGCGGTGCCCTGCTCAAAGACGGCGGCGGCGAAGGTGTGCAGCTCGAACTCGGGTCGGGACAGGTCATGCCGGAGCTCGACGCCGCGCTTCATGGCAAGAACACCGACGACGGGCTCGACGTCGACGCGGCGTTCCCCGCGGGTCATCCCAACGGGGCCCTCCGCGGCAAGAAGGGCACGTTCCACGTAAAGATCAAGGACGTGAAGCAACGGGTCTTGCCGCAGCTCGACGATGAGTTTGCCAAGGATGTCGGTCCTTTCGAGACCCTCGTCGAGCTTCGCGCCAACGTGCACACGCGCCTCGAAAAACTGCTCAAGGACCGAGCCGAGACGGCGCTCGCCGAACAGATCGTCGAGAAGCTTTCCTCGAGGAACGCGGTGGAGGTCCCGCCGTCGCTCGTGGAGCAGCAGTGCAAGATGATGGAGTCTGAGCTGGTCGATCGGGCGCGACGGTCGGGGCAGCAACCGACGGCGGACGACATCGCTCGCGTGCATGGCCAGGTCCTGGCCGAGGCCGAGAAGAAGGTGCGAGCCGGTCTTCTCATGGCAGCGATTGCAAAAAAGCTTTCCATTCAGGTGACAGAGGACGATCTCCGCAAGGGCATCGAAGAGATCGCGGCGGAAACTGGCAAGAACGTAGCCAAAGTGCGCGCCGAGTACAGTGACGCGCAGCGCCGCACACTGCTCATCGGGATGGTGCTCGAAGACAAGGTGTTCAACGTCATCGAGGCCAAGGCGGTCATCGTCGATGCTCCGCAGCCGACGACGCCTGAGGCCTCAGCGCCGTCCGAGGTGGCAGCGAGTCCCACGCCTGCCAGTGCGGAGCCGGCTCAGTCTGCTCCGCCCAATGCGCCCGACAAAATCGACGAGGGGGGCGCCTCGCCGCCCCCCTCGAGCTCTCACGGCGCGGTGTGAGAGGGATCCCAGCGCGGAAACGTGTTCGAGTGTGAGCTACGGCATTTCGATCCGCCGAAATCTCCGGTCGACCTCGAATCGCGTGCGATGGTTGCTATACAGCCCTTCATGAGCGAGGAACGAAGATGACGAAGCGCCCTGCGAACCGCGTTCAGGCCGTAAGCACACTCGAGAACGTACGGGACTTCATCCCGTACCCGACTGTGGTGGAAACGACCCATCGAGGCGAGCGCAACTGGGACATCTTCAGTCGGCTGCTCAAGGACCGTATCGTCTTTCTAGGGACCGAGATCAACGACGACGTAGCGAACATCGTCATCGCGCAATTTCTGTTCCTTGAAAGTGAAGATCCGGACAAGGAGATCATGCTGTACATCAATAGCCCTGGCGGAGTGGTCTCCAGCGGGCTCGCGATCTTCGATACCATGCAGTATGTGCGCTCGACGGTGAGTACGACCTGCCTCGGGATGGCTGCGTCGATGGCGGCGGTGCTGCTTGCCGCAGGCACCAAGGGGCGGCGTCTCGCTCTTCCGAACGCACGGATCATGATTCACCAGCCGATGGGTGGCTATCGAGGCCAGGCATCGGACATCGAGATCCAGGCCCGTGAGGTGCGCCACACAAAGGACGTCATCACGGACATCCTGGCCACCGCCACGGGCAAGGCGAAAGATGTCATCTTGAAAGACATCGACCGTGACTTCTACATGGGTCCCGCCCAAGCGAAGGAATACGGGATCATCGATGACGTGCTTCCTCCCCGCAAGAAGGGCGAGGGGGAGAAGGCCGAGAAGATCACCCGTGAACGCTAGGACTTCCGCCTTGGCCCCATTCGGCGTCGCAAGCTTGCGACACCTTGGACGTGGGTCTAAGCTTTCATCGTGCGATAGCCTATGAGTCGGTTGCGCGAGCGCGCGCGCGTCACTGGAGAGGCGAGCAGTGGAACGCAGACGTGACGACCACCAGAACGGCAATTTGAACTGCTCTTTCTGCGGAAAATCGCAGAAAGAGGTCAAGAAGCTTATCGCTGGTCCTACCGTCTACATCTGCGACGAATGTATCGGCCTGTGCAACGACATCATCGCGGAAGAGGTCGAGAAGGACGAGCCGTATGCCGGGTCGACGCCAGTCCCCAAGCCCTCCGAGATCAAGTCGATCCTCGACGACTACGTGATCGGTCAAGACCGCGCCAAGAAGATCCTCGCGGTAGCGGTGCACAACCACTACAAGCGTGTCGATTGTCGCCAGGGCACCGACGATGTCGAGCTCGCGAAGTCGAACATCTTGCTTTTGGGCCCCACCGGCACGGGCAAGACGCTCCTCGCTCAGACCCTCGCGAAGATCCTCAACGTTCCCTTTGCCATTGCGGACGCGACCACGCTCACCGAAGCGGGATATGTCGGGGAAGACGTCGAGAACATCATCGTCCAGCTCCTCCAGAACGCGGACCATGATGTCGAACGCGCCCAGCGCGGCATCGTCTACATCGACGAGATCGACAAGATCAGTCGCAAGGGAGACAACCCGAGCATCACGCGCGATGTCTCTGGCGAAGGTGTTCAGCAGGCGCTGCTGAAGATCATCGAGGGCACCGTGGCAAACGTGCCACCGAAGGGCGGCCGCAAGCACCCGCAACAGGATTTCCTCCAGGTCGACACGACCAACATTCTGTTCATCTGCGGTGGAGCGTTCGTCGGCCTCGAGCAGATAGTGCAGCGTCGAATCGGGCAGCAGACCCTTGGATTCGGTGCCGAGATCAAGAGCAAGAAGGATTACAAGCTCGGTGAGCTGCTCGAACGGGTTCAGCCTGAGGACCTACTCAAGTTTGGTCTGATCCCGGAGTTCATTGGCCGGCTCCCCGTCCTTGCGACGCTCCACGAGTTGAACGAGGATGCGCTGGTCGACATCTTGACGAAGCCGAAAAATGCGCTCGTCAAGCAGTATCAGAAGCTCTTCGAGATGGATGGCGTCAAGGTGAAGTTCACCAAGGGGGCCCTGCAAGCGGTAGCGCGCGAGGCTCTCGTGCGTCAGTCGGGTGCGCGCGGGCTGCGCGCCATTCTCGAGCACGCCATGCTCGACAGCATGTACGACGTTCCGTCTCGCAACGGGATCAAGGAAGTCGTCGTCAATGAAGATGTGATCACGAAGCAGGAGCTTCCGCTCATCGTCTATCAGAAGGAAGCTGAGCTCGCGTAGCGCCGGGGACGATCTCGACGAGGGGGGCGCTTCGCGGGCTCACTCGAGCTCCAACGCGGCTGCGGTCCGGCAGGCGGCCTTCACTTTTCCAGCGCGGCCGTGAGCTTCGTGTCCCGAAGCGGCTGGTCCGGGCGGGCCTGGCCACAAGGCACCCACGGAATGCGACGCGCCATCGATTGTGTGTAATTTAAGGGTCAGCATGTTTTTCAACAAGGACGGGGAGGGCAAGGCACCGATCGCGAGCAAGAAGCGAGCGATCCCGCTATTGCCGCTTCGCGACATCATCGTGTTCCCGCACATGGTTTCGCAGCTATTCGTGGGCCGCGAACGTTCCATTTGCGCGCTCGATGCGGCGATGGCGCGGGACAAGGACGTTCTGCTCGCCGCGCAGAAGAACGCCAAGACCAACGAGCCGTCCTCTGACGACATCTACTCGGTGGGCACGCTTGGGACCGTGATGCAGCTCCTGAGACTGCCGGACGGCACCGTGAAAGTGCTCGTCGAAGGCAAGAGGCGGGCACGCATCAAACGCTTCGCCGAGTCCGAGTCCTTTTTCCTGGTCGAGGTGGACGAGATCGCCGATTCATGGACGCACGGGGTGGAGATCGAAGCGCTGATGCGCAGCGCCCAGTCCACGTTCGAGATGTACGTCAAGCTGAACAAGAAGGTTCAGCCCGAAGTTCTGATGGCGGTGCAAGCGATCGAGAATCCGGCGCACTTGTCGGATGCGATCGTCGCAAACTTGGTGACCGTCAAGGTGAGCGAGCGGCAGCAGCTACTCGAAATGGAGGATGCAGCCAAGAGGCTCGAACGCATTCACGAGCTGCTTCACGCGGAAATCGAGATCCTTCAAGTGGAAAAGAAGATCCGTTCTCGCGTAAAGAAGCAGATGGAGAAGACTCAAAAGGAATACTACCTGAATGAGCAAATGCAGGCCATCCAGAAGGAGCTCGGTGGCGGCGAACGGGACGAATTCAAGAACGAGATTCAGGAAGTCGAGGAGACCCTCAAGACCAAGCGCTTGAGCAAAGAGGCCACTGCGCGAGTCAAGAAGGAGCTGAAGAAGCTCAAGATGATGCATCCGACGAGCGCAGAGGCGACCGTCGTGCGCAACTACATCGACTGGATTCTCGGATTGCCTTGGTACGAGCGAACAGAGGAATCCTACGATCTGAATAAGGCCGAGGAGATTCTCGATGCGGATCACTACGGTCTCGCAAAGATCAAGGAACGGATCATCGAATTCTTGGCCGTCCAGGCACTCACGAAGAAGCTCAAGAGTCCGGTGCTCTGCTTCGTCGGTCCTCCGGGGGTCGGCAAGACGAGCCTTGCCAAGAGCATTGCCCGAGCGACCGGTCGCAAGTTCGTTCGAGTGAGCCTCGGCGGCGTCCGCGACGAGGCAGAGATCCGGGGACATCGCCGAACCTACATCGGTGCAATGCCGGGAAAACTGATTCAGTCGCTGCGCAAGGTGGGCACGAACAACCCGGTGTTCTTGCTCGACGAGGTCGACAAGATGTCGACCGATTTTCGAGGCGATCCGGCCGCCGCGCTCCTTGAGGTTCTCGATCCCGAGCAGAACCACGCGTTCGGGGATCACTACCTCGATCTGGACTACGATCTATCCGAAGTGATGTTCATCACGACCGCGAACACGCTCGGAGGGATTCCGATTCCGCTGCAAGACCGTATGGAGGTCATCCAACTGAGCGGATACACGGAATTCGAGAAGCTCAACATCGCCGTCAAGTACCTGGTGCCGCGGCAGCGGACGGAGTGTGGCCTCGACGATGTGCCATACACGATTTCCGAAAGCGCGCTGCGCACGATCATCCACCACTATACGCGGGAGGCTGGCGTTCGATCCTTCGAGCGAGAGATCGCGAGCATCTCGCGCAAGATTGCCCGTCGTGTGGTGGCCGAGGGCAAGGAGACTCCGATCGAGATCGGTGGCAAGGACGTGCCGCGTTACCTCGGTGTTCCCAAGTTCAGCATCAGCAAGAAAGAGGAGCAGGACGAGATTGGGCTCACCAACGGTCTGTCGGTGAGCTCGAGCGGGGGCGGGGAGCTGCTCGCCTGCGAAGTGGCCGTGATTCCGGGCAAGGGCAAACTGTTCATCACGGGCCTACTCGAGAAGGGGATGGAGGAGAGCGCCCAAGCGGCCTTGAGCTACATCCGGTCGCGATCGCAGGCGCTCGGGCTGGACATCGACTTTTACCAAAAGGTGGACGTTCATATTCACTTCCCGGATTTCGTTCGAAAGGATGGACCCAGTGCGGGAGTGACGATGGCCACGAGCTTGGCGAGCGCTCTCATGCGCACGCCAGTTCGACGTGACGTGGCGATGACCGGGGAGATCACGCTTCGCGGCAAGGTGATGCCGATCGGCGGCGTGAAGGAAAAGCTCCTCGCCGCGCACCGCAGCGGGATCGGGACCGTCATCATGCCGAAGGACAATCGCAAAGACCTGCGAGAGGTGCCCCGTCGCGTCCTCAAGGTGACGCGGATTGTCCTCGTGGAGCACATGGATGACGTGCTGCGAGAGGCGTTGTGCCTTCCGCCGGGTGCCGCGAGGCTTCTCGGCACGCCTCCGCGGGAGCGCTGGGAGTACCAGGGCGGGGAACTCGTCGTGATCCCGGCGCTCGAGGGGTACCCACCATCCCTCCCGTCGTCTATTCCGGGATCGGTGCCTTCGCCGAAGGCTCCGATGATGGGGCCGGCGGAGCGGGTTCCTCCGCTCGTGTAGAGAATGGGGGATGTGTCGTTCAGGGAGCGGGGCTCGAACGATCCGAGGACGGAAGGCGCCGACGTCGTTTCGATGGCGATCCGGTGACTCTGAGCTTGACCGAGCGGGAAGGTTGCGTAAAGTGCCGCGCCCTAGGGTGAAACCGCTGTCAGAACGGATGTTGGGCGGGTAGCTCAGTGGTAGAGCGCTGGCCTTACAAGCCGGTGGTCGCAGGTTCAAGCCCTGTCCCGCCCACGGATGCGGCAGGCGATGTGGGTTTCGTTTGATCTCGAAAGGTAGAGTAAGGTACGTAGGTCCCCGTTCGGGGTGGTAGTTAAGTCGGTTATAACGCCGGCCTGTCACGCCGGAGGCCGCGGGTTCGAGTCCCGTCCACCCCGCTCGTTTGTGCTTGTTTTTGGCTGATTCGTCTTCGCCGGTTTGGCTTTTGCCCGAACCTGAGCCAAACCTACCGCGAGGACGATTAAGCTCCTCGGGTAGGGGAGGGAACACGTCGCCAAACCCAGCTGCGAGCGCTTCGGCCGCTCTCACATACGCCAGCGTCGTGGCGAAGTCCGTGTGACCCGCTCGGCTTTGCATGAGCATGCGCAGCACGTCGGCGCGTGTGATGGCGAGCCCCGGTTCAGACTTGGCGGACGCGATGCGCTCGGCTTGCTCCAGCCATTCACCCGACAGGGCGATCATCACCTGTGCGTCTCTTTGAGCGTCTTTCGGCCGCGGCATCGTTCCAGAGTTCGCCACGTTCTTCACCCTTGCTCCCACTCTCCCCCACGCCCACGGTCGCTTGGCGCCTGCCGTTCGGCAGGGTTCACGAGCGCTTACTCCTCCCGGAAACGAGCCGTTACCGATGGGGAAAGGTCGTCAAGATGTCGGCAAAAGCGTTCTGCGAAAAGGCCATCGCGGCTCACGGACTTTGGAAGCAGAAGATGCGCAAGTGCATCGCCGGAGAGCTCAAACTCGACCCGCTGGAAGTCGAGAAACCCAACGTGTGCGACTTCGGCAAGTGGCTGGAAAGCGAGGGTCGAGCCGAACTGAAGTCCGACGACTTCGTGGCGATTCACGCGGCGCACGCGAACTTTCATCGCATCGCGGCCACTGTCGTTCGGGACCACGCATCCGGCCGAACTCTCGCGGTGCAAGGGGCCCTCGACATTGGCGGGTCGTTCATGAATGCGAGCGTGGCCTTGACCGAACTCCTGGGCGCGGTGCGGGACGCGAGCCCGACGTAGGAGCGATCTGCCGGGGGGAGATCGTTCTACGCCTTCGACGATGCGTCGCCTGCCGCGGCGAGCGACGGCGGCGGGCGGTTCCGCCCGTTAATTGAACGGCTTCGTTCCGCCTGGATGGGCCCGCGGTCGCGCCGTCCCGGGCGAGTCCCGTCTTGGTTCACCGGGGTGGACCTCGGGATTGGGCCTCGGTGGCGCCACGAGCCTTCTTTGCTGCCTTGACCACGTGAACAACCACGCGGACCGCGTCGGGTTCGAGCGGCTCCACTCCGTCCAGCAGGGCTGGACTCCGTGCAGTCACGGTCGAGTCCCGTCCACCCCGCTCTATTGTTCTTGTTTTTCGTTTGCCGCCCGCTGGCGCTCTGCCTCGAGGAGACGCGCCTCAGCGTCGGGCCAGTCACGCGGAGCCACTTCCCGTCGGCTACCACGCTTGATGCCGGGATCGCGCAGGGATCGGCCGGAAGACCCCCGTCTTTTATAGTCGCTGGCGACCCGCCAGGGCCCGTCCCATTGTGATGGGGTCGGCGAACTCGAGATCCCCGCCGTGGGGCACCCCGCTGGCGATCCGCGTGATCGCCACACCGAGCGGGGCAAGCTCACGTTTGAGGAACAGAGCGGTCGCTTCGCCGTCTACGCTTGGGGGTGTTGCGACGATCACCTCGGCCACACCGTGCTCCGAGATGCGGCGGGTAAGAGCAGTCAACGGCAGATCGTCTGGGCCGATCCCCTCCAGCGGCGAGAGCAAGCGCCCAAGGACGAAGTAGCGCCCCCGCATCGATCCGGCTCGTTCGATGGCGAGGAGGTCGGGCACCCGCCCAACGACGCAGAGGATGTGGGCGTCGCGCTTTGGGTCCGCGCAGATGTCACAGATGGCAGTTCCTTCGGCGATCTCAGCGATGTTGCCGCAGCTTTGGCAAGGTCCGAACTCATCGCGAAGGGATGCGAGGAGACCACCTAGATCGCGGGAAAACGACGGATCCGCCGTCAGGAACCACAACAGATACCTCTGGGCGGTCTTCTGTCCGACGCCCGGAAGGTGGGCGAAGAGGCGGACGATGCGCTCAACCTTCGGGCTCACACCATTCCCGGAATCTTGACGCCACCCGTGACCTTCTCGAGGGCTGCCTGCATCGCCTTGTCTGCCTGCTCGATAGCCTGATTGAGCGCGGCGCAGACGCCGTCGAGGACGAGGTCCGTATCCTCGGTCGCTAGAGTCTCCTTGGCAACCTCGATTCGCTTGATGCTCCGGCCCAGAGAGACGATGACTTTGACCTTGCCCCCCAGCCCTTCGACCGCGATCTCGCGGTCCTTGAGTTCGTCGCGAGCTTGCTCGACTTTGCGCTGCATCCGCGCCGCCTGGCGCATCAACTCGGTCATTCCACCGCGAAATTGCATGGATTGATTATTACCCTATCCGTCGCCGATCGGCAGTTTCACTTCCCGAATACGAGCCCCGAACAGGCGCGCCGCTTCGAGGACGAGGGGATGTTTCTCGACGGCGGCGCGAGCCCGGGCGAGTTCGGCCGCCCTCCGCTCGGCGTCGATGGATGCAATAGTCGGAAGCGCATCGGCGGATGCTAAGGACCGCTCGACCAAGACCTCGGTGTTCGTGCCGTAATGCCTGCTCGCGCCTCGCTTCAGCGTCGCCACCGCCGCGGGATCAGAGGCTCTGCGGGCCAGAAACCCATCCGCCGAGTCGAACCCAATCACGATGCGCTCGGGAGCCAGCTCGAGAACGACCGCGTGCTCGAGCGTGGATGCGAGGGCGGCGTCCTCCGAGCGTACGCAGTCAATGACGGCGCGCCACGGCTCCTGTGTCGAGGGATGTTCCGTGGCTTGCTCCCGCTCTGGCGCGGGAGACGGGTTCGGATCCGGTGCGCGTGGGGCGACAGACACTGGCCGGGCTGTGGCTTTGGCGGGAGCGGCTACGAGAGAGAGTTCCCCACGCGAGTGGTGCTCCGTCCTGCCTAGAGGGTGAGAGTCATGAGCGATCGAAGGAGAACTCGAGGCTCGGACCGCTCGAGCGCCGCCGCCGCCCCCCGGGCCGGTGGGCGGAGTCTGGAGACGGCGTTCCAAGTCGGCGATTCGAGCGAGCAGTTCGTCGATGGGAAGGAGAGGAGGCCGGCGGGCGAGGCGGATGAGGGCCATCTCGAGCGCCAATCGAGGCTGCCCGCTCCTCGAAATGTCATCAAACGCTCTCGAGAACCCTTGGAAAAGCCTCAACAAATCATCTGGGTCCGAGCGATCTGCAAGGGACGAAACCTCAGCCAATTCCTCATCGGCCAAATCGAGCAGTTCCTTCAACCCAACCCCGTCGCCGCGCCCGGAGCAGACCTTCGCCACTACGAGACTGCGCAGGTGCCAGAGAATGTCTCGAGCCACGTGGGGGAGGTCGAATCCCTCTCTCGAGAGCCTGTCGACCGTCGCTACGCACGCGGGTGCATCGCCGCTGACGAGAGCGCCTGCCAGGTCGTGGAGGACCTTGCGGTCCGCCACCCCCAGCACGCGCGTCACGTCTTCGACAGTCAGCCTGGTCCCGCTGTACGCAATCACCTGGTCGAGCAGGCTCATCGCGTCGCGCATCGACCCCGCAGCCTCGCGCGCCAGTACCTGCACAGCCGGCGCGTCCGCCGCGATGTGCTCGCTTGCCAAAACCTCATCAAGGCGCGCAGCGATGCCTTGCGTGCTGATGAGTTTGAAATCGTAGCGCTGGCACCGGCTCAAGATGGTGACAGGCACTTTGTGGACCTCGGTCGTCGCGAACACGAACTTGACGTGAGGTGGAGGCTCTTCGAGCGTCTTGAGGAACGCGTTCCAAGCCGCCGTGGAGAGCATGTGCACCTCATCCACGACGTAGATTTTGTGCCGGTCGCGTGCTGGACGGAACGTCATACCATCCTGGAGCCTCCGGACTTCGTCGACGCCGTTGTAGCTGGCGCCGTCGATCTCTTGCACATCGAGATCTTGACCCGCGGTGATTTCGACGCACGGCGCGCACCGGTTGCAGGGCGTCGCTGTCGGCGACGACAGGGTTCCATCGGCACCGACGCAGTTCAGGCACTTCGCGAGCAGGCGCGCGCTGGTCGTCTTGCCGACGCCGCGGACCCCCGTAAAGAGGAACGCGTGTGCGACGCGCCCGGAGCTCATCGCGTTCGCAAGGGTGCGCGTAACGTGCTCCTGCCCGACCAGATCAGCGAACGTCTGCGGACGATATTTACGAGCAAGAACGAGGTAGCTCACCCTAGTCCATGCCCATTACACCGCCTTCGTGTCAAATGCGAGCAGCCCATCGTGGCATGCTCCGACGTCTCGAGAGTGGTGTTATTCCTGCGCTCGCGCCTTGAGCTCGCGCGTGAGCTCCGGGACCGCCAGGAAGAGGTCCTGGACCAGACCGAAGTCCGCTATCTGAAAGATCGGCGCCTCGGCGTCCTTGTTGATGGCGACGATGAACTTGGAAGCCTTCATTCCTACGACATGCTGAATGGCGCCCGAGATTCCGATGGCGAAGTACAGATCGGGAGCCACGGTCCTGCCGGTCTGCCCGACCTGGAGCTCGGATGGAGCGTAGCCAGCATCGCATGCGGCTCGGCTCGCCCCTACGGCAGCGCCGAGGGCGTCGGCCAACGGATCGAGCATCGCCCCAAATTGCTCCTTAAGTGCTCGCCCTCCAGCCACCACGACCCGGGCCTCCGCGAGATCTGGGCGCTCGCTCTTTTTGTGCTGCGTCTCGATCCATTCAATGCGCTGCGCGGACGTATCGGGTGGAGCGAGCGCAACGATTTCGACATTTGCAGGGGATGACGTCGCCTCGGGAGCTGCGAACTCGCTCTGCCGCACGCTCACGACGTGGCGCTCGGTCACGATCTCGAGCCAACCGAACACGCTTCCCGAATACATCGAGCGCCTATACCGTCGAGAGCTCCCCGAGATTTCGACCCGGTTGACGTCAGGTGCGTACCCCGCACCGAGCTTGGCTGCGACACGTGGCGCCAGATCCTTACCGAACGCGCTCGCCGCAACGGCGACCGTGTCGTAGTTGCGTTCAGCCACGAGGCGCGCGACCGTCGGCCCCACGCGCTCGCAAAGCGATCCGGCCAGAGTGGCGTCATCGCAGACGAGGATCGTTGCCGCTCCGTACGGCAGGAGATCGTCGGCCGCGGCTCGCACTCCCGCGCCGATGACCAATACGTCGAAGGGCACACCGAGATGTTTGCCAAAGCCCAAGGCGCTGTACGTAGACTTGCGGACGATGGCGCCGGCAGTCTCCGCGATAATCAGGGTGCGGGGCATTCAGATCACCTTCGCTTCCGTCTTCAGGCGTGAGACCAATTCTTGAACATCTTTGACCTTCACACCGGCGGCGCGCTTCGGGGGCTGTTCGGCGGCGCCGTATCGGACCTTGGTCTTGGCGTCTGCAACGAGTTCGGACAAGCTCATCTCGACTAGCGGCTTGCGCTTAGCGGCCATGATGGCCATCAGGGCCGCGAACCGGACGCCCTCCGGGTAGGCATACGACTCGGGCGTGTGCTTGGAGCGAACGCCCTTCGGGTATACGACCTTGTCGAGGACCGTCACGACGGCAGGAAGGGTTACCCGAACGGTCACGATGGCACCCTCGACTTCGCGTCCAACCACGAGCGCTATGTCGTCTTCGCTGCGAATGGAACCGACGAACGTCGTCTGCGGCCACCCGAGGTACTCGGCGAGCATCTGCCCCACCTCGTTCGACTCGTTCTCCGTTTGCTGGTAGCCGAGCAGAACGAGATCAGGTTTCTCTTGATCGACGAGGGCCTTGAGCCCGCGCGCCACAAGATCGCCATCGAGCGCATCGTCGGTGGCATCGACCCGTATGGCGCGGTCGGCCCCGGTTCCGAGCATGGCGCGAAGCATCTGCTCGGATGTCTTCGGCCCGAATGTTGCGACGATGACCTCGCCGAGCCGCTGTCTCGGGGTTTGGCCATTTTCGGTCAAACGCAGCGCCGACTCGAGCGCGTACTCGTCGTACGGGCTCGGTTTGGGCTCCAGGCCCGTTGCGTCGACCAGGCCCTCCGAGGTTACCTTGACCTTGTTCAGATTCTCCGGGTCACTGACCCGCTTGACTGCGACGAGAACTTTCACGGAGTGGATCTCTGAGAGGGGGGACCAAGTGAATTGGCGACAGGGCCGTGGGGGCGAAAGACGGTCTCCCCGGACACCTACGCGATTGAGAGGCAGTCGATAAAGGCTGGACCGCCCGGTGTCAACCGTATCACGCGCGGTCCGTCGTCCCCGCGCTCGATGGAGCGTGCTCGCCGCCTTCGGGCCATGGAGCCTACGCCATACTCGGGATGAGCTCCTTGTTCCATCGCATCGAAGGATGCGCCGCCGCGGTTCGCTGCACGACGGGAACGGCAGGGGCGCGGTCCCTGGGGATCGGATTCGTGGACGGAAACCAGGGACCCGACCTAGTGTGCGGCAAGGATGCTCATCACGACAGATTGCCTCGTCATCGGAAGTGGCGTGGCTGGATTGTCGCTCGCGCTCGAGGCGGCGGCGTACGGCGACGTCGTTATCGTGACAAAGCGCGGCGCAGAGGAATCGAACACCAAGTACGCCCAGGGGGGAATTGCGGCGGTGTTGAGCACCGGAGACTCCTTCGAGGCTCACATCGCGGACACGATTCTTGCGGGCTCAGGGCTCTGCCACGAGCTCGCGGTAGAAGTGTGCGTCAGGGAGGGGCCGGCCCGCATTCAGGCTCTGCGCGACTTGGGGGCTCAGTTCGATCGCGCGGGCGGAGATACCGACTTGGATCTGCATCTCGAAGGCGGTCACAGCCAAAGGCGCGTCGCGCACGCCGCCGACATGACGGGACGGGAGGTCGAGCGAGCCCTGCTCGAGGCCGCTCGCGGTGCACCGAACGTGCGCATTCTCGAAGACCATATGGCAGTCGATCTCATCACGCTGGCAAAGTACGGTGGTCCCGAGATGTGCTCTGGGGCGTACGTCCTCGACGTGGCGACGCAGCAGGTGCACACGATTGTGGCGCGCGCCGTGGTGCTAGCTTCCGGCGGCGCGGGCAAGGTCTATCTCTATACGACGAATCCAGACGTGGCGACTGGCGACGGAGTGGCCATGGCGTTCCGCGCGGGCGCGGAAGTAGCCAACATGGAATTCTATCAATTCCACCCCACGTGCCTCTATCATCCGAAAGCGCCGCGATTTCTGTTGAGCGAGGCGTTGCGCGGAGAGGGAGCCGTCCTGCGGCTCCCAGACGGTACCCCATTCATGGCGCATCACCACGCTCGCGGAGAGCTTGCGCCACGCGACGTGGTGGCGCGAGCCATCGACTTCGAGATGAAGCGGACTGGCGTTGAACACGTGCTGCTCGATATCACCCACAAGAGTGCCGACGACGTGCGCGCCCACTTTCCAGGAATCCATCGTGAATGCCTGCGCTGGGGGCTCGACATCACGCAGCAGCCCATTCCGGTGGTCCCAGCCACCCACTACATGTGCGGCGGCATCACGACCAATCTCGAGGGTCGCACGACAATTCCCGGTTTGTGGGCGATCGGGGAATGCGCCTGCACCGGCCTTCACGGCGCAAATCGCCTCGCCAGCAATTCTCTTCTTGAGGGACTGGTATTCGGGCATCGTGCGGCCCATTCCGTCGGAAGGCTGATGGATCGAAGCCGTCCCTGGCCCGACGTCCCGGAGTGGCAGGTGGGTACGGCCACGCTCAGCGATGAGGCGGTTGTGGTAACTCAGAATTGGGACGAAATTCGGCGGCTGATGTGGAACTACGTGGGCATTCTGCGGTCGGACGCACGTCTGCGCCGCGCCGCGCGACGAATTGCCCTCTTGCAGGAGGAAATCGTCGAGTACTATTGGAAGTACTTCGTGACCCGAGACCTCCTCGAACTCCGCAATATCGCGACGGTTGCCCAACTGATCGTGGAGTGCGCGTCCAATCGACTCGAGAGCCGAGGGCTTCACTACACAATCGACCACCTCGACACGAACCCGAAGCTGGCTCGCGACAGTGTCATCAAGCGCGGCGTCCAAGCGCATTTGCGGGCGCGGTAGAACGCAGGTGGCCGAATCTCGCCCTCCGACCGCGCGCCTCATGAAGCCGTCGGCATCCCTTGCGTGGACCGTCCTCCAATGGATGTTCGCCGCCCTTTGCGTGCGGATGACCGAATCGGCCCGCCCGGGCGCGTCGACGGACTTGGTGAATCTCGGAGCGTGTCAGACCCTTGCGGTTCTTGTTGTCCTCTTCGTCATTCTGAGAGTCTACGTCCCGGACGGGTCTGTCCGAGCGGCCCTCGGCATCCGTCCGCTGGCCGGTTGGCAACTCATTTTGTCCGCCGGGCTTGGAGCCGGTCTCCGTCCGTCCCTTGACATGATAGATAGCGTTCTCGAACAGCGATTTCCATACGACGCCCGTGAAATCGCCCAATTCGAGAAACTCACGGCGCTCCACTCGGTATCGCATCGAGTGGTCTTCATCGCGATCGCATTCGGAGTGGTTCCACTCATTCGAGAGGTGTTTTTTCGCGGGATCCTATTCGAACAGCTCGCACGGGCGGCCCCCGCCCGGACTGCCATTCTGGTCACCTCCGCGTGCTACGCCTTCTCGTTGGATCTACGCTCCGTTCCCACAGCCTTGGTCCTCGGTCTCGCTCTCGGGCGCTTGCGCTCTTCGACCGGGACCTTGCTCGGGCCTGTCGTCGCCCAGCTCGCATACTGGACGATTCCCTCGATCGCGGTAGCGCGCGGGATGGACCCAAATTCGGACATCGTGTACCCGACACGGTACGTCGTCGTGGGTGCAGTGGCGGCGCTTCTTGCGCTCGCCTTCGTGGGACGCCGCGGAACAACCGTCCGTCGGTGAAGGGACATCCTCTCTAGGGAGGATCCGCTAAGGAGTTTGCGGCTCCACGAACCTCTCCATTTTTCACGATCGTCTTGCGGATGAAATGGGGGCGCCGCTTCGTCTCTTCCAGGATCTTGGCGATATACTCGCCGAGAATCGCCACGCCCAGCAGATTCATGGAGCCAAAGAAAAGGATGAATAGAATGACCGTCGTGAGGCCGCGGGGCGCCAGCCCTGGGAAGATCAGACGGGCTGCGATGTGACCGAGCCCTAAGATGCCGCTCACGAAAAAAAGGACCGTTGCGACCAAACTCAGAACCGACAACGGCGCGTAGCTGAAGGATAGAATCCCTTTCTTGGCCCAGCCGACGTTCTTGAGGATTGTGTTGGTGGACCGTCCGAACATCCTGTCAGGGCGCACATAGTCAACACCGGCCTGCCTAAACCCGATCGACGCGCGGACGCCCCGAAGAAAGAAATCGCGCTCGGGATGGGCAAGGATCGCTTTGACCGCACGGCGGTCGATCAAGGAGAAATCGCCGGCATCATGCGGGATGGGAAGATACGAGACGGCGTCGAAGATTCGGTAGAACAGCCTGTAGCCGATTCGCTTGTAGAGAGGCGCTTCGCGCTTCACGCGCCGCCCGTAAACGATCTCGAAGCCTTCCTTCCATTTGCTCACGAACGCCGCGATGAGCTCAGGCGGATCCTGAAGATCGCCGTCGAGGAGCACACACGCGTTCATCGTCGCAAGCTCCATGCCGCTTCGAAAGGCGGCCTGCGATCCAAAGTTGCGGGAATGCGAGATGCCGAGCACGTGTCGGTCCCGACTGCTCAAGTCACGGATCACTGCCTCGCTGTCGTCGGGACTGTCGTCGTTAACGAAAATGATCTCGTGGTCGACATTGAGTTCGCCAAACGTCTTCTTCAGACGGTCATACATGATTGGGATGGCCTGAGCGTCCTTGTAGCAGGCCACCACTGCGGACACGCTCCGTTCAGTGTCCATGCCGAACTGCTTGGACGACCGATAGTACCTGTCCGCGTCTTCAAGAGTGCTGTACCACTCGGCCATTCGGCGCAGTCCCTCTCGGAAGTCAGTGCGTGCCTTCCAGCCGAGGATGCGGGCCGTCTTGTCCTGGTTCGAGAACCAGTCGACCAGATCCCACCGACGTCGCTCCATGGTGCCGTGAGCTGGCTCTCCTGGAATCCAAAAGAGATCTGCCGCTATCCTGGCCACATCGGCAATCGTCGTCTTGCACCCGCTTCCGACGTTGAACGAGTCGCCGAAGAATGGTTCAGTCAAATTGAGCGCCGTGTCGACATAGGCCTCCGACACGTCATCCACGTACACGAAGTCCCTGGAGATGGCGCCATCGACGAGAGGCGGAAAGTGGCCGGCAAGGGCACACCGGAGCAATGCGGGAACGAGACGAGACGCGTCTTCGTAAGGGCCGTAGACGGAGTAAAGACGAAGATTGGCGCAGGGGAGGGCCCTCTTCTTGCCATAGAAGCGAAGTAGGTTGGAGCAAGCGACTTTCGAAACTGCGTACTCACTGTTTGGCTGTGGCAGATCTTCTTCCGTCGGGCCCGCAGCCCTATCTCCGTATTCGGACGAACTTCCGGAATGCACATAGCACGCCAGTCTCAGTCCCTCCAGGCGTTTGAGAAGCTTGACAGTGAGATTGAGATTCGTCTCGAAAATGAGAACGCTATCGCCCTCGAAGGCATATCCACCATATCCGACGCAGTTGAACACCGTGCGCGGCTTGAGACGCTCGAGAAGCGCATTGCGGTTGGAATCGACGAGAAGATCGGTGACCGCAAGATTTCGTTCGGGCACCCCTTGGAGCCGCCAAGCCGGCGAATGAAGGACAGTACCGAGGACGTCATCGCGGTGAGCGAGAAGCGTTCGCAGCAAGTTCGCTCCCAGAAAGCCGCTGGCGCCGAGCACCAGAACCGGTCCTTGAAGCCGGCGAATCTTGTCTCCCAATCCGGTCTCGATCATGAGGCGTTGCTCGATAGTCTTAGGACGGAGGGCACATCCAAGCCACACTGTTGTCGATGATAGGACTGCGAGCCGGTGCGGCCGACGGGATGCCCGCCGGCCCCCCGATGGGTGAATTGCCGTGGCACGGCGTGTGCTGACAGGAGCGCGTGCGCCAGGGCTGCGCCCGCGCCACCGTGGGCGACGTGCTCTTCGACGACAACGAGATGTCCGCTGCGCTGGAAATCATCAATGAACGTGGAAGGGATTCCCTTTGGGTCAATAGGCAACTCAGATAGGACCCACAGCGTCGGACGCTGCGCCTCTGGCATGGACCTCGCCGCTCCCAAGAGTCCACCGGCTAGAGGCCCGACGATCAGCAGCGTTGCGCCTCCGCCCGACAGAAGTCTGCGCCACGGCGCGTAAGGGGGGAGAGGGAAGTCTTCGGGCGTCTCGTCGCGGCCCAAGCGCAGGTACGTCGGTTTTGCAGCCGCCAGCGCGCGCGCTACGGCGTGGACTACGTCATTTCCGAAGGCCGGAACGTAAACCGACAAATTGGGCAGGCCGAGAAGCGTTCCGTAGTCCTCTATCGCGTGATGCGTGGGGCCCATGGCGCCGTAAGCGTATCCGCCTCCGTTGCCGACGAAACACACGGGAAGATTGTGCATGCAGACGTCGTTGCGAATCTGCTCGAAGGCGCGCGCGTAGAGGAACGGCGCGATGGAGTAGACCCACGGCCGAAGGCCGGCTTCAGCCAACCCCGCCGCGACGGAGACCATGGCCTGCTCCGCAATCCCTGCATTGATGAAGCGCTCCTTTGCAGCGTCGCGCAGTGGCTCAAGGGCCATGAACCCCAAATCGCCGGTCAGAAACACGAAGTCCTCGGCCTTTGCGCGCGGAATCAAGGCTTCCGTGAGTTTCGCTCTCACTGGCGGTTTGCTTCCTCGGTAGCCCGTTCGTACTGCTCTCGCGTCATCGGCAGATAGTGCCATTCCAGCCTGTTCTCCATGAAGGAGATGCCGTGACCCTTGATGGTCCGGGCGAGCAGCGCTACGGGGCGATCCGTCGGCGGGCATCGTAGCGCCTGCTCGATAGCTTCAGCATCGTGTCCGTCGACCTCGCGGACTTCGAGTCCGAATTCTCTTAGCTTGTTCGCCAGCGAACCGAGATTGGCCACGTCAGCCGTTGAGCCAAAGCCCTGAAGTCCGTTCATGTCGACGATGACGACCACTTCCCGAAGGTCGTGATGAACAAAAAAAATCAGTGACTCCCACGTAGAACCCTCGTTCCATTCGCCATCCGAGAGAAGGCAGAACACACGCCCCGATTGCCCCCGGAATCTCTTGCCCAGCGCAAGTCCAGCGGCGAGGCCGAGACCATGCCCGAGACTTCCGCTGGCAAGAGATATTTCCGGGATGCCGCCAGGCAGGGGATGGCCCCCAAGCCTTGAGTGGTCCTTGTGAAACTGACCGAGCTCGGCCTCGGCCAATCGCCCGATTGACCACAAGGTAATGTACAGGGCCCCCGCCGCATGTCCTTTGGACAGGATGAATCTGTCGTCGCTGCGCATCACTCGATGGTGCAACGTGAGCAGGATTTCCAGGGCGGAGAGGTTCCCTCCGATATGACCGACACCGCTCTCGAAGTGCATCGCGAGCAGACGCAATCTTGCCCGGCGGATGATGTCGATCAAAACGAACGTCCTCCACGTCTCCGACGCCTACCAGCCTGGCTCTTCCAGTAGGCTGCAGGTCTTGCAGACTTCTGGGGGATCACACCCGGGCTCCAGGAGTTGCTTGCGCATGGACACGAGCGTTGAGTGATTCCATAGGCGATTCGGTTCGCTGTCGAACAGATTGCTGTCGGGGCCTTGGAGCGTCCTATCACTTCCGCAACAGATCGTCATGTTGCCAAGAACATCGCAGGTGATGCGCTGCCAGAGCTGCGGGCAGGACTTCTTCGACGACCCTTTTCGAAGTGCCGCTGGCCACAGGCAGAACCCGGGAAGATCGTGGTCCAAGCGTCTGCGGAGTTCAACATAGGCTGGAAGGGTCTCATGGATCAGCTCTTCCGGTTTGGGATCGACACCCACAGGGCGGTACATCCAGAAGCGCAGGCTGCGACATCCAGCATCACGGAGAAAGAGGGCAGTCGAGCGAAGATCGTCCTGATGGTTCTCGACGTCCGATCGAAGAAGGACGATGCTCATGTGCACCGGGAAGATTCCGTTGATCGTAGGGAGGTCGCGCTCCAAGACGTTCCGATTCGCCGCATACAAGGACACGTTGATGCGCGAAATGCCAGCAGCCTTCAATCCGACTACACGATCGGACAAGAGCAGGCCATTCGTAGCCACATTGACAAGATGTCCGCGTCTCACAAGATAGGAGACGATGGGGTCGAGCTCGTCGACGAGCAGCGGCTCTCCCCCCAACAGGTCCACGAGCAAGCAATTCTGGAACAGCGGGTTGGCAAAGATGCGGGCGATGACCTCGACGGTAGCTTCGCTCTTTCGCCAATCCTCCCCCTTTTGATTGATAACATTCCCTGCCGAGCAATAGCTGCACTGAAGGTTGCACCGCTTGGTGACCATCACGGAGGCAATTTGCGGCGTGTATGCGCGCGCGGACACCGTGGCTGTTCTTGCCGCGCTGAGATACGCAAGGTAGTTCAAGACCTTCGGCGCCGCGTGCAGCGGTCGCAGCGTGCGTCCCATTTCCCAATAGTACGACAACTTCGATGTCATGAGCCCGCTTCGTCCTCGCTCTACGCCCCAAGCCTAGCACTTCCCCGGGCGCCCACAGGCCGTTCGACACTACCAACCACACTGCAGTCTCGGCCGCCGCGAAAGCGGAGGCAGCCTGTTGCGTGGACAACGGCGGCGCAGTTGCGTACCCTCCACCGAAGCCGTCGCGATGCAGCCATTGCGTGATCCTCCCACCGTCGCACCGTCGAATCGATTGGGATCGAATCTCCTCGACGGGAAAGTGACCGAGGACCATTGGCGCTTCCTGCCGTTGGTGGTCCTCGTCGTCCTCGTTCTCGCTCCGATGTGGAGACTCGTGCTGATGCGCGGGACGATGATCACGGATGACGTGTTCGCCAGTGATTTGATGAACGAGGGATTTCCCTATAGACATGCTCTTTCGACGGCGCTGGCTCACGGCGAATGGCCATTGTGGTTCACCGAAATCTACGGAGGATACCCGCTCCTCGCGCGGGCGGACGCTGGCGCCTGCTACCCACTCAATCTCCTTCTCTACGGACTCTGCGATCCGTACGTGGCGCTGAATCTATCCATCCTTCTGACGATGCTTGTCGGCTCGACAGGCATGTACTTCTACACTCGCGACATTGGGGTGAGCCGCCGAATGGCGGTTGTGGCGGGATTCGCGTTTGCATATTCCGGTTTCATGGTTGTGCACGCCAAGCATCCCAGCATGGTCGATACGGTTTGCTGGTTTCCGTTCGGCCTTTTCGTTCTGGAGCGCCTCCTCCGGTCGGGCGAGGACGGACAAAATCGCCGGTTGGTCTTCTATGCAGGCCTTTTCGCTCTCGTCTTCGGTACGCACTTCCTCGCGGGGCATATCCAGACCGCATACTATGCGGGACTCGTCTACTGTTTCTATTCGGCTACGCGCATTCTTTCGAGGCGCGGGCCCGACGAAAAGCGTGGCGAGGGATTCGCGGGTCGCTTAGTTCGGCGCGGGCGGAAACCTGTCTCGGTGGCGGTTGTTGGCGCCATGGCCGTCGGGTCGCTGATCGCCGCAGTCCAGGTGATACCGACCTATGAGCTCGTCGGACTCACCCAACGCGGGGGAGGGGTGTCATTCGACTACTCCTCGGAGTTCCCGTATGACCCAGCCGACTTGGCGATGTTCGTCTATCCACTGGCTCGCGGCAACATGGGCGACATGACGTATCGCAGTCACGCCGTCTTCTGGGAGGACTACGGATACGTCGGGCTCGTCGTGCTGTCGCTCGCCGTGGTGGGGGTCTTTCGGTCGTGGAGGCAGTGGCATACGCGGTTCTTCGTCGTCGCGGCGCTTGTGGCGCTGGTGCTTGTCCTCGGTTCCAACACGCCAGCATATCGCATCGTGTTCACTCTTTTTCCGGGCATGAAGTTCTTTCGGTTCCCGACTCGGTGCATGTTCGTCGTCGATACGGCCTTGATTGTATTGGCCGCCAAGGGTTGGACAACGGTATTTGCCCGTGGCCCGGAATGGAGTCGGCGGGGATGCCGCAGCCTGGTCGGCCTTGTCGTCCTCGGCGCAGCCGTGACCGACCTACTGTTCTTTCAACTTCGTCAGAATTCGATTGTTGATTCCCATGTATGGCGCGAGCCTCCTCTCACGGCGACGCGCCTGAATCAGGATCATAGCCTGTTCCGGCTCTACTCGCCCTTTGGCCGGTACACCCATCGGGCGGCGTTTGCCAGCGCCCATGGCTGGGATGGAGATCTCAAGCCGTTCGTCGATCAGCGGGAGTTTCTCCAGCCCGACCTCAATGTGCTGTTCGGTTTGTCGTCTGCCGATGGGTACGCCGAGCTGACCCCAAACTACGTCGTCGACGTGTGGGGAGATCAGAATCGGCCGGGAGTGATCTCCCAGTTGTCTCGGGTCCACAAGGACGTTCTCCAGACCGATGAGCGCTTTCAGCGGCTCATGAACATGTTCAACGTCCGGTACGTGCTCTCGCTCATTCCCATTTGGTTGGACCACCTTCGACCGCTCGAGCGCATCGGGGCGGTTCTCGTCTACGAAAACCCGGAGGTCATGCCGCGCGCGTACCTCGTTGGGCGATCGCGCGTCGTTCGCAGTGACGCGGAGGCGTTGGAGACGATTCTTTCGTCGGCATTCGATCCGTGGAAGGATGTCGTCATCACCGGAGACGGGGCGCCGAAGGTGGACGGAAGTGAGAATGCAGGGGTTGCGACAGTCCGCTCGTACAGGAGGAATGGGGTCGTCGTAGACGTGGACGCAGCCGGGCCCTCGTATCTCGTCCTGTCCGACACGTTCTTCCCCGGATGGCGTGCCACGGTCGATGGGAAGCCGACGCGGATCGTTCAGGCGAATGTCTGTCAAAGGGCCGTTGCCGTCGAGAGCGGGCACCATCAAGTCCGCTTCTCGTTTGTGCCGCTCACAGTGATTGCCGGACTGCTCGTCACGGTCCTGGGTCTTGGAGTTTCTGGTGTTCTTCTGGTGATCGGACGGAGGCGCTCCATTGAGCCTGGACACGACGGAACGTGACATGCCTGCGATCTCGAACTTGGATTGTGTGACCTGCGGGCGCTGCTGTCACCATGAGCCATCGACCGTCCACTTGCTGGACGTCGACGAGGAGCGGATTCGACAACAGCCCGACGGAGAAGCGCTTCTCTGCAGATTCACCGTGCTTGACGCCCGACCGCCGGGCTGGCGGTTCGTCCGCAACGAGGGCTCGTGCTGCGCAGCCCTCGATCGGACGACTCCTGGGCACTTCCCCTGTCGAATCTATGCGTTTCGACCTGATGACTGCCGCATCGTCGAGGCGGGATCCCCCTGCTGCCTCGAAGCCCGAAGACTCGGGCATCTCGGCACGAGCGTCGAATTCGCGCGACTGGGGTGAACGCTAGCGCCGCGGGCCTCGATCGCGACCGTGCGGCGGGCCATCGTGTCCGCGCCCGCCGCCACGGGGGGGTGGAGCCCCGATCGTTTCGCGGGCCTGCTGCATGCGCTGTTTGGCTCGTTCGCCCTCGGGCCCTTCGGGCAAGGGCAACAGCTCGCGGCGTGTGAGCCGAATCTTGCCGTCGCGGTCGATCGACAGCACCTTCACGTCGACCGCGTCGCCCTCTTTCATCACGTCGGTCACTCTCTCGACGCGCTCATGGGCCATCTCCGAGACGTGAAGAAGGCCGTCGGTGCCAGGCATGATCTCTACGAATGCGCCGAAGTCGACGACGCGACTGACCTTGCCCTTGTAAGTTGCGCCGACCTCTGGCTCCGTCGTCAGTCCTTTGATGATATCGAGCGCGCGCTTCACGGCGTCGCTGTCGCTGGACGCGACGTTGACGGTTCCGTCGTCGTCGACGTCGATGGCTACGCCGGTCTGGTCGATGATTCCCTTGATGGTCTTGCCGCCGGGTCCAATGATGATGCGAATCTGGTCCGGCTTCACCTTGATTTGGGTGATGCGAGGCGCCCATTGGGAAAGGTCCTCGCGCGGCTGTGAAAGGGTGGATACCATCTTGTCGAGAATGAAGATTCGGCCTTCGCGCGCCTGATCGAGAGCCTGGGAGAGCACATCACGCGATAGGCCAGCAATCTTGATGTCCATCTGAATGGCGGTTATGCCTTTGCGCGTGCCGCAGACCTTGAAGTCCATGTCTCCGAGGTGGTCTTCGTCGCCGAGAATGTCACTGAGAATGGCGATGCGTGTTGCGGGCGACGTCAGGGGGCCATCGGAGATGAGGCCCATCGCGATGCCGGCCACGGGCGCCCGGATCGGCACGCCCGCATCCATGAGCGACAGTGTGCCGCCACAAACGCTTGCCATCGATGAGCTCCCATTGGACTCGAGGATCTCGCTCACGACGCGAATCGTGTACGGAAAACGCTCCTCATCCGGCATCATCCGCGCGATGGCTCGCTCAGCCAGCGCACCGTGACCGATTTCGCGTCGGCCCGGACCGCGAATGGGTTTCGTTTCGCCTGTGGAGAACGGCGGGAAATTGTAGTGGAGCATGAACCGCTTCCATCGTTCGCCGGTGAGCGCATCAATCTTCTGCTCGTCGCTCGCGGTTCCGAGGGTCGCCGTCACTGCGGCTTGCGTCTCGCCTCGCTGGAAAAGCGCCGATCCGTGAGTGCGTGGGAAGATGCCGACCTCGCAAACGATCGGCCGAATCGTCTTCATGTCGCGGCCGTCGATGCGCATCCGCTTGCCGAGGACGTACTCGCGCACGACGTGGTACTTGCGTTCTTCGAAACACTCCTTGATGAGCTTCTCGAGGTTTGCGTACTCGATGTCTCCGAGCTCCTTGTTCAGCGTCTCCGCCAGCGTGTGCTTGATCGACTTGTACGCGTCGTATCGGGCAGCCTTCTCCTTGATCAACGATGCTTCGAGAATGGGGCCATCACATAGCTGACCTACGCGCGCGACCACCGCTTCAGGCAAGTGCTTGGGCTCGAATTGACGTTTTGGCTTCCCGACCGCCGCGCGCATCCGAACGATGAGGTCGATGACCGGCTGGGCGGTCACATGGGCAAACATGAGGGCGTCAATGACCTCGGACTCGCTCGCCTCTGCCGCGCCGCCCTCGACCATGACGATTGCGTCTTTGGAGCAGGCGACCATCAAGTCGATATCGGCCTTCGCCTGCTCGTCGAAGGTTGGATAAGCGATGAACTCACCCTCGACACGCGCAACTCGAACGCCAGCAATGGGCCCATCCCAGGGAATGTCCGAGATGTGCAACGCAGCGCTCGCACCGGTCATGGCAAGGACGTCGGTAGGGTTGTCCTTGTCGCTCGAAAGCACCGTTGCAACGATCTGCGTGTCGTTGCGGTAGCCTTCAGGAAAGAGCGGACGGCATGGACGGTCGATCAGGCGCGAGGTGAGGATCTCTTCGTCGCGCAAGCGGCCTTCCCGTTTGAAGAATCCACCCGGGATCTTCCCGGCCGCAAACGTCTTTTCGATGTAGTCGCAGGTCAGCGGGAAGAAGTCGATGCCGGGTCGTTCGTCGCCGCTCACTGCAGTAACGAGCACGACGCTCTCGCCGTAGGTGACGAGGACGGCTCCGTGCGCCTGCTTGGCGAGGCGCCCTGTTTCGAAAACGAGCGATTTCCCATGAACAAGAATGGATTCGCGGACAAATGACATGATGCGAGCGCTCCTCGCGCAATGACGCCGCGTACGTGCGGCTCAACGCCGAGCGCACCGATCGCCCTTGATCCTCGGTTCGTACGCGCGAGCGCACGGCGACCGCGAGCGGCGCTCACGACTCACGCGCACGAATCGAAGAGCAAAAGGTCTCTTCAGTGAGCTCGGTAACTCGCTTGAAAGGAAGAACTACTTGCGGAGATTGAGAGCGCCGACCACCTTCCGGTAACGCTCCAAGCTGCTGCGCTTCAGATAGTTGAGGAGCCTTCGTCGCTTGGAGACCATGCGGAGCAGACCGCGCCGCGAGTGGTGATCTTTGACGTGCGTCTTGAAGTGCTCCGTGAGGTACGTGATACGCTCCGTCAGAAGCGCTATCTGCACCTCGGGGGAACCGGTGTCGTGGTCGTGCGTCTGGAACTGGGTGACGATTTCGGCTTTTCTATCGGGTATGAGTGCCATCGAGTAACTCTCCAGCGAAAGCACGCCACAATGACGACGTGCACATCACCGGGCGACTTCCAGCCTTACTGCATCCATCCGCCCAAGGGGGCAGAGGGGGAGAGTGCGCAGAGCCGAAGGTCGCCTCAGTAGGGGGGCGAGTATAGGCGTAGGCCGTTGGGCGTCAATTCGCGTGCGAGAAAGACCCGTCTTGCCGTCCGGTCGCGAGGACGGTATCGGTCGTTACCCATGACCTCCCCCGAGCTCGACAGGCTTCTCGAAGCGCTTTTCGACGCGGAGCGTGCCGTACGCGGTGCGCACGCGCGCTTGACCGAGTCCGAGCCTGACGACGTCCTTCCGTTGCTCGAGCAAGCCGCTCGCGCCGCGGAGCAACTGCGGGGAGACGAGCGGTCGCTTCGATTGGTGCGCATTTCCAAGGTGCTGGGAGACATTGAGCGTTCCCGAGTTGTGGATTTGCTCATCGACATTTTGGCGTCCGAAGATGCCGAGGCCCGCCGCGCGGCCGGGGAAGCCTTATCGGAACGCGCATGGGACACGTTCAAGGACGTCGCGCTAGGCATCGAACGGGCGCTGACGCGCCTGCTGCCGAGCAGTCCTGCCCTTCTGGAACTCCCGTACATTCTCGCCGAAGTACCCGAGCCCGGCGCCCAGAAGCTTCTGGGGGATTTTCTCAAGCACGAGTCTGCCGAAGTGGTGGCCGCCGCGATCGAAGCACTCGTCCAAAGGGTCGATCCGCACGCACTGGACCTCCTCGAGCCGCTGGTCAACGACCCGCGAAAAGTGGAGATCGAGGACGACGAGGGGGCTTCTGGCGAGGCCACTATCGGCGAGCTCGTGGCGGAAGCGCGAACGATGTGGGAGGAGAACTAGCCGTGACGCCCGAGTCCTCGGGCACCCACGCCGCGTCGGACCTGCTCGTCCCTCCGGCGTTGGATGCGCGGGCGACGCTCGGACCTGGGGAGGCCGCGATCCTCGAGACCTTCGTCGTGCCGCGGTATCTTTCGCTGTTTGGGGAGTTCGCGCTCGACATGATCGTGGAGAGCGACGATGCCCGCGTTGTTCATACCCATTGTCGAACGGGATATCCCGACCGCGGACTAGCCCGTCGACTCAAGGGAGCGCACGTCATCGGCGTGGACGCTTCGCCCGCGGCGATCGAGTTGGCCCGCGCGAAGGCAGCAGCCATGCCCGAGATTGTGATGTCGTACGTCGTCGGCTCTGATCTCGCGACGACATTGCCTTCAGGTGCGTTTTCGCATGCCCTGACGCTCCATCCAAGCCTCCGTCCAGACGAGCGCAAACTCGCACTGGCCGAGCTTGCCCGCTTGCTGGCCCCCTACGGTCAGGTGCTCTTCGCCCTTCCGATGCGCAACAGCTTTCCGGAGATCATGGACCTCTTGCGCGAATACGCGCTCAAGTTCGACGATGTCGAGTTCGCTCACGCGGTCGAACGCGCGACCGTTTCGCGTCCCACGGTCGAGACACTCGGGCAGGAACTCGAGGATGTCGGATTCGATTTCGTCGACGTCGAACTGCGGCCAGCAACCCTGCGTTTTCAGAGCGGCCGAGACTTCTTCGAGGATTCGGCATCGCGCATCCTTTTGGTTCCCGATCTCCGAGTTGCGCTTGGCCTCCCGGATGTCTCCAAGCCACTCAACTACGTGCGCGACGCCATCGACAAGTACTGGAGCGACGGGACTTTCGAACTGTCGATTCAAGTCGGCTGTGCCACAGGCCGGCGCGTGGCCACGTAGTGCACTCTAGGGACTCGGGAGTTGGGCGCCTCCTTCAATCCACTCGCGGAAAAGCTCGATCGTCGTGGGATCAGCCGGAGATGTCGACCGAGGCATGCAAAGACCCACGATGCCGCCGTCGCATACGAGCTTCGTGTAGACGTAGCTGTGATCGGGATCGAACGGAGCGACGCGCAGAACGTCCGGCATCTCGTATGAAGGAATGTTGATGATCGACGCGAAGTCGCCGGATACGGACGAGATGTACATGTTGCCGGTGCCGTGGGAATGACAGACCGATTCGGGGCCACCCGCGCACGTCTGGTCCAAGATCGCCTTGACTTGCAGAGGAACTGAAACGTCGAAATACGCGTCGGTCTCCAGGATCGTCAGGCCTCCGTCGGAACCGTAGACGACGGTTTCGTTGTCACCCCCAGCGTTGTCGGCTCCTAAGCGGTTGAACGCCGCCCCGGAGTAACAGGCCCCAAGCGCCATAGACATCACCAGAAGCTGCAGCGCCGTCAAGCGGTCCCAAGCATTCAGAATTGCTGTCCTATTTGCAGAGTCCATCTACGCAGAGATGGCCGGCGGGGCATCCGATCATCGACGCCACGTCGCATTCGCTTCCAAGACCATCGGGCGGTGCGCAGACGGCATATGTGCCCGCCATGACTGTGACTTCCTTGCACACCCATGACGGGTCGGCACAGCTGCCGCCGCCCTCGGCGGTCGCCTCGCACTGCACGTAGCAATCGTGATGGAGGCAGACGCTGCCGGTAGCGCAGGCGTTGGCGAGCAAGGCACTTTGCCCGTCGTTCTTGCATGCAAACCGAGCGCTCTCATCGGGGATGCATCCTCCGTTGACGCAGACGTGGTCGGCTAGCGCACAGGCCGGGCCGGCCTCGGAGGCGACGCACGGCGAGACGCACCGCTCTTCGACGCACACGCTGCCTGTGGGGCATGTCGAGGGCCCCGATCCGGTGCAGGGATCCGGATTGAACGAACACGCACCGAGCTCCGTGTCGCAGGCGTACCCGACGGGGCAGCCCACAGGCGAGCTGCCCGAACAGGGAGGCTCGCAGACGCCATCGACGCAACGAAAGCCAGGAACATTGCACTGCGTCCCGTCTGAACAGAGAGAGCTCGTCGGGACGCATGTGCCATCCAGGCATCGCCCGGACAAGGCTGCGCATTCGCTGTCGGCGTTGCAGCCGCTCGTGGTCCCGCTGTCCACGGCGGCTTCCGCAACCTCGCCATCGCCAGCCTCAAGTGCACCATCGCCGCCCGCTTCAGCAAGTCCAGATTCGGGCTCGCCGTCCGTGCTCACTTCGGTCGTCGCGAGCACATCGGACGTTGCGTCGATCGGTGCCGAGTCGGCGGAGGACATCGCGTCCGCACTCGTCTGGAAGGCGGCCGCGTCCTGGGCAACGCTGCCGTCGGCCTTGACGACGCCCCGAGACACGTCGGCGTACGATCCGACTTCGGCGGGCGCGTCGCCCACACTCGCGTCAGTTTCCCCTCCACTGGCAGTGTACACGACACAGGAAGGCGTGCCATTGGCCAGCTTGCAGATGTACCCGTCCGCGCAACCGGTCGTGGTGCAGTCGGAGCTAAGTGGAACGCAGGCCGATTGCTGACACGCATATCCGCTCGGGCAGTCGCCAGCCCAAGTGCACTGCCAGGGGATGCAGGAGTCCGTGCACTCGTTGGTCGGGCAATCCTGGAGAGCACCCTGGCAAGTGACAGCTACGCTCCCCGCACTGGAATCAGAGTAAATCGGGCAGCCGCAGAGGAGAATTGCAGCGCCCAGGCTCGTCAAGCCGACCAGCAGTCGTTTCATGGCCATGCCGCTTCCCTTCGAGCTTAAGTCCGGCGACGCACTGGATGCGGTCCGCTACCTCGCCGGATCGTTATACAGCGCATCCGCATCCAAGCAATGTGCGTGCCCGTCGGCCCCGTGGAAATGAGACATCGTCCCGCGTCGCAGACTTCGGTTCAGGAGCAAGAATGTTCTTCTTGCGTTGCCGTTCGAGAGCCGGTCAGTGTGCACCTTCGTTCACGCGGCGTGTGCGTGCGAGCGACACGCGTGACCCAGCCCGTGGCTCGTCCGTGGCGATGGGGGAGCTCGAGGGGGGCCGCGAAGCGACCCCCTCGTCGATTCGCGGCCCCGGCGTCGTGCCGACCGATCGACAGCTCCGCGAGGCGCGTGGTAGGTTCCAAGTCCCCGGAAATCCTGGGCCGCTCGCTCCGTTCACGTACACGACGGACGTCCACGCAGACGGCGCGTGATAGCGCGAGCGCGCCCGCAGTGGGCACCCGAAACCCGATGGAAGTCCAGTGTGAGATCTGCAAGGCGGAGTACGAGTTCGACGACGCGCTCGTCACCGCTCGTGGCACCACCGTTCGATGCACCCAGTGTGGTCACCAGTTCAAGGTGAAGCGCGGCGGGACCTCCGAAGGTGCGGATGAGTGGGTCATTCTCACGTCTCGCGGTGACGAGCTTCGCTTTCGTTCGCTCCGCGAAATGCAGCGTGCCATCCTGGAAAAGCAAGTGACACGCTCGGACTTGTTCGTGGTCGGAGGAGGGGAACCGCGAGCGCTAGGTTCAGTCGTCGAGTTGGAGCCTTTTTTCGAAGGGATGATCTCGAGCCGTCCTCCTCCGTCGTTGAGCGGCGAGCCGTCGGTGAACCTCCCCCCGAATCCCGGCATCCCGAGATTCGACACTCGAACCCATGACCACGGATCGGACATGGTCGCGACCCCACGCCGGCACGTCGAGTGGCCAGCCGGCACTGATGTAGAGAGCTCACGTTCCGTCCATGGCCCGGCGCGCGATGACCCCGGCGATGGCGTGGAGCGCGCTGGCCAGCGTTCGTCGACCGGTCACGTGGAGATCCCAAATTCGGAGCCGCTGCCCGTAGCTCCAGGGTCAACACCGTCCGGATCGTCGTCGCAAGATCTCGGGGCCGCGCGAAGGCGCATGGACACGCTTCGGCCCCCCGACAGCGGCGGGGTTCCGCCTCCGCCCAGCGCGCTTCCCGGTATCGACGAGGGGGGCACGTCGCGGCCGCCCTCTAGCTCCCCCGAGGCATCACGCCACTCATCCCGAGCGGCCCGTCAAGCGTCGCCCTGGGTCGCGGTTCCAAACCAAATCACATCTCTTCCCGTGCCATCGCAGCGATCTCTGCGATCCTCTTCGAGACCGGTTCCGCCCGACGCGCAGTCCCCCGCGCGGGGTGACGCCCACTCGATGGGCGACGATTTCGTCGGAACATTCCGAAGGCGCCGCGTAGGAGGATGGATTGTCGCCGTCGCTCTGGTCGTTGCACTGAGCGTCGTGGGCTGGGGTGCGATGCGCCCCTATTTGCTTCGACGAGCGGCTCCAGTCGTGTCGTCGACGGATGGGCGCGTGGCCGGGCTGCTTGGCGAAGGCGAACGCGCGCTCTTCGAAGGCGACATCGATGTCGCGGAAGAAGCGATCGACAAGGCGAGCGCTCTAGCTGAGCACGATGCACGTGTCTTGCGCGATCAGTCTCGACTGGCGGCACTCAAGGGAGACATCCCCTGGCTGGCACTAAAACTCCTGCCGCCCGGCGCGAGTGGCGAATCGCGCACAGCCTCCGTGCAGCTTGCGTCCAACGTTGCACGGGCAAAGAGAACGGCTTCCGAGGCGTACGGCCTCTCTCCAGACGACCCGGCCAATGCATGCGCACTCATCGATGCGCTGAGACTCGAAGGCAGTGCGGGGGCGGCGCGCGCGCTCGTTTCCAAGGTGGTGGCGAGCTCGGGAGATCGTGACGTAGCCTACGCATTGGCAGCTCTCGACCTGACGGAGCCCGAGCCGATGTGGTCCACGGTCGTCGAGCGATTGAGATTGTCCGCGGCCTCCGACGTCCAGGCGGGACGAGCTCGTGCGGCATTGGTCTACGCCCTTGGGCGATCCGGCGACCGAGCGGGTGCCGAAATCGAGCTTGGCAAGCTCGATCTGTCGAGACGCCCTTATCCGCTATTGCCGCTACTGCACAAATGGCTAGAAGGTCTCGCGCCCCCTTCGTCTGCGTCGGCCGCGCATTCCGCCGCGCGGAAGATGGCGGGTACGGCCCCTTCTCTCACCGCGCCACAGGGCGGCACCGATAATGCCGCTGGCGACAGTGTGTCCTCCGACGCCGGCGGAGCCTTGCAGGCGGCGGCGGCGGCTCTTCGAAACGGGGCGTATTTGAAGGCCGAACAGATCTATCGCGCGCTGGTCGCGCGCAACGACCGTGATTCGGAGGCGCTATCCGGGCTCGGAGACGTCGCTCATGCCCAAGGGGACGTCCGTGGGGCCATGGCCGCCTATCGTCGTGCCATCACCGTCAACCCCTCGTACTTGCCCGCGCTCGTCGGGCTAGCCGATGCCGAGTGGGCAGCGGGAGACAGAGCGCAGGCTCAGCGAGCGTACAGCAACGTCGTGGATCACTTCCCCGAGGGTACATACCCCGCTTATGTGAAGGAGCGGTCGGAAGAGACACCTTCACCCGCCCCGTCATCGCTCGACGGCGTACGGGATCAGGGGTCCTCGGACGAGGGCCGTGAACCGCCGACAAAACCATCCGCCGTCGACGACGATCGATGAGGATGTTGTCCATTATGAAAACGTGCGCGGCGAGCGTGCTCGCCGCGGCGGTCATGGGCTGCGAAGGAAGGCCCCGCGCCCAAACGGAAGTTGTGGTAGCGCGTGGCAAAGCACCGATCGCGATCCTAGATCTGTCCGAAGGGGTTCCTGAAATAGTCACCGGCGGTTTGCTGGGCCTCTCCGGGAGCCACTCCTCGTTCGACGAGTTCGTCCGCTCTTCGGAACGGCTGCTCGCCGATCGGCGTGTTCGCGGCGTCGTGGTCAGAATTGGCAGCTCGCACATCGGGTTGGCTCGCGCGACGGAGATTGGGGCCCTATTGAAGCGCGTCGACTCCAGGATTCCGGTGTGGTGTCATGCAGACGATCTGCACAATGCGACGCTCTATGTGGCCGCCGCTGGTTGCCGACGAACATGGATATCGCCGTCGGGGAGCGTCGACGCGGTCGGTCTTGGCGCCGAGCTCATCTACTTCCACAAGCTGCTTTCGGATCGTCTTGGCCTCGACGTCAATTTCTTGCAGGTTGGAAAGTACAAGGGGGCGGAGGAACCGTTCACGCGCGACGGTCCGAGCCCGGAGGCGAGGGCGTCTCTTGAGACGATGCTCAGCGCCCTCCACTCAGCGTGGACGGGTGGCATCGTTCGGGGCCGTCCGAACGCGACAGACGGCTCGGCTGAGGACGGACCCTACGCAGCGCGAAGGGCGCGCGATGTCGGACTCGTCGATGAGCTCGGATACTTCGATCAGGCGCGCGACGCACTCGAGCGTGAGGTAGGGGCCGGGCGCGCGGACGTCTGGTTCGGTCCAGGAGAAAGCCGCGACGAGATCGGCGACGTCTTGCGTGACATGGCAGCGGATTGGTTCGGCGAGGCCCCTGTTGCGCTCATTCGCGCGGTCGGAGCCATATCGTTGGACAGCCCGGCGTTCGGCGATGGCGGCATCGTGGAGCGCCGGCTGACGCGTACCCTCGCTCATATCGAGAAGGACGACCATGTTAAGGCCGTCGTGCTCCGCGTCGATTCGCCGGGAGGAAGCGCGCTCGCGAGCGACCTCTTGTGGCACGCGATCATGCGCGTTCGTGCACGCAAACCGGTGGTAGTGAGCGTCGGCGACATGGCCGCGAGTGGAGGATATTTCATTGCCTCCGCCGGCTCGATGGTCGTGGCCGACGAGGCAAGCATCCTCGGCTCGATAGGAGTCGTCGGCGGCAAGATCTCCGCTGGCCGAGCGCTCGAGGGCCTTGGTGTCCACGGGGAGACGCTGCCAGCCAAGCTCGGCGACGATCACGCGTCCTCCCGGGTCGCGTTCGAGTCTCCGCTCGTGGCGTGGGATGAGGCCACTAGGACGCGTCTGCTCGCGACGATGGAGGATATCTATGATCTGTTTCTTAGGCGAATTGCCGAAGGACGGAGCCTTTCGGTCGACCGCGTGGCCCAGTCGGCCGAGGGGAAACTCTTTGGTGGCGTCGAGGCGAAGGAGCGCGGTCTTGTCGACGAGCTGGGAGGCCTATCCGAGGCGATCGTGCGAGCCCGGGCGCTCGCGGGTCTGCCGAGCGACGCCGAGGTGGAAACCGCGGAAAGCTCGATCGATTGGCTCCAATCCTTCGGCGAGGCCGATAGTCAGAGCCGCGTTGCGACATCGCGTCTGGTGGATGCGCTGGTCCCCGGTGGATCGGACCTCATCCCATTCGTCGGAAGCATCATGCCGTTCGCCGGCAGCGAGCGCACCGTGTGTGCGGTGCCGTTCGCACTCACGCTGCGATAGGTCCTGACGTACGATTCCGTCTAGGACGATGCATCCCGAAGCGAACGCGGAGCAACCTGCCAATGCGGCTCCGCCTGACGACAACGTTGCCCTGACCCACGGCACGCTTCGGCCACCCGAATGCGGACCATCCACCGCGCCAGACTCCAAGTTGCATATCGACCCGTCGCCTAGCCTGCGTCGATGGGCGGGCGTTCGAGCTTCGGAAGCGTGGATGCGTGCGCGCGTCCAGGTGGCTCGCACGGAGCAGAATCCGAGTGCACTTCGCGAAGCATGTGTTGCGCTGGCGCGCCACTTGGCATCGCGAGAACGCGACTTGGCGGACGCCGTCGCGCTCACGACTGAAGCCTTGCACGTGGCTGACGACTCCGAGCTCCGACGCGAAGTCTCCGCCTGGCTCGAGAACCTGGGGGACACGTTGGGCGCCGCTCACGTTCTGCGTCCCATCGTCTCGAGTCCGTCGACGGAGCCGGTCGAGGTCGCGGCTGCTCTGCTGCGCATGGGAGTTCTCAAATCCCGCGCCGGCGATGCGACGGGCGCTGCGGTGGCGTTTGAAGCGGCCGTCGCGCTCGATGCTCTCGATTCAGCGACGGTCGAGAACGTGACGTCCCTCGGCGATATCCAGGAACCGGACCGCGCCTTCGAGGATGCGGTGAGCGTAGGCAATGCGGGCGCTCTCGCAGACTTGCTCGCGTCCTTCATCGCGCGTCCGCGTCCGATCGCGGACGTGCGCGGACTCTTCATCCGTGGTCTGTCTGAACTCGAGCGCCTCGACGTCGATCGCGCTCTCGTCTTGGCCAGGCGATCGCTCGACGTATTCGGTCCCCTGGACTCCGAGTTGCGCGACGCGATTGTGGCAGTCGCGACCAAGGCCCACGACGAGGCATTCGCGGCTGCGGTCGCCGAACGCTCCCTCGACGCGCGGGCTCCAGGATTGGACCGACAAGCGCAATGGATCCGTCTCGCAACGGCGTGCGAGGCCATCGGAGACTTCGAAGGCCAGGCCCGAGCGATCGCCAGAATCGTGGCTGAAGGATCCCATGCATCCGAAATTGGCGCACACCTTGGTCGTCTCGCAGAGCGCGACCTTTCGCCCGATGGACGAATCGAGTGGCTGCGCGCGCGCGCGGGCTATCTCGCCGCAGACGGGAGTCCGGGTGCCCTCGTTCATGCATGGCGCGACCTGGCCTCGGCACTCTGGGACATGGCGGACGACCGGACCGGTGCGCTGCAAGCCTGGAGCCGGGCCGGACGGGTGTCCGCGGAAGGGGCGACGGCGATCACGTTCGATTTGATTGCGCTCTTGGGGCAAGAAGTCGCGTTCGGACAGATAGAACACTGGCTCGACGACGAGTCGGGCATCGCAGACCGTGGAGAGCTTGCCACGGGGGCTGCGGCGGCGGCATTCTCGATCGGAGCGCTCGACCGGGCTTTTGACCTTGCGCGTCGCGCGCTCGAGATGAATCCGCGTTCGGCGCGGGCGCTCGAGATCGCGGAAGCGGCCGAGGATAGGCTGATGCGCCGAAGCGAACTCTCCGCGCTGTACGACCGCGTCGCGGCTCACGCGTTCGGGCGCTTCGGGAGACGCGCGGCACACCATCGAGGAGCGCGGCGCTTCGAACGGGTGAACGACTACGTACTCGCTCTTCACCACGCCGTCCGCGCGTTCCAGTCGGTGCCAACTCCGGGACATGCCATCGATCTCCTCGCTCGAACTGCCGAGCGCGCGGGAGACCTTCTGCAAGCCGTTCAAGCGATAGAACAACAAGCGGACAAAGAACAAACTGGCCGCGAGCGAGCACGATGGCTCTTGAGCGCAGCCGGAATCACAGGACGTGACGCCGACGGGTTGCGAATTCGGACTGACTTGCTGCTGCGCGCAGTCACAGTGTCGCCAACCGCGACTACGGTCGCCCTCCTGCGGCAGGCTGCGTCCGAACTCATCGACCTTGTGCCAGGGGAACGCGAAGGCCTGGGTATCCGAATGGCCGGCGCCGCGTGGGCGATTCAGGAGGGATCCCGTGGGCCGAGTGGAGCGCGGACGGCGCTCGCGTTTGCGGAGACCGAGCTCGAGCTATTTGACAGTCCAAGCGCAGCGCTGGCGTCGATCGAGATGGCCATGGCGTTGGACGCAGACGTCGATGAGTATGGGACGTTCGTGCAATACGCGGAGCGACTCGCAAAGGCCGAGGACTCGGGCGAGCGTGTGGGCGCTATGGTCTCGACCGTCGAGGCGGACGCCGGCGCCGGCGCGGCGCTCCTTTCTCTCCTCGAGGCGTTGGCCAAGGCCATCGGCGACGGCGATGCGGCCAATCGTGTAACGGCGGTTCGCGATCGCAGCAACCCGGACTCCGGAGCACTGGTCATCGATGTCGACGAAACCTCCGCGCCCACCCCAACTATTTTTCCGCCTTCGTCAGCACCGGCGCCGGATCGCGCCGCGCGATGGACGGACATCGCTGCGCGCCGCCGCAAGCGCGGCGACTACGTGGCAGCACTGCAGGCGCAGCGCGAGGCGTGCACGATCGGGCCGAGCGTCGCCGAGCGGTGGGATGCCCTCGAATGGTTGGCAGAGCACGTGGGCGACGACGCGGCTCGCATGGAGGCACTGGAAGGAATCGCGCGGAGCTCCGCAGGAGAAGAGCGCATCGCTGCGCTCAAGCGCCTCGCGCGCTTGCACGAGCGGCGTGACGAACCTGAGCCCGCAAGCCGGACGTGGCAGCGCATCGTAGACCTCGATCCGAGCGACGAAGACGCCGAATGCGCGCACGAAGCTGCCCTCGCATCCGCAGGCCGCTACGAGGACCTCATAGCTCATCTGGCACGGCGCGCGGCCCGAATGAAGGAGAGGCCCGGCGGGGACGAGGGACTCCCAGCTCTTCGGCTACGGCGCGTCGCCATTCTCGAGCAGAGACTCGGCGACGTCGGGCAGGCGTGCGCCGAGTTGGAATTGCTCCTCAGCGAGTGCCCCGAACATCTTGGCGCTCTTCGATACATGGCGGACTTGCTCGATCGAAGCGAACAGCACGATCGCTCGGCGCCGCTATGGCATAGGGCTGCGTCGCTCGAACCCAATGCGCAGGAGCGATTCGAACTGGAGCTCCGCGCTGGCAAAGCATCCTTCGCCGCCGGTGACGCCGACGTTGCACTCGACACCGCGCGGCGACTGATCGACATCGAGCCGACGCGTGTGGATGTGCTGCTCCTGCGCGTGGAAGCTCTGAGGATGCTCCACCTCGATGCTGAACTTGGCGATGCGCTCGAAGCCCTAGCTCGTTCGGGCGTCGACGCTCGCGCTCGGGTCGATTCGCTTCTCGAAGCGGCCGTCGCAGCATCGAGGGCGCGTGATCCGGTTCGCGCCATCGACAGGGCGCGACGAGCTGCCCTGCTTGCGGGAGACCGTGCGACGCCACCACTTCTCGCGCAGGCGCTCGAATACCGCCTGCGCGGGCCGGGAGATGCGGAGCAGGCGCGACGAACCGTTGCCGAGCTGTCACGCATGGGGGAACCCCTCGGGCGGGACGACGAGGCCCTGAGGTCGTTCCTCGTGGCAGAGGCACTCGACGTGATCCACGACGATGGAGCAGGACTACGCGAGATTGAAGCCACGCGCGCCGTCATCGGAGATCATCCGCTCCTCGCCGTCGGAGTGGCGGAACGTCTCGCGCGCAAGGGCGACCATGCCGATGCTCTCCGCGAGTACCGAGTGGCGCTGAGCGGATCGCTCCTCGATCTCCGGCGGCCGGGTGCGGTCGCGATGGCAGCTGCCGAGGTCGCGACTCGCGCCGGTCGGGGGGCAGATACAGCGCGTTTTTTGGAGATGGCCGAGACCTACGACGAACTCCGCGGAACGACCGACGCGCCCCCCAGAGGACGCGGGTCCACCGCAGACCTCGTGGCGTCAGGCAGGGAGCAGACAGCGTCCCGCTTCGAGCAGGAGGCTGAAGCGCGAGCTCAGTCGTATGCTGGGCCCCAGTGGACCGGGGTTGACATACCGAGGATGCCTGTTCTCTCCGGCCAGTTTGGAAATCGGCAGTCCGCTGCGGAGGTGCGCCGCTACGCCTCGTCGATGACTACGATGCCGAGCCCAGCCAAGGGATTCGGGCCGAGCACGGTGCCCGCGCCCAGCTCGGAGATCGCTGCCCTCGAGGGGACCCTCAGAAACGCCAAGACTCCAGAAGATCAAGCGTTGGCTCGGATGGCGCTCGGGCGGGCTCGACTCGAACACGGTGATGTCCGCGGCGCAGAGCCGCTCTTCTGGGCCGCCCTCAGTGGCGGGTGTCGGGCGGCAGGGGACTCGCTTGAGGCGATTCTTGGAACTGCCGGCGATAGGTCGCGTGATCGCGTGCGCCTGCGCTGGCAGCAGGCCGACTTGGAACCATACGATGTCGATCGATTGGGGGCCTTGCGGACGGCGGCTCTCGAAGACGGGGATGCGGTGTACGCAAACGCCGTGGAGCACGTGTTGCGATCGCTCGATCCCGCGGCGCCTCCGCTCGCACCGCCGCCCCTGAGCATGCAGCCAGAGCAACCGGGCCTCTTTGCACTCCTAGCACGCCCATCCATGGATTCTCTCGGTGAGGCATTCGCGCTGCTCTGGGAAGGGGCGATGCAGCTCTTTCTGAGGGAGGCCGCGAGCTACTCGATCACGGGAATCGAGCGAGTCGTTCCGGGGTCCGCATCGCTGCTGGCGCGTCTGCTCGAGGTTGCGCTCCGAGTCCTCGACTCGCCGCGCATCCCTGTATTCGCCACGCGCACGGATCCGGGCAAGCCGGTCGTTCAGGCCGCGCTGCTCTCGCCTGCGTCGGTCATCCTGTCGGGAAGCGTTCAGGAAGACACCTCCGCGCTCCGATACGCGCTCGGCACAGGCCTGTCGGCTGCCCTTCCGCAGAACATCCTGCGCCTGGGCCTTCCGCCGTCGGAAGGTAGGACGGTGCTCGATGCAATGATGGCTGGCTTTGGCCCCGCCGAGCTCGGTCACGCCATGGAAGGGCGGGCGGCACGCCTCGCGGAATCTTTCTGGCAGATCCTGCCGGCACGCGTCCAGCGGCGCTTGCAGGAGCTCCTCGCGGGCTCCCAGCGGCCGGAGTTCGACGACGTTGTAGAGCGGGCCGCACACGCGGGTCGACGGGTCGGGATGTTCATAGCAGGCGACTTCCAGTTTGCGGTGGCGAGCGTGGTCGCGCTCTCGCCTCTGCACGAGACGCAGCGGCTGACACGCGATTCCGCCCAGGGCCTGTGCTCCGAGCTCCCGGCCGTGATCGACCTCTTGCGACTCGCGGTGAGTCCGGAGTACGCCCATGCGCGGTGGAACAGCGAGAGTTCGACGTCACGTCGCTCGCTCCGCCCGTCCACGCGGTTTAGTCTTGTATGATGAAATTGCCACGCCGCCAGACCGTGGCGGCGTATGGTCTCATGAGCGGAGCGGGCACGCATAGGTCCGTCGAGAGGAGGGAGAGGCACATTCATGATCGACGACGAACAGCTGCACCTTCTGGCACGCGTCGCCCGCCTGGCGGCAACGGCGGCCGCGCGGGAGGGCGCTGCATCCACCTCGCCCCCGATCGTCGTGCTTGCCGCCGACGCGTTTCGCGCGCGTCCCACGCGGGACTCGACGGTGCCGACCGGCTTCGATCCCCTCGCGGCCGCGTTGTTCGAGTCCATTGTCGAGGCCGCGTACGTCGTGGCCAACGCCGACGGCGTATTCGACTCCAAGGAACGCCGAATCTTCGAGATCGTCATCGAAGCGGCGAGCGGGAGAGCCATCCGCGCCGATCGAGTCGCAGCGCTCGTGAGCGACTTGGGGGATCAGCTCGCCGAGGATGGCGCGGAACGTCGCATCGAGGCCCTGTCGAGGGCGGTGACACGCGAGGAACACGCTCGGGAGATCCTCCGTATCGGGGCACTCATCGCCACGATCAGCGACGCGGCGAGTCCAGCGGAGCGCGCGGCCCTCGCCAAGATTGCAGCCCAGTGCGGCCTGCCAGCGGACGCCGTCGACTGCGCCCTAGTCGAGGCAGAGAAGGCGTTGTCGGCGGCGTGGGGGTCGTAGCCTGGTTGATGAATGACAGGTCACAGACCCGCCAGTGCAACGCGGAACAGAGATGCCTCCTCCAACCGCCCGCCGACCTCCGCATCCTCGGCCACGCGCTCGAGCGTCTCTCGGACGCGCGGAAGCAAACGCGCGCGCCTCTCACCGGATGCATCCTCCATGCGAGCGAACAAGAGGGCGACGAGCTCGTGGCTTCGTCCCAGGCGCTCGAGCAGAAACGCCAGTTCGTCGGCGGTCACGTCCTCGGACGGGTCGGCTCGCAATCGCTGGGTTAGCTCCTCGACGCGAGCCGAAGCGTTTGCGACATCGAATTCGGCCATCGCCTCGGGCACCGCCGAGTGCGCCGGGGCACCGCATGGGAGAGTCTGCTCTCGGAGCTGGCGATATCTCGCGCGTAGATCCGGGTCCTCTGGAAGAATCCCATGTGCGACTTCAAGACAGCGAAGGGCTCCAGGAAGGTCGTGGAGGCCCTTCTCGAAGAGCTCCGCCCCTTCGACGAGAAGCTCCATCAGGGCGCGCGCCCGCTCATGGTCGCGAACGAGCGGTGCCTGGGACTCGGTGTGCTCGCGAAGACGCTCGAAAGCAATCGATGCGCCAGCCACATCCCCGAGCTGCGCGCGCCAGCGACCCTCGAGGCCGCGGGCGATACCCGCTTCGTTGGCAGCGGGTGCGATCTGCGACACGTGAGCAATGGCGGCCGGGAAGTCGTGAATTCGTTCCGCCAGGAAGCGGGCCAGATCAAGACGGATGGCTTCGCTCGGGGTGTGGGCTCGCTCCGCCACAGCGAGCGCGCGCGATAGCACGGTGATCCCGCGACGATCGCGTCCGTCTCCCGGCCGCGATTCCTCCACCAGTGCCACGCCGAGGCCTGCGAGGGCGACGGCGTCGTCCGGCACGTATCGCAGAGCGCGCTCGAACAGTTCCCCAGCCTGCCCTCCATGCCCCGCCCTGCGCCACAATCCGCCCGCTCTCATCCACACGGCATGTTTCGCAGTCTTTCCGTGCGCGAGCGCGTCGAGGTGCTCGACGTCGGCCAGAGCGTCTCCGGGGCGTTCCATCTCGAGCCGCTTTGCGACGCGCAACCATCGCGCACCCCGGGAGCGCGGTTCGCGGGCGAGCGCTTCGTCGAGGTGGCGCGCGGCGTCGAACGGATCGGAGCACAGACTCGCGGCGAGCGCTGCCACTCGAGCCGACAGGGCCGGGGATCGCTCGTGAGCGACGAAGCGCGCGAGGCTCGCCACGGCTCCGTCGATGTCGCCGGTCTCGGCCAGGAGTGTCCCAAGCATGAGATCGACTCCGTTCAGCGTGCCTAGAGGGAGCTCGAGGGGGGCCGCGAAGCGCCCCCCCCCACGACTCAATGCGCCCCGAGATTCGTTCATCAGCGACAGGGCCGCTTCTGCACGCCCGCCTGCGCGAGCGTCGATATCGACGATGCGCGCCACGATGGACGGATGTCGCGGCGCTCTCTCGAGCGCGGAGAGGCAAAGGTCGCGTGCTGCGATATCGTCACCTTCGAACAGCGCGTCATCGGCGTCTGTGAGGAGGGCGGCCACCTCACGGGCTCGGAGGGCTTCGCTCGACGGGACTTGGGGGGATCCTCTGGCCATTGCCACTAGGGTCCAGGCATCGCCTGACGCGGCGATCGATGTCCAGGGCACGTCACGGGTGGCAGGTGCCCGTGCGCCTGCTCGCGGCAGGATATGTCGCGCGAGGGATGCAGCGCCCCGGACGACTCGGAATGTCGCTCCACTACGCGCGGCGATACCCGAAAGTAGCGCCTGCATGCACTCGAGGGCGGCCCCGATGGCGGAGCGTGGGAGGCATATGCCGCGCGCGTCATGGACGACGAACACGAGATCCTCGCTGTCGGCTAGGACATCGATTTCGAACGCAAGCACCGGCTCGCTTTGCCCTTCGTCGTGCTGGTCTCCGCCCACCGCCAAGGACACCGACGCTCCTTGATTTCTTACCCCCAGCCAGACGCGTGGGGATGGCGCACCCCACATGCCCGCGAGTCGAGCCTCGGTCCAGCGCTCGACATCGCGCGCGCGCACGTCCAGCCCGACGCGCTGGAGAACCCCTCGCCGGTGTCGAAACCGAGCGACGCCGCCGGTGACATCGATCGGAAACCTGATACCCGACAGAGACGCAATGAGTTCTACGACAGTCACGCACCCAAGGCGAACGGGTGCAGCAAGTTCGACGCCAATCCCCGTGCGCCCAATGTCGAGGCGAACCGAAACATCCGATGCGGTCGCGTCCGCAATAGAGCTTGGGTCGCCAGCACTAGGAAAACCAGCAGGTGCGGCCGATCGATCGAGTCGCTCGGGGGGAAGCACACGGGGAACGAACTCTTTGCGCATCGTGACTGCCGTGGGGCCCGATTGAGTCTATCAAGCGGAAGCCCGAAGAGGCGACTTTGGGGACGCGCGAGTCCCGCGCAGAGCGCTTGACCGAGGGGCGTGCGCGTGTGATTAGCCCTGATGCGGGCGTGGCGGCGGTAATGATCTCTAGAGACACGATATCGCTCGTCAGGGACCGGACCGACATCGCCGCGGTCATCTCGGAGAGCGTTCCATCGCTCAAGAAGCACGGGCGACGGATGGTCGGCTTGTGCCCGTTCCACGTGGAGAAGACTCCGAGCTTCCACGTGAATGCCGACAGTGGCCTCTACTACTGTTTCGGATGCAAGGAGAGCGGGGACGTCTTCCGCTTCCTCGAGCGTGCCGAGGGCTACACGTTCATCGAAGCCGTCAAGGCGCTCGCGGAGCGCGCGGGGATTTCAATCGAAGAGGATGCCAGCGTCGACCGGAGCGACAGGGAGCGTCATCGGCGTGAGCGCGAGTCGCTTCTCGATGTTCTCCAGGTCTGTGCCGCTTGGTACGAAGCGCAGCTGCGCGAACATCCCTTGCGGGCGTGCGCTCACGAAGAGCTTGAACGACGAGGGCTCCACGCCGACGACGAGGCCGTCCGTGCCTTTCGCGTTGGATACGCTCCGCCCGCGTGGGACGCTCTTGCGACGTTTCTCAAACGACAAGGGATCTCCCCGGCAGCGGGCGAGAGTCTTGGACTCCTCGTTCCGCGTGCCAACGCGAGCGGCTATTACGACCGCTTTCGCAACCGACTGATGTTCGCCGTGATCGACGCGCATGGGCAGGTGGTCGCTTTCAGCGGACGCGCATTGCCGGCCCCACCCGACGAGGCTCCGTCGCACGATCCCCCGCCCAAGTACATCAATTCGCCAGAGTCTCCGGTGTATGTCAAAGGGGCCACGCTGTTTGGGCTCTGGCAGGCGCGTCACGAAATCCGCAAGCGCGAGCGTGCGGTGCTCGTCGAGGGCAACTTCGACGTCGTGAGCTTGCATGCTCGCGGTCTTTCGAACGTCGTTGCCCCTCTCGGCACAGCGTTCACGATCGACCAGGCCACGCTCTTGCGACGCTATGCGTCGGCGGTTACGTTGCTCTTTGACGGCGATGCGGCGGGTCGCAAAGCGTCACGTGCGGCCGAGGAGCCCTGCGCCAAAGCCGGTCTCGACGCAAACGTCGCGATGTTGCCGGATCGCACCGATCCCGACGAATTCGTGCGAAACAAGGGTCAGGACGCCCTTTCTCATGTCCTCGCGAGCGCACGCGGTCTGCTCGAATACCTTATCGACGTCGAGCTCGACGCTTCGTTCGGCGCCGCGGATGTCGTCGAGCGCGCCGCCCGAGTCGATCGAATCGCCAAGCTCCTTGCCCGTCAGAACGACCCCGTCGTTCGCGGAATGCTAAAAGGCTACGCCGACTACGCGGCAAGCCGCCTCGATCTGGTACGTTCAGCTCCGAATGCATTTGGCGCTCTCGAGCGAAAAGTCCTCAGCGCTGCTAGAGGAGCACGCGTGATTCACGGACCGAGGCCATTCGAGGCGCGAATTGCGCCGTCCAGCATGCCAGGTCGGGAAGAGCGCAAGGCGATCGTGGGTGCAGTACTCGAATTTCCCGCGCTGCTGGACGATTCGGGCGTGCAAGGAGCTTTGGCATTGCTTGAGGGCGAGTCGGCACGGATTGTGGCAGGCGTCCGACAGGCCCTGCGTCGGAACGAGCGCGGAGAAAAGGTGATCGATTGCGCTGAATTCCTTGCGCAAATGCCGAAGGCGATCCAAGCCTTCGCCACTGCGCGACTGGCGGCACCAGCCCATGAGACGCTGGAGGACGCACGAGCAACGGTCACGGCGAACGCAAGGAAGCTTCGAGAGACGAACGTTGCCCAAGAAGCAAACGAGATGGTTCGGGAGCAACATCGAGTGGTCGGCGACTGGGATGCGGAGCTAGCGCTGGCCAAGCAGGTCCAGTCGCTTGTTTCGCAGCGCCAAGGCGTGAGTCGCAAGGAGTAGGACAGGTCCGAGGTGGCTCCCATCGGGGCCGCTTTGCGTGGTTGCGGCAGAAGCACCGAGGGAACGATGGCGACGAAGAATCGTGATCGGAAAGAGGTCCAGCAGCTCATCGAGATTGGAAAATCGAAGGGCTTTCTCACCTACGACGAGGTGAACGACGCACTTCCGGCGGACATGGTCGCCGACCAGATGGATGATGTGCTTGGCGTGCTCGGCGACGAGGACATCGAGATCGTCGATGCGGCGACTCAGGTCAAGATCGCGCCAAAGCGGATTGTCGAGGAGCAGGCCGAGCAGAAGGGCTCACGCGAGCGCGAACAGGCTCCGACGACCGCCAAGACCGAGGAGGAGCTCGAGGGGTACTACTCGAAGAGCAACGACCCCGTGCGCATGTACTTGCGCAAGATGGGAAGCGTGTCGCTGCTGACACGCGAGGGTGAGGTCGAGATCGCGAAGCGCATCGAGGACGGGGAACACACGATCCTCTCGGCCATCCTCAACTCGCCGGTGGCAGTGCGCGAGATCATCGATTTGGGCGACAAGCTTCGAAAGCACAAGGTTCGCGTCCGCGACATCATCCGCGACGGCGAGGACGAGAACGCCGAATTCGACGAGGAGGAGGCCGATCGCCGCGTTCTTCGACTCATCGACAAAGTGCGCCATCTCGACAAGGTGGCGGAAGACCTGATGAACGGCGCGCGCGAAGGTGCGCCATCGCGGAAGAAGGCAATCGACGCGGAGCTCGAGGCGAACCGCCAGAAGATGGTGGAGACACTCGAGGAGATGCGGCTGAATAAGAAGACGATTGACCGGGTGGTGGCGAAACTGCGGGGGCTCATCCAGAAGATTGAACGCGCAGAGACGGGCATCATCGGTCTGGCTCGGCAGGCGGGAGTCGAGGTCGACCAGCTCCGCAAAGAGGCGCGCCAGGTGCGGGGCGACGCGACCGCCGAGCGCAAGTACAAGCGCAAGTACGGTCTAGCGTCCGACGACGTTCTCGGCGCCCACTCGGCCGCGCAGAAGAACCTGAAGAAGGTCGAGGAAGAGCTCCAACTCGATGTCAAGGAGCTCCGATCCAGCTACGAAGCCATCCGTCAGGGCGAGTTCCGTGCGGAGCGGGCGAAGGCGGAGCTCGTGGAAGCCAACCTTCGACTCGTGGTCAGCATCGCCAAGAAGTACACGAATCGAGGCCTTCAGTTTCTCGACCTGATTCAGGAGGGGAACATCGGCCTCATGAAGGCGGTCGACAAATTCGAGTACAAGCGCGGCTACAAGTTCTCGACCTACGCCACGTGGTGGATTCGCCAGGCCATCACGCGGGCGATCGCAGATCAGGCCAGGACCATTCGCATCCCGGTGCACATGATCGAGACGATAAACAAACTGATTCGTACGAGCCGCTATCTCGTGCAGGAATATGGTCGAGAGCCGACGCCCGAGGAAATCGCGGAAAAGATGGAGCTGCCGCTCGACAAGGTGCGCAAGGTTCTCAAGATTGCGAAGGAGCCGATCAGCCTCGAGACTCCGATCGGTGAGGAGGAAGACTCGCATCTCGGGGACTTCATCGAAGACAAGAGCGTGGTTTCGCCGGCTGAAGCTGTCATCAACATGAACCTCGCCGAGCAGACGCGGCGGGTGCTCAAGACTCTGACTCCACGCGAAGAGAAGGTCTTGAGGATGCGCTTCGGAATCGGGGAGAAGAGCGACCATACCTTGGAGGAAGTCGGGCAAGACTTCGAGGTCACGCGAGAGCGCATTCGCCAAATCGAGGCCAAGGCATTGCGAAAGCTACGACACCCGTCTCGGAGCAAGCAGCTAAAGAGCTTCATCGAGAGCTGAGCCACGGGGGAACTCGAGGGGGGCCGCGAAGCGCCCGTCCCGAAGGTCGAAAGCTTGACTTCCTCGAAGCGCCACCGTCCGGGGTTGGTCCTCACCCCCAACTTGAGCGCCTGTGGGCGCCTTGCACAGGCTCATAGGATGCTTGCCGCACTGCGGCGAACTTCAGTGTAGGGTCTGGCCGTGGCCTGAGGTTGTGCCCCAGGTGGGTCTTTGGATTTGACCCGAGCGCTTCCGAACCGGCATCGCGTTGCCGGCCGTCATCAATCCGACGCTCTGCTGTTACCCCAGTGTGCGCTTGAGCTCTCCAACGGCATAATTTGGTCGATTCTGCTCGCGAATCGATCGTGGTCTTGCGCGTCGGCGCAGAGGGCAAGCCAAGCTCAATTTGTCGCAGATGTTGCCCAGGCGACACGGGAAGTGGCATTTGCAATCATATCTTTGCATTGTCGGCGATCGTAACGAGCATCGCGCTGCGTCGCACCGCACCGGTGCGACAAGCGTGACGCGCGTCGGGCCGCCGGAAACTGACAGTTGCCCCTGTATTTGGGGTTGAAATCCCGTGGCTCGTGATTTGCTTAAGAATTGTTGAAGGTTCTTGAACGAGGACCGTTGAACGAATAGGGCGGTTACGCGTCGGCTGCGTTCGAGCACGCCTCGGTGCAGCCTTTAACGGGCCGTCGAAAGGGCACGTGCTCCGGAAACGTGCGGATGGGCAAGTCCATGCGTCGCAGTCGAGGCCTCATAGGCATTGCAAGCTTTCTTACAGTCGTCGCCATCGGAGCGGCGAGCAGTCGCTCGCGTGCCGCTTCGAGCGCGGGACGGCCACAATCCGAAGGGGACGCCCCGCAAGATGTGGCGGCGGAGGAGAATCGAGGCCCTGAGCTCTTTTCGACTCCGATTCTTCGGGAAACTCCTCGGCTATTTGGAGCGTTCATCGTTCCGAACCGCGTGTCGCGCTCCGTTCCCACCCAGGGAGCGTGCTCGAGCGACATGGTCGAGGTCGAAGGTGACTACTGCCCTTACGTGACGGAAACCTGTCTTCGCTGGCTCGACCCTGAGACCAAACTGCGGTGCGCACAATTCGCTCGCACGCCCGATTCCGGGAAATGCTCAACGAAAACAGAGCACAAGCGCTATTGTATGGACCGCTACGAGTGGCCAAATAAAGTCGGGGCGATTCCTGTGCAGATGGCGAGCTGGTATGAGGCCGAGGCTTCGTGCACTGCGATTGGAAAACGGCTGTGCACCGACACCGAGTGGACACTCGCGTGTGAAGGGCAGGAGCGCACGCCGTATCCGTACGGAGACGGTTACACCCGGGACGAAAACGCCTGCAACATTGACAAGCCCTACATCTGGCCCCAGCCATCCAGGCTTTTCGATGCCGCGACCCGAAGCGAAGAACTCGCTCGGCTCGACCAGCGCGAAGCAAGCGGATCCCGCACGCAGTGCGTCAGCCCGTTCGGCGTGCACGACATGGTTGGCAATGTCGATGAGTGGGTCATCAACCAATCGCAGGGGGCGCATCCGTTCCGCAGCGGTCTCAAAGGGGGCTACTGGGGACCGGTGCGGACTCGCTGCCGTCCCATGACGACGGCGCACAACGAGTCATTCAAGTACTACCAGATCGGGTTTCGATGCTGCGGCGACGCCCATGCTGTGGGGGTTGGAGAGCTGCCTCTGGCTCTGGCCGAGTAGGGTCGCATCGAGCACTTACTCCTCGCTGGCATCCGCTCCGGCGTCGGCACCTGGGGGTGGAGGACGCGGCGACGGCGGCGGGCCGTATTCGCGCCGCATCTTGGCTGCCAGGGCATCGATGAGAACCTGTTCGTGGTAGCGCGGCATCTGCGACAGTCGAACGACGACGCGCACGGGCTCGGTCGGACTGGGTCCGCGTGCCAGTTCAAGGGAGCCCGGCGTGCTCTTGATACCCTCGGACGACCGATATTCGAAGAGCAGATAGCCGTTTGCGTCGTCCTTCTCCGTGACTTTCCATCCATTGTCGACGCGCACGAGTCGGACCGCGGCATTCCACGTCCGATCGTACCCGTAGAGGGACTCATAAGTGGCAGTCGCATTCGCGAGCGTCGCGGTCGCCAGGAAAGCAGCCGCGACGCCCGCTGCGAGAACGCCGATCGCACTGCGACGGGGGAGCTCGAGGGGGGCGGCGAAGCGCCCCCCTCGTCGATACCGGGGCGTCGACCTCACCATAGTTCCATGCTTTAGCGGAAGGCGCCGGCAAGGCCAAGATTCGCCGTCCTCGCGCATGTCCCCCCCTGACGCCTCCTCACTTTGGTACCCGTACGCGCAAATGCGCGGCATGCCGGCGCCCCTCGAGGTTGCCGCGGCCAAGCAGTCGAAGCTCACGCTGTCGGACGGCCGGACGCTCGTCGACGCCATCGCAAGCTGGTGGTGCGTCATCCACGGCTACGGGCACCCCGAGCTCTGCGCCGTCGCGCACGCGCAGCTCGACGCGTTCGCGCATGTGATGCTCGGAGGTCTCACCCACGCGCCCGCGCGGCTTCTGGCCGACAAGCTCGTCCAGATCACCCCAGCTGGCTTGAATCACGTCTTCTTTGCGGACAGCGGTAGCGTGGGAATGGAAGTGGCCATGAAGATGGCAGTCCAGTTTCACCGAAATCGAGGCCAGGCAGGGCGCACTAAGTTTCTCGCTCTCTTCGGCGCCTATCACGGGGACACGAGCGGCGTGATGAGCGTCGGCGACCCCGTCGACGGGATGCACCACCTCTTTGGAGGATACCTTCCTGAACAGATTTTCGTCCGTCCACCACTCACGTCGTCAGGCGTCCTGTCGCTCGCCGACGCCGTTCAAGAACTGCGACGGGCGTTCGAACGACGTCACGAATCGCTGGCCGCTATGGTGGTCGAGCCAGTGATGCAGGGAGCCGGTGGGTTTCGGTTCTACGACCCGGAGTACTTGCGCGAGGCAAGAGCGCTGTGCGATCGCTACGAAGTGCCTCTCATATTCGACGAGGTGGCGACGGGGTTCGGGAGAACGGGAAAGCTATTCGCGGCCGAACACGCCCAGATCAGTCCAGACATCATGGTGCTCGGCAAGGGACTGACCGCCGGCTTCTTTGGCATGAGCGCGACCTTGGCGAACGACCGCATCTTCGAGGCGTTCCTGGGCGACAGTGACGATCGCGCATTCATGCACGGACCGACGTTCATGGGACACGCGACCGCAGCCGCTGTCGCGCTGAAGAGCATCGAACTGTTCACGCGAGACAACACCCTCGGCAAGATTGCCGCGATTGAGGAGCGTCTCAAAAGGGACCTGTTGCCGATCGAAGGCCCAGGGGTGATCGACACCCGTGTGCTCGGTGCGGTCGGAGTCGTCGAGGTCGACTCCCCCGAGCGTTACGAGGGCTTGCAAGCGTTCGCCGTCGAACGCGGAGTGTGGCTGCGTCCGTTCGGGCGCGTCGTGTACACCGCCCCTCCGTATGTCATCGCGCAGGACGAACTCGCGCTCGTCATCTCCACGATCCGCGACTGGTTCCTTCGGTGACGGGCCCCGTCACTCCGACAGCTCCGCTGTCGCTTTGGATTCGTCCGCCTCCTGGAGGGCACTTAGGCCGCCTAGGAGACCACCTTTTCCGCCGGCGACGCCGAGTCCCCAAATGCCAAGTCCGATCTGGCAAATGACCTGGATTGCGTATAGCAGGAACACGTACGCGGCGCCTTCCCCGATGACAATCGCGGTTGGAAAGAACATCGTCATGCCGGCGTAGATCCCGGCCTGGAAAACTCCGAGGAGGCCGGGAGGCCCTGGGATGAGAATCGCGCACCCAAGCATTCCCATCAGCGCGCAGGCCTCGCCGAACGTCACTGCCGTCCCGTCCGCATGCACGACGCCGCAGCCCCAAGCAAGAAACCACATCCCGCAAGCGTTCACGCCCCAGTAGAGAGTCGTCTCGATGAAGAAGCCGAGGGCGTCGTCGCCGCGTCCGAATACGTGCAGGCCGTCAGCGAGTTTCTCGGCCAGCGTGGCCAGGCGAGTCGCAAGCGGCTTGGACACTCGACCGATCACGGACAGCGTCGCTCGGCGAGCCCAGTCGCGAGCGAAGTAAAAAACCAACACGGTCACGAACGCGACGCAAGAAACCGCCAGCATCACGAACCCGCTGCGTCGCACCGTCGCGACGGACACCGGCAGCCCGACGACACGGTCCGGGAGCGGATGGACGGTGGGTACCAGGAGCAGACTCACTGCCAGTACGACGCTGAGGTACAGAAGGTCGATCACCCGTTCCGCGACAATGGAACTGGTGGCCGTAGTCATCGTGATGATTCGCGCCCCCTCCGCCCGGTCACTTGGACGGGTTCGAATCATGTACGGGCGGACGAATTCGCCCAAGCGAAACGGCATGAGAAGGATTGCGGCGAACCCGACGCAAGACACTGCGAACAGCCGCTTCTTCGGGGTATCCGCGATCTCGCGAAGCAAGTACCGCCATCGAACGGATCGAAACCAGTTCATGGCCAAAAGGCTCACGAGATAGACCGGGATGGCCCAAGCCCGGACGTGCTTGAAGTCGCCACCCTCGGGGAGAAACTTGAGGCCTCCCTTGTGGACCGTGTAGACGATGCCACAGGTGATGATGAGTGAAGCCACGAGCTTGCCGGCGTGTCGCTGAAGAAGCGAGCGGCCCCCTGAGGCTGGTTTTGCAAGCGAAGTTCTAGGATCCATCGGAGATGCTTGGGTCACGACCGAGCTCGTATAGCATGCAGGGCCGGGGCGGCCTTGCGCTACGGATGGGGTGTGACGCAGGATTCGTGCCCGGGGTGGGCTTTCGTCTGGAGCGCTCGACGGACCTCGGCGTTCTGGCAATGCATCGATTCGATGGTCGCGGTCATCGGTCGGATGGGTGCGGTCATCGATTGGATGGGCGCGGTCATCGATTGGACGAACGCGGTCATCGATTGGACGAACGCGGTCATCGGTCGTAGGGATGTGCCCATCGATTGGATGAACGCGGTCATCGATTGGACGAACGCATTCAACGGTCTCAGGGACGCAGTCAACCGTCGCAGGGACGCGGTCATCGATTGGACGGGCGCGGTCATCGGTGGGAGGGACCCGGTCATAGGTCGGATAGGTGCGGTCATCGATTGCATGGGCGCGGTCATCGGTCGGATGGGTGCGGTCAACGGTCGGATGGGTGCGGTCATCGGTCGGAGGGGCGCGGTCAACGGTCGGAGGGGAGCGGTC